>Ga0079305_1000770_pt1 | contig 58417 bp, 42 predicted proteins | sample LMS_cellobiose_e_FD_79183 | JGI IMG/M metagenome (GOLD analysis project Ga0079305, IMG submission 79183) | Rumen-fistulated moose microbial communities from Alaska, USA - LMS_cellobiose_enrichment | ecosystem: Host-associated > Mammals > Digestive system > Stomach > Rumen fluid ...
CCGCGCCACGGAAGTCATCATCCACCATATCGACAGCTTCCCCGACTATGTCTTCCGTCCCGGCTATGAGCTGCGGACCGTGGACGAGACGGATAGCTATATCCGTGAGCACGGGCACCTGCCCGGCCTTCCCTCGGCCGCCGAGGCGGAGCAGGAGGGTGTGAGCCTGTCGCGCCTCCAGCTGCAGCTCCTCGAGAAGGTGGAGGAACTGACCCTGTATGTCATCTCCCAGCAGCGCATGCTCGAACGGCAGCAGGCGCTCATCGAGCGTCAGCAGCGCGAGATTGTCCGCCTGGGCGGCTTCCTTGAAGAGAATTTCCCAACCGAGGGTCAGTCCGACCCGACGGAAAACAGATGATCCGACTGTAGGATGAACGTCAGAAAGACACCGGCCCTGTTGGTCCTGGCCCTGCTCTTGCAGTTGGCCGCTCCCTGTGCCTTGCAGGCTCAGGAGCCGGACCGCAGTGTGGGGAACAACCATTCGATAGCGCTGGATTACTATCTGACGGATACGGTTATAACCCTTTCGTCCCAGGAGAATGAGCACAGCTACTACTATACGGCCCGCGACGAGGTGCGTCTGCTGCCGGGTTTCCGCTTCTCCGCCGAAAACGGGAAGGTGTTCTCGGCCAAGACCGATCCGGCGCTGCTCTTCCCGCCCAAGGAGGGAGAGTTTGTCACCCAGGATGGGACCCTGATGGCCGACCCGTTCCAGGGTTATGCCATAGGCAACATCCCCAGCATCCCCTACTATGCCGTGGGCGGTGTGCCGGGCACCTTGACGGTGAGCGCGACGGGCGCCGCCGTCTATGCCATCCCCATCGAATGTCCCGAGGGTGCAGGCGGCTTGACTCCCCAGTTGTCGCTGGTCTATAACAGCCAGTCGGGCGACGGCCTGGCCGGCTGGGGCTGGAACCTGTCGGGGCTGTCGGCCATCACGCGCACGGGAAGCACGCTTTATCACGACAATGCCGTCAGAGGCATACAACTGAACTCCGCAGACAATCTCATGCTCGACGGCCAGCGCCTGGTACTCGTCAGTGGCACCCATTGGCAGAACGGGGCAGAATACCGCACCGAGGTGGAAGCTTTCTCGCGCGTCACCTATCACACCTCCGATGATGGCTGGTTCAAGGTGGAGACCAGGGACGGCCTTACCATGGAGTATCGCCTGCATGCGGAGCTTCCTTCCGCGACAGGAGGCGTATCCAAGCCCGGAGAGTGGCTGCTGACCCGCGCGGAGGATGCCAATGGCAACTATATGACAGTCGGGTATTCATCGGATGCTGGGAGGGGCGAGTACCATCCGACGCAGATACTTTACGGGGGTAACAGCCGCTTGAACCAGGGGACGCAGTCCAAGATTGCCATCACGTACGAAAACCGCCCCGACACCTTCACCTGCTATGTAGCCGGCCATAGGACGGTTCTCCGGAAACGGGTAAAGTACATCGATACATACCATGACCTGGGCCAGACCCTGTTCCGCCGCTACGTCCTGTCCTATTATGCGGGGGGGAGGTATTCGCGTCTGTCCGGGGTGGAAGAGGGCCTGGATGGACTGTCCGGTATGGACAAGAGGCAGCTGACCCCGATCCATTTCACCTGGGGTGATGGCGTCACGGGCGACAGCTACCGTCTGGACAGCGGCTTTGTCGCCAGCAACACAGTCTTTGCCGACATGGACGGCGACGGTCTCAGCGATATCGTGTGCTATCGGCCTAAAAGCGATTATACCACGGCCGACAGTATCACCATCTATCATGCCCGTAGGGCCCCAAATGGACGGATTGTATATGCCCCGGACCAGAAGGTCGGTATGGTAAAGTACTTCAAAGAACTCTTCGTGGCCGACTTCAACGGTGACGGCTTGAACGATCTTATTTACAAGACCGTCACAAACTGGTACTGCTATTACGACTACTATACCAATACGGGCGGTGGTTTCAGCCATGTCTCGGGAGAGTCGGTGAAACTGGACAAGAGCTATGACAAAGGATTGGTGGGCGATTTCGACGGGGATGGCCGCTTCGATCTCCTGGTCAAGAAGGAATGCCGGCTGTACGACCATAACCGCAATCTGATATCATCCGGCAGCATCAGCGACTGGGGTGAAGGAATCATCCCCGTCTATTGCCCTGAGAACTGCTGCCTGACCGACTTCAACGGCAACGGCAAGACAGAGATATGCATCTTCTGCACTTCGGGTTTCATGGTATATGAGTTCAACGGTGTCGCCTTTTCGGAGCTGACAGGCTTCCAGACGAGCCTGGTGTCAAGCAGCGACCGTATCTATCCCGGCGACTACAACGGCGATGGTTTGACCGACCTGCTTGTCTGCCGGACAAACAGGACCTTCATCCTCTTTTCGACGGGAGTATCGTTTGCCGAAACCGATATCCCTCAGACGCTGGATGACGGGGACAAGGCTTATACGGGCGATTTCAATGGCGACGGCCTGACCGACCTGGCCTCGGTCGATGCCACGTCCACGACGACCCTTCGCCTGTTGCTGGCCATACGAAACAGCCATGGTTTCGATGTGAGCACCGTGTCTGTGGACGAACTGTCCAGGTCGGACATCGGCACGGACTACCAATACCTCAACTTTGTCGATGTCGATGTCGACGGCTGCGACGACATGGTCTGTACGGGGACCGCCGTGCAGGCCCCTGTGCGCCGTTTCGGCCTTCGTGAGCCTGTCCGTGTCACCCGTATCGCGGATGCTTTGGGCGACACCACAAGGATCACCTATGCCGGTATCGGCGGTAGCGATGTCTGCGGTCCGGTACAGCCGGACACCTACCCGCTGAGTGTCATGAGCCAGCCCTCCCGTGTCGTGTCGCTGGTCGAGTCCCCTGCCAGCCGCGTGGGCCACAGCTATAGGCGGCCCCTGTTGCACCGGCGTGGCAAAGGCTTCCTGGGTTTCATGGAAATGACGTCGGCCGACTCGCTTTCCGGTATGGCCACCACGACATCCTATGCGCTGACGGACAGTCACTGTTATGCCTATCCTCAAAAGCGTACGGTATCCACTTTTTCCGGTATTCCTGTGTCATCGACGACCACCAGTGTGGGTGTCAGGTCTTTCCCCGGCATCCGTTTCGCCCCGCATCAGAGCATCGTCTGCCAGAAGAATTACCTGACGGGTGACTCCATAACGCTCTTGCTCGTGGCATATGATAGTGTGGAGAACCCGACCCTGTTCAACACTGTCCATGGCAATCTCACCGAGACGCACCATCTCTCATATACCACAGCCGGCAGTTGGTGTCCTGACAAGATAGCCCGGGATTCCGTCATCATCTCACAAGGTAATGATAGCCAGACACGTGTCACCGCCTACACCTACGATGACCGTGGCAATACGCTGACCGTCACCACCGACCCGGGCGATGCCAAGGCTGTCACCACGACCTACGGCAACTATGACTTCTGGGGCCATGCCCGAAGGGTACAGGTCAGCTCCGGTGGCGAGACACGCACCGCGACCTCCGCCTGGTCTGCCGACGGGCGCTTCCTGCTCTCCGAGACTGACGCCCTGGGCCAGACCGTGTCGTACACCTACGACACCTCCCGGGGCTTGCTGACGGAAAAGACCGACCCGGCAGGCACCACCACCTACAGCTACGACTCCTTCGGCCGCCTCAGGGAGGAGGTCCTGCCCGACGGCCGCCGCCATGCTGTGCGGCTCCTGTGGGCGGGCGGCGAAAGACCGGTGCAGCAGGCCGTGTGGTACAGCTATGAGGAGACCTCCGGCGAGTCGCCCCTTTGGACCTGGTACGACGCCCTGGGCCGCGAGGTGTGCCGCCAGTACTACGGCCGGGGAGAGCAGAAGATATCCGTCTTCACCGAGTATGACAGCCAGGGTCGTCTGCGGCGCACATCGGAACCCACCTTCGCTGCCAGCGCTGAAACTTGGGCCGAGACCTACACCTATGACAACTACGGCCGACCCTCTTCTGTGGTCACCCCGGTAGGGACGACCAATTACACCTACGACGAGCTGACAACGACCGTCAACTCCCCTTCGGGGACTGTCACCACCGTTATGAACACGGCCGGCCAGAGACAGAGCGTGACGACAAACAACAAGACGGTGAGCTATGCATGGTACCCGTCGGGACGACTCAAGACGGCCACCCCCCAGGGAGGCCTTCCCCTTAGCATGGAATACGACCTGCAGGGCAACCGCACACGCCTTGTCGACCCCGATGCCGGTGAGGTCCTCTCCACCTACAACGGCTTTGGCGAGCTGCTCACCGAACGCCAGGCCGTGCATCTGACGGCCACAACCGGAGCAGCAGATACCGTCACCACCGCCTACAGCTACGAACAAGGCACGGGCCGCCTGATATCCACAACCCGCTCCTCACAGCAGAACGGGACACAGACAGTTACCTATACCTACGACCAGACCATCCCCTCGCGGGTGGTGTCACAGCAGTCGTCGGGCGGTGCCGACGGCTCCCATCAGCGCTCCTATACCTACGACACCAATGGGCGTATCACACAGGTGACGGAACAGTACGACAATCGCACGTTCCTCCATGGCACAGACTATGACGCCCTTGGCAGGATAAAGCGGGAAACCTATCCATCGGGCTATGCCATCCGCCATGCCTACGACCGCTATGGCTTCCTACAAGAGACCACGGACAGCCAGGGCAACAGCCTCTATGTCCCTCTGACAAGCAATGCCCTGGGCCAGACGCTCACCGAGCGCAAAGGTAGCACGACAACGACCTATGGCTACGACGACCAGCAACGCCTGACAAGCATCCAGGCACCGGGCGTCATCGACCTGGGCTACACATGGAACACCGGGGGGCTGATGACCTCGAGAAGCGACCACCGCTACGGCCGGCGCGAGGAGTTCTCGTACGACCCCCAGCGCCGCCTGACGGGTTACGACCTCTATCAAGACAATAGTGAAGACCCTGTCTCGGAAGTATGGTACGGCTACGATGCCCTGGGCAATATGACCGAAAAGAGCGACCTGGCCGGCTATGAGCTGGAATACGGCATAGACCCCGACGGGCTGTGGCTGCACCCCCATGCCCTGACGTGGCTCAACCCCCTTGAGGATACGGCTAGCCTGCCGGAGGACTTCCCCTTGGACAACCTGACGGTGACCTACACCGACCATAAGAAGATAAGGACCCTGACACAGGGCAACACCACGGCTACGCTCATCTACGGCGCGGACGGGGAAAGACGCAAGATGACCATCGTCACGGGCCAGCCGGGCACCGGCCGGCAGACCACGACAAGATACTACCAGGGCAACTATGAGGAGACGATACTTCCCAATGGCACCACACAACGCCTGCACTACCTTCCCGGCGGCTCGGTGATGGTGGAGACGGTCTCGCCCGGCAACTCAACAGGTACCAAGATCCTCTATTACGGCTTCCAGGACCATCTGGGCTCGCTCACTGCCCTGGTGCGCGAACGCAACGGCAACCGGGCCATCATCGACTACCGCTCCTACGATGCCTGGGGGCGCCTGAGAGACAACGACGACTGGACACAGCCACGCTCTACTGCCCTGCAGATTACCGACCGGGGCTACACCGGCCACGAACATCTGACAGACTTTGGCATCATCAACATGAACGGCCGAGTCTATGACCCGCTGACTGCCCAGTTCTTCAGCCCCGACCCCTATGTGCAGGCCCCCGACAGCTGGCTCAACTACAACCGCTATGCCTATTGTCTCGACAATCCGCTCATCTACACCGATCCGGATGGGGAGCTGTTTGGAACGATTCTTACAGCTATTCAAAATACGTTCCAGAACATTGAAAAACACGGGTTGAACTTTGGAAAGTATGATTATAATATGACTATTCGCGCATGGAATATCGATAAAGCTTTCTTAACAGGAACTCCTTTATCCGTATTGGGGAAATTGACATGGAACCTGCCCAATATGATAATCGGTAATATAATCGGTCACGCAGTGAATATGATGGGCATAGCAGATGACGTATCGCAATTAGACGGAGCTGTCGCTCTTAGTAGAATTACCGAAGGAGGAAGCGCCTTTACCATTGGTTGTTATGTATTCGGTCCCGATAATTTCAGTGCAGATTGGCGTGACCATCTTTTTGTCCATGAATACGGCCACTATATACAAAGTCAGTGGTTCGGACCTTTTTATTTGCCTGTAATTGGGGCAACTAGCCTGGCAAGTGCGGCGGGCTTGGGTGGAGATGACCATAGGAGCAGATGGTTCGAAGTCAACGCAAGCCATCGTGGGAGTCTTCATTTTGATAAATTCTATGGAAAATATGCAGAGGGTTATGAAAAAGACAGTCCAGATTATTTTGATATCGATAAGTTCGTTTCGGGAGAGAGTACTTCATATATTAATCCTCGTTATGGCAGAAGATATCAAGGAGCTCCCCATCCTGTTTCTGATGCCAGGTTTAGCAAATGGGATGTGATTATACCATTGTTGACATTAAGCGCTATTTACTTTTTCTTTTTCTAATAAAACAAAACTATGACAAAGAGATCTTTTCATATCTTTTTTATAATAATATGTTGTGTCGGTTTTCAAGGATGTCCTATTGATTTTCCGGGAATGAGAGAGGAATTCGATATATATTATTACCTAATTAACAAATCAAATGAAAGGATAGGAGTCTTTCAAGATGGGTCCGATACAATTTTGACCGCTAGTTATTCAGTGTGTGAACCTAGACTTCTACATGATAAAAACAAACGAATTAAATTTCCAGCCCTTAAATCAGATTTTGAACAGGGGAAAAGACTAAACATCTTGGTGTTCAAGGAATCAACTCTTTCTAGCCATTCATGGGAACAAATTGTTGAGAATAATATTTATGACAAGTTATACGTTCTCTCATTGGAAGAATTGGAGGCAATGGACTACACTGTTGTATATGACGGAAAATAATATTCTACTCTGATGTTTGCACATCAGAGTAGAATCCGGCCATCAAAATTTTATTTTGAATTTCACAGGGCTTTCATTACCTTTGTCGCCGATTTTTAATCGGGATGTAGCACAGTTGGCTAGCGCGCCACGTTCGGGACGTGGAGGTCGGAAGTTCGAGTCTTCTCATCCCGACTTTTTAATTTTCCAGGGAGGCTGTCTTCAGGACGGCCTTCGACGCTTATAGAGATTTAAAATAAAGGCTATGTTGACACTCAAGTATCTCAGCGAAAACAAGGAAGAAGCCATCAAGAAATTGGCCAAGAAACATTTTGACGCCAAAGAAATCATCGAGCAGATCCTCTCGCTCGACGCAGAGCGCCGTAACGCCCAGGTACAGGCCGACGCCTGCGCCGCCGAAATGAACCAGCTGTCCAAGTCTATCGGCCAGCTGATGAAGGAAGGCAAGAAGGACGAAGCCGCCGAGGCCAAGGCACGCACGGGCGAGCTCAAGGAAAAGGGCAAAGCCCTCGAAGCTGAGAAGAAACAGGCCGAAGACAAGATCCTGGAGCTGCTGGTACTGATTCCCAACCTGCCCCACGACAGCGTGCCCGAAGGCTACGGTGCCGACGACAACAAGGTGGAGCGCATGGGCGGTGTCATCCCCAATCTGCCCGATGACGCCCTGCCCCACTGGGAACTGGCCAAGAAATACGACCTGATCGATTTCGAGCTGGGTGCCAAGATCACCGGCGCCGGCTTCCCTGTATATAAAGGTAAGATGGCCCGTCTGCAGCGCGCACTGATTTCCTTCTTCCTGGACCGTGCCCGCGAACAGGGTTTCCTGGAAATCCAGCCGCCCTATGTGGTCAACGCCGCCTCGGGCTACGGCACCGGCCAGCTGCCCGACAAGGAAGGTCAGATGTACCTGGCCAACCTGGACGGCCTGTACCTGATCCCTACCGCCGAAGTACCCGTGACCAACCTCTATCGCGACGTAATCCTCGACGAGAAGGACCTGCCCGTCAAGAACACCGCTTATTCGGCCTGCTTCCGTCGTGAAGCCGGCGCCTATGGCAAGGACGTGCGCGGTCTGAACCGCCTGCACCAGTTTGACAAGGTGGAGATCGTCTGCATCGAGCACCCCGACCGCTCCTACGAACGGCTCGACAAGATGGTGGCCTATGTCCAGACGCTGGTCGAGGCCCTGGAACTGCCCTGGCGCATCCTGCGTCTTTGCGGCGGTGACATGAGTTTCACCTCGGCCCTGACCTTCGACTTCGAAGTGTTCTCCGCCGCCCAGAAGCGTTGGCTGGAAGTCAGCTCGGTATCCAACTTCGAGAGCTACCAGGCCAACCGCCTCAAATGCCGTTTCCGCTCGGCCGAGACAGGCAAGACCCAGCTTTGCCACACGCTCAACGGCAGCGCCCTGGCCCTGCCCCGTATCGTGGCCGCCCTGCTCGAGAACAACCAGACGCCCGAGGGCATCCGCATCCCCAAGGTGCTGGTTCCCTACTGCGGTTTCGACATCATCGACTAAGAAATCTTGATTTTGCAGATAAAAGAAATCTCTGTCAGCTCGACTGGCAGAGATTCTTTTTTTTAGCGGACTCCCCAGATGGCGTTGTCGCGGGGGTTCTGATGCTGTTCGTACTTGAGGTCCTGGAGCACGCCGGCTTTGACCCGGATGGAGAAATTGTACGACTTGTACATGCCGATGGGGATGAAGCTGGCCGACATGGTCCAACAGTGCAGGTCGCGGCTCACCGAGCAGCTCATGGTGGTGAGTTTGTGCACATCGAAATTATAGCTGCTCGAGGCGGTGAAATGCCACTTCTCCGTCAGCGAAAGGGTGCCGTTGAAACTGAGGTTGTGAGTGAGTTTGTGGTCGTATTCCAAACGCTCCTTGTTGAAGGTGGAGCGGGCGTAGCGCAGCGTATAGCTCAACGACAGACTCCAGGGGATCGAATACTCCTTGTAGAGCGCCGCCTCGGGATCGGGCTTCTCTTCGACCACGGGCGTTTCGACAGCCGGGCCGACTTCCTCGGCAGCCAGTTTGCCACCGTCCGAGGCATCATCGCCGGTGCCGGGCGTCTTCTTGGCAGTGCCCTTGTCCTTCTTTTTGAAAGTGTCGTTGTTGAGGGTATATGAGAAGGAAGTACCCGTGCTGATGAGCCGGCCGGGGATGCCGTATTTCTCAAACTGGGTGACATTGACCCGCACAGGATTGCCCGAACTGTTCAGCACATAGGTGTAGGGATCCAGCTGTCCGCTCAGGTTCAGGGTGTATTTCGACCCGAATTTGATACGGATATTGGCCGAAATATTGCTCCAGTTCAAGCTGTCGGCCGCCAGGTTGTAGGACGAGCCGAACGAGAAGTTGTCTATCAGGCTGATCTTCTTATAGGAGTTTTCTTCGGTGGTATCCTTGTCGTTGCGCACCTTCATTTCCAGGTTGTTGGCCACATTGAAGTTGACCATGCCCGATTTGCCGGTGCCGGGCGTGCCGTACAGGGAGCCGGCATAATGGGAATAGGTGGTCGAATGGTCCTTGCCCTTGGCATCGGTATATTCCAGCGTCTCGTAATAACCGTAGCGCTCCTGGCCGAAGTCGGGACGATAGGAGAACGACAGGGTCGGGGTGAGCACATGGCGGATCATGTTCACCTTGGTGCCGAAGATCTGCGGCAGGGGCTGGAAGAAGCCGTAGAGTTTGGTCGAGGCACTCAGGCTGGCCGAGTAGTCCCACACGCGGTGGAAGCCCCAGAGGGTGTCGGCCACCACCTGGTCCAAAACCGGATCGTAGTTGCGATCGACGGCGCTGGTGTACCAACGCTCGGTGTAATTGAACGACGGCGTGAGGTTGATATAGTTCAGCACCGTGAAAGTGGCACTGATGGGGATACTGTGACGCATGCCGTTGCGCCAGTCGCGGACCAGCGATTTATGGAAAAAGTCGCGTTCCTTGACCTCGCTGATGCTGTTGGCCAAGGTACCCGAATAGCTCATGCTGATCTTTTCGTAGAATCTTTCCCGGCCCACAGCGTTCTTGCGCTTGAAAGGATAGAAACGCGACACGCTGAAACTCATGTTGGGCAGCGAGACTGTCAGGGTCGAGTCCTTGCTGCGCTGCGACACGCTCATGCTGGCGCTGATCGAGAGCGGGAAGTTGGGAAAGCGCTGCGACAGGCTGATGCTCGAGCTCTTGGTGTTCTGGGAAAAGGCCTCCGTATTGTAGTAGGCATACAAATCATTGCGCGAGTAGCCGCTGGTCGAGAAGTTGACGCTGGCCGAAAAAGTGCGGTAGGGATTGGCCTTGGTGTCCTGGGAATGGCTCCAGGTGACATTCAGGTTCTTGGATTCCGAATAGTCGGGCAGACGCTTCTCGCTGTTGGCTGTCAACAGGTAGGAAAAAGAGAAACTGCCCGAATACTTGTAGCGCTTGCGGTAGTTGCTCCTGGCCCTCGCCCCCCAGGAACCCTTGGAATAGATCTCGCCCGTCAGGGCCAGGTCGACATAGTCGCTGATGGCAAAATAGTAGCCGCCGTCGTGGAGATAGAAACCGCGCGACAATTCGTCGCCGTAGGTCGGCATGATGATACCCGAAGAATACTCCGACGTGAAGGGGAAATAGCCGAAGGGGATGATCAGCGGCAGATGCACGTCTTCGACCACCAGATGGGCCGGACCGGTCACGATGTTCTTGCCCGGACGGATCTTGGCCTTGCTCAGCGACAGGTAGAAGTGCGGGTGGTCGTGGTCTTCGCAGGTGGTGTACTTGCCATCGGTCATAAACATGGCATCGTCTTCCATCTTCTTGGTACGGCCGCTCACCACATAGCCTTCGCCCTGCTGGGTGACCACATTGCTGATGATACCCCGCTGGGTATGGAAATTATAGCGCAAACCCTTGCTTTCGTATTCACCGCTCTTGTCCTTGAACACCGGGTGGCCGGTCACAGCGCCCGTGGTGTCGCGCAGGCCGATGGCATAGATGGTCGAGCTGTCCATGTTCATCCTGATATAGCCGCTGGTCAGCTCCATTTCGCCATACACCACCTGGCCGTTGTTGTAGAGATGGGCCATGCCGTCGGCATCGATGGTCATGGAGTCGGAGGCGCTGAAAGTGATGATTTCCGTCAGGGTGGAAATATCGCTCCTCGGACTGGCGGCCGTATCGGCCTTCTGCTGCGTGGAGAGCGTGTCGACAGGATGGACAGAAACAGAATCGAGGACGGGCAGCCGCAGGCTGTCTGAAGGCAAAAAGGAGGAATCGGCAGGGAGCAGGAGCGTCGAATCAGCATCAAGTCGCTGAGCTACAGCACGAAAAGGAAGCATCATCAATAAGATGAGGCAAACGGTTTCCAGCCAACGGACGATATGACGGTGCTGTAATTTCGACATTACCTTAGTCTATAAGCCGACAAAATTACAACAAAAGGCTGTGATTATAAAAACCTTTCGCACCAATTATCGAAGCGGCCGAGCGACTCCGGACCGAATTTTTCCAGTTTCTGACGGGCCTCCGCCGCCGAGCGCTGCCGGTCCAGTTTGGTCTTGGAAAAGAATTTGTCGGCAAAACAGATCAGCTCTTCCTCCAGGGTTTCCGGGCTCAGGTCCTGAGGGGGCAAGGGCAGGTGCTGGGATTCGATGGCGGCCAGGGTCAGGCCTGTGCCCGTGTGACGCTCGCATACCCGGGCATGACGGGGCAGGCCTTCGGCGCGCAAGATTTCGCCTCCCAGAATGCCGTGGCGGATGTAGTCTTCGGTGCCGTAGCAGCAGATGCTCGGGGCATTGGTCTTGACACAGCCGATGTCGTGCAGCAGCGAGGCCTCTTCGACAAACTGCCGGTCGGCCGCCAGGGCGGGATGACTGTCCAGGACAGCCAGGGCAAAGTCGGCCACAGAGCGGCTGTGACGGTAAACAATCTCGAAGAGTTCCCGGTTGGGATCGAGATATTTGTGCAAAAGTGCGACTGGGTCCATAATTCCAATTGTCATGCAAAGGAAATTATTTATTTTTGTCCTGCCAATTTTCAGGCCTTCTGTTTAACGCTATGCGCTCAAAAAGATTGATGTTAGTCCCGGTCCTGGTCTGCCTGCTGGCCTGCTCCTGCCGCAGTGCCGCCCGCCAGAATGTCCAGACCGGTGCAGAGCCCCTGCTTTGCGGAGCGCAGCAAACCGAAAGCTATTTCCCCTTTTTGGAAGGCAAGCGTTTTGCCCTGGTCATCAACCAGACGTCCCAAATCGACGGCATCAGCCTGGCCGACACCCTGAGCCGGGCCGGTTTGCGCCCGCAATGTATTTTTGCCCCTGAACACGGCTTCCGGGGCACGGCCGATGCCGGTGCCGCCATCCAGGACGGCCGCGATCCCCTGACCGGGCTCACCGTCTATTCCCTGTACGGCAACAACAAGAAACCGTCGGCGGCGCAACTGGAAGGAGTGGATATCCTGGTATTCGACATCCAGGATGTCGGCTGCCGCTTCTACACCTACCTCAGTACCTTGCACTACGTCATGGAGGCTTGCAGCGAGCAGGGGAAAACCCTGGTCGTGCTGGACCGTCCCAATCCCAACGACTATGTGGACGGCCCGCTGTTGGAACCCTCCTGCCGCTCTTTTGTGGGCATGCACCCCATTCCCTTGCTGCACGGCTGCACCCTGGGCGAACTGGCCGGCATGATCAACGGCCAAGGCTGGCTGCCGGAAGGGCGGCAATGCGCACTGAAAGTGGTCAAGGTCAAGGGTTGGCGGCATGGTCAGGCTTATTCCCTGCCCGTCAAGCCATCGCCCAACCTGCCCGACGACCGTTCCATCCGGCTCTATCCTTCGCTCTGCCTGTTCGAGGGCACCGACATCAGTGTCGGACGGGGCACCACCACTCCTTTCCAGATGATCGGAGCTCCCCGGGAAGGCTTGGGAGACTTTGTATTCACCCCGCGCTCGCTGCCCGGCCTGGACAGCCGCCCCATGTATCAGGACCAGGCCTGCCATGGCATCGACCTTCGGCAAGACAGCACCACTGCCGGCTTTTCACTGCACTGGATCACGGAAATGTACCGGCGCAGTGCCGACAAAGGCAATTTTTTCCGCAACGCCCGCTTTTTCGACCTGCTGGCCGGCACGCCCCAGCTCAGGCAACAGATCGTCGATGGCCTCAGTGAGGAGGCCATCCGCCAGACCTGGCAACAAGACCTGGAGGCCTACCGCCTCATGCGAACCGGCTACCTGCTCTATCCATAAACCTTTTCCACCAACAACAATCAAAACAATATGAACCTCCTTCGTCGCATACTCGTTCTTCTGACCGCCCTGATGCTCTGCTGGCCGCTGCCGGCAGACGACAATGTGTTTACCGTCGTGCTCGATCCGGGCCATGGCGGCAAGGACCCCGGTGCCCTCGGCAAGACCTCAAGGGAGAAAAACATCGTGCTGGCCGTGGCCAAAAAAGTGGGCAAGCGGCTGCAGGACAACCATCCCAAGGACATCAAACTGGTCTATACCCGCGACAAGGACGTCTTCATCGAACTGGAACAGCGGGCCAAAATCGCCAACAACGCCCATGCCGACATTTTCATCTCCATCCATGCCGACTGCGTGGAAAACAAGAAGGTCTATGGGGCCGGCACCTTCACCATGGGTATGAACAAGGAGAAATCCAACCTGGAAGTGGCCAAGCGCGAGAACAGCGTCATGTTGCTCGAAGACAACTATGAACAGAAGTATGCCGGCTTCGATCCGTCGTCGGTCGAATCGTACATCATCTTCGAGCTCATGCAGAATGTCAATATGGAAAACAGCATCAAGCTGGCCAAATACATACAAAACAACCTGGTGGCCAAAAAGCGTCTGGACCGGGGGGTGCGCCAGGCGCCCTACTGGGTCTTGCACCGCACCAGCATGCCGGCCGTCCTGGTCGAGCTGGGATTCATCTCCAACCTGGAAGAGGAGCGCTACATGAACAGCGAGAAAGGGCAGAACGAACTGGCCGAAAGCATCTATCAGGCCATCTGTTCCTACAAGAAAGACCACGACAAGCTGCGGGCCGCCGTCAAGAACATCAACACCCAGCCCCAGGAGCCGGAGCCGACGACTGCCACCCCGGCGGCAGAGACCACGGGCATCCGCTTTTCGGTACAGATCCTGACAGCCAAGTCGGAAATCAAGGCCGGCGACCGGCAGTTCAAAGGGCAGGGGGATGTTGTCTGCTACCGGGAGAAAAACCTGTACAAGTATTGTTGCGGTTCCTATGTCACCGAGAAGGAAGCCATAGACCGGAAAAACAGCTTGAAGAAACTCTTTCCCGACGCTTTCATCGTGGCCGTCAAGGACGGACAGCGCATTCCGCTTGCCGAGGCCCGGCAGCAAACCGGACATTGAAACCTGTATGTTTCATGCATAGTCTCTGAATAAAAATCCACGCCGGAAGATTTAATGCAAAAATAACATCGCGCGGCGACTCTGCATGAATAAAGCGTTTGCAAAAAACATGACAAAAGTACGGCCCGCAACTGACAAAATTACAAACGCTTCTACCTTAGGTTGTTGGCATTTTTAATTGTTCGCAAGTTATTGTTTATTAGCCAATTACATATATAGTATTGACTTTAAACAACATAACATTTCAGGACGTTTCTCTGCATGTTTTCCCATTTGCAGGAACCGATTTTTCTTCAAAAATTTGCAAGACAAAATCCATCCAGTTTTTGTAGAGGAAAATGAGTTTAACAGTCAATGCTTTGTGGGAAAAATGTGCCGCCATTATCCGGGATAATGTGCAGGAGGAGCAGTATGCCCACCTGTTTGAACCCATCCAGCCTCTCAAATACGAAAACAACTGCCTGTGGATACGGGTGCCCTCCCATTTCTATGTGGAGCAGTTGGAAAGCCGCTATTCCGATCTTATCGGCAAGACGCTCAACCGGGTGACCGGCAGCCCCACCAAGCTGATGTACCAGGTGAGCATCGACGACACCTCCGTCACGGTCAGTTCCAATCGCGAGGCCATCGGCAGCCAGCCCAAGGTCCCCGGTCGTGAGCCCGGACTCTCCTTCTTCCGCCCCGCCCTGCCGGGGTTGGATCCCCAGTTGAGCCCCTCCCTGCATTTCGGCAATTTCGTGGCAGGCGAAAGCAACCGCCTGGCCCGCACCGCCGGCATTTCCATCTCGACCAATCCGGGCAAGACCATTTTCAACCCCCTGTTCATCCACGGCAAATCGGGTGTGGGCAAGACCCATCTGCTGCATGCCATCGGCAACGCCACCCTGGAAAACAATCCCCAGGCACGCGTGCTGTATATTTCGTCGCACATGTTCCAGGTGCAATATTCACAGGCTTACCTTCAGAACAAGATCAACGACTTCATCCATTTCTACCAGAGCCTCGATGTCCTGCTCATAGACGACATCCACGAGCTCTCGGGCCGAACCGGCACGCAGAATGTGTTCTTCCATATTTTCAATCAGCTGCAGCAGACCGGCAAGCAGATTGTCTTCACCTGCGACCGGGCGCCCAAAGACCTGGAAGGGGTGGAAGAACGCTTGCTCACCCGCTTCAAATGGGGCTTGACGGCCGAGATGAAGCAGCCCGACTACCAGCTCCGCGTCGACATTCTCAAGAACAAGATCCAGCACGACGGTGTGGAAGGCATTCCCCAGGAAGTCATCGAATACATTGCCCGCCATGCCAAGGACAACGTGCGCGACCTGGAAGGCATCATCACCTCGCTGATGGCCCACTCCATCATCGAAGGTCGCAATATCGACATGGATCTCTGCCGTCAGGTGGTCGAGAGTTCCATCGCCGTCAAGGAAGAGGAGAAACTCTCGGTCGAGAGCATCGAACAGCAGGTTTGCGACTATTATCACATCGACAAGGAGCTGATCCATTCGCGCAGCAAGAAGCAGGAGGTGGCCCAGGCCCGGCAAATTGCCATGTATCTGGCCAAGAAGCACACCGACTGCTCCCTGGCCCATATCGGCAACGTGCTGGGCAAACGCAACCATGCCACCGTCATCTATGCCTGCAAAGCCGTGGAAGACTGGATGGAAACCGACAAGAACCTGCGTCAGGACATTCAGAAAATCGAAGCCCAGCTGGCCAACTGAGGTGGGAAAACCCTCAACATTTCTTGACACTCTGAAAGAAGAGGCTTATATTTGTCGCTGTTTTCTTACCAAGAGCAGACAAATGAAGCGCCTGTTATCCTGTTTTTACCTGTGCCTGCTTGGACTGGGCCTGCTTTCCGCCCAGGAGACCACCGCCTACGACTGCCGGCTGGACTCCCTGCGGCTGCCTGCTCCCGTTTTCAGCCATGAACACGGTTTCTACGACGAAAGCTTCTATCTGACCATCCAAGCCGCAAAGGGCTATGAACAGTGTCCCATTGTCTATACCATTGACGGTAGCGACCCGGGGGCCAATCACGGCAAGGGCTATGCCGGTCCCATTTTGATTTCCAAGACTTCGGTGGTCAGGGCTTGTCTGCTCTCCAAGCAGGCCGACCGCGAAAACAGCCGCATCACCACCCGCACCTATCTGTTTGTCGACGATATCATCCATCAGCAACGGCCCGAAGGCTACCCCGAACGCTGGGGGCCCTATGCCCAGCGCAGCGGTTATGCCACCGCCGACTACGACATGGACCCTGAGCTGTGCGATGACCCCGACTATGCCCAAAAAGTGCGGGAGGGCTTGCTGTCGCTGCCCGTGGTATCGATCGTGACCGACAAAGACAACCTGTTCAGCGATGTGGACGATGCCCAGACGGGAGGCATATATATATATACGGATCCCCCCACCGGCTACACCAAGACCCAGGTGGCCGACCCGGGCACCAAATGGATACGCGCCTCCTCGGCCGAGATGTTCGATGCCCAGGGCAGCATTTCGTGGCAGGCCGACTGCGGTTTGAGATTGCACGGCGGTCACAGCCGACTGGCCGAAAAGACGCCCAAGCACTCCTTCCGGCTGGTATTCAAAGAACAATACGGCTCCAAAAAACTCAAGAAAGTGAACATCTTCGGCCCCACCCAGGCCAAGAAGCTCGACAATATCGTACTGCGGGCCGGTTTCTGCAACACCTGGCTCCACGCCAACACGGAAGAGCGCAACAAGGCCGCCTACACGCGTGATGCCTGGGCCAAGGAAGTCCAGCGGCAAATGGGCCACCCTGCCTCACACCAGATGTTCGCCCATCTCTTCCTGAACGGTATCTACTGGGGGCTGTACAACCCCACCGAGCGCATCGATGCCAAGTGGTGCGAAGAGTATCTCAAGGGCTTGGAAGAGGAATATGATGTGATCAAAGTCGAGGACAATCCGCAGACCGTGCTGGCCGGCGACGGCTCGATCGATGCCTGGCAGCAGCTGTTCAACCTGAGCGCCCAGGCCGCCGACGAGACCGTTTACCAGCGCATCCAGGGACTCAATCCCGATGGCACCCCCAATGGCGACGCTTTGCTCGATGTGGTCAATTTCATCGACTACATGATCATCAACATCTACGGCGGCAATACCGACTGGGACCGGCACAACTGGCTGGCCGTGCGCAACCGGGTCAATCCCGGCAGCGGTTTCAAAATGCTGTGCTGGGACTCGGAGCATGTGCTCAAGAGCCTCAACCAGGATGTCGGCATCGGGGAGAAAAGGTCACTTTGCCCCAGCACACTGTTTGGCAACCTGATGAAGAATCCGGACTTTGTCCGGCTGGTGGGCGACCGCATCCAGCGCAATTGCTACCAGGGCGGTGCCCTCACCCCCGAGTCGGCTGCAGCCACCTGGACGGCCCTTTCGCAGGAAATCTACCAGGCGCTCGACTGCGAGGCCGCCCGCTGGGGCGACTACCGGCGCGATGTCCACCAATGGAGCAGCAGCCCTTACGAACTCTATACCAAGGCTACCCACTACGATCCCCTGCAGCAAAAGATGCTGGAAGAAATCCTTCCCGGCCGTCGTGACGTTTTTGTGGGCCAGATGCGCAAACTGGGCCTATTCCCCAGTATCGACGCCCCCGTTATCCGCTTGAACGGAGATATCCTGACGGTCGACACTTTTGCCTTGGGCGACCGCCTGTCATTGAGTTCGGACAAAGGCACCATCTACTATATGACCGACGGCACCGACCCCGTCCAGTGGGACAGCGAAGGGCAGGGCAGCCTGCGTATGAAAGCCCGACTCTGGCAAGGCGATATGACGCTCGAGGACAGTTGTCTGAACCTGACGGCCCGGGCTCTCTACGATGAAACATGGAGTGCCCTGAGCCAGGCCTGCATCCGCGTGCCTGCGCCGCCTGCCCCCGTCAGCGGTATTTCACGCAGCCTTGTCTACGAAGATTTCCACTTTGAATGGGCCGTCGACGATGCCTCGTTGCAACTGTCGTGCGACCTGCCGCGCAGCGGACAGCTCGAGCTGGCCATTTACGACCTGGGCGGCCGGACAGTGCTCCGCCACCATGCCCGCTTGTCGGCCGGTCGTGGTTGCAAGACCCGGGTGGGAACCGGCCAACTGTCGCGGGGCGCCTATCTTGTCAAATACCGTTTCCTGTCTGAAAGCGGCCGTGAGCAGCTTGCCTCAGGCAGTTTGAAGTTTATCAGACCATAGCCTTTCCACCCATGTACGAAAACGACCGGAGAATTGTCCTTACGCTCGATGCCGGCGGCACCAACTTTGTTTTTTCCGCCATTCAGGGCTGCCGGGAAATCGTCAGCCCGCTGACCCTGCCTTCCGGGGCTCACAGCCTGCCGCTTTGCCTGGACACCCTGCGAAAGGGTTTCCAAAGTGTCATGGACAATCTCAGGCAAAAAGGCCTCCAGCCGGTGGCCATCAGCTTTGCCTTCCCCGGTCCGGCCGACTTTGTCAACGGCATCATCATGGATCTGAACAACATGCCCGCCTTCCGCGGCGGCGTACCGCTGAAAGCCTATCTTGAGGAGTTGTTCCACCTGCCTGTTTTCATCAACAACGATGCCGACATGTTCACCTTTGGGGAGTGTATGGCCGGCGCCCTGCCCCAGACCAACCGACGCCTGGCCGAGGCCGGCTGCCACAAGCAGTTCCGCAACCTGATCGGCTTCACCTTCGGCACAGGATTCGGCTGCGGCATCACGCACAACGGTCAACTCTATGTGGGCGACAACAGCTCGGCCGGCGAGATCCTGCTGCTCCGCCATCGCTACCAGCACGAAATCATCGTCGAGGAAGGCGTGAGCATACGGGCGGTCAAACGGGTCTATCACGAGCACGCCGACGATGACCGCGACCTCTCGCCGCTCGACATCCTCCACATCGCCGAGGGCGACCTGCCGGGCGACCGGGAGGCGGCGCTCAAGTCGTTCGAAGAGTTCGGGGCGGTGGCGGCCGACGGCATTGCCCAGGCCATCACCCTGCTCGACGGACTCATCGTGCTGGGCGGCGGACTCTGCGGTAACAAGAAATACTTCCTCCCGGCCATGATGCGCGAACTGAACGGCCGCATCAAAACACTCAGCGGCGAGAAAGACCGGCTTGAAATGAAGGTTTACAACCTCGACGACGAAGAGGGCTTCAAGGCTTTTTGCGCCAACACCGTGCAGCGCATCCCCGTGCCCGGCACCGACAAGATGGTGGATTACGATCCCGTGAAGCGCCTCGGGCTGGTCTTCTCCAAACTCGGCACCAGCCGCGCCACCGCCATTGGTGCCTATACTTTCGCGCTGAGTCAGCTGGGATAGAACTACCTTTCGCGCCGCTCCTTGCAGTCGCAGCGCAGGAGGTAGAATTCGCCTACCTTTCGCGCCGCTCCTTGCAGTCGCAGCGCAGGAGGTAGAATTCGCCTACCTTTCGCGCCGCTCCTTGCAGTCGCAGCGCAGGAGGTAGAATTCGCCTCGGAAATCCGGCAAACTCCGTTTGCCTAATGTCTTTTGCCCGGTCCGCCGGTTCCAAAGCAAGCTTTGTCCCGTCTAACCGGGCAAAATCCATTCAAAAAATTTTTTGGATTTCGCTCGGCTTTTGCTACCTTTGCAGCCCGATTTTGGGCGATTTTGGACATTTCGCTCATATCGGATTGACAACCAATATATTAACTATTAAACTTAAAAGCAGTGGACAGTTTGAGTTACAAAACCATTTCTGTAAACAAGGCAACAGCGCAGAAAGAATGGGTTGTAGTCGATGCAACCGATCAGGCGTTAGGTCGTTTGGGGACGAAGGTGGCCAAGTTGCTGAGAGGTAAGTACAAAGCAAGCTTCACTCCGCATGTTGACTGTGGTGACAACGTCATCATCATCAACGCAGAGAAAGTAAAACTTACCGGTTCGAAATGGAATGACCGCGTTTATCTGAGCCATACGGGTTATCCCGGCGGCCAGCGCGAAACCACCCCCGCCAAATTGATGGCGAAAAATCCTGAAGACCTTTATCGCAAGGTAGTAAAAGGCATGCTTCCTAAGAATCGTCTGGGAGAAGCGCTGATCAACAACATGCATGTGTATGTCGGCAGCGAGCATCCTCATCAGGCACAGAATCCGAAAGTAATTGATTTAAACACACTTAGCTAATTATGGAAGTTGTAAATGCAATAGGAAGAAGAAAAGCGGCCATCGCCCGCGTCTTCATCAAAGAAGGAAGTGGCAACATTACCATCAACGACAGGGACCTGAAAGTCTATTTTCCGTCTCCGCTGTTGCAGTATGTAGTGCTGCAGCCCCTCAACACCTTGGATGTAGCCGGCAAGTATGACATCTCGATCAACCTGGTCGGCGGCGGCTTTAACGGACAGGCTTCCGCAGCCCGTCTGGGTATTGCCCGTGCTCTGGTCAAACTCAATCCGGACGACAAGTCCGTCTTGAAGGCCGAAGGCTTCATGACTCGCGATTCCCGCGCCGTCGAGCGTAAGAAACCGGGTCGTCCGAAAGCCCGTAAACGTTTCCAGTTCAGCAAACGTTAATCAGATTATTTACACTGCTCATAAAATAGAGACGTTTAGTATCTAAATCTGCGAGACTTTCCCCTTTTGGAAACTACCCGTGGATTGAGTGAGCCCCAAAAGAATGTAAACGATTTTAACAACACAATTATGTCTAGAACAACTTTTGATCAATTACTGGAAGCCGGCGTACATTTCGGACACCTCAAGAGAAAATGGAATCCCGCCATGGCTCCCTATATCTTCATGGAACGCAACGGTATCCATATCATAGACCTGCACAAGACCATCGCCGCTGTCGATGAAGCTGCCGAAGCTATGAAGAATATCGCCAAGTCCGGTAAGAAAGTCCTTTTCGTCGCCACCAAGAAGCAGGCCAAGGAGATCGTTGCCGAGAAGGCCACCTCCGTCGGTATGCCCTATGTCATCGAACGCTGGCCCGGCGGCATGCTGACCAACTTCCCGACCATCCGCAAGGCCGTCAAGAAGATGGCTACCATCGACAAGATGGAATCGGACGGTACTTTCAAGAACCTTTCCAAGAGAGAGCGTCTGCAGATTTCGCGTCAGCGCGCCAAACTGGAAAAGAACCTTGGCAGTATCGCCGACCTGAACCGTCTGCCTTCGGCCCTGTTTGTCGTTGATGTCCTGAAAGAGGCCATCGCCGTGCATGAAGCCAACCGTCTGGGTATCCCCGTGTTTGCCATGGTCGATACCAACTCCGATCCTACGCCCATCGACTATGTCATCCCCGCCAACGACGATGCCACCAAGTCGATCGAAGCCGTGCTGGATGCCATCTGTGCAGCCATCAACGAAGGACTGGAAGAGCGCAAGGTAGAAAAGGCTGATGCCGATGCCGCTGCCGCTCAGGAAGAAAGCGAAGAAGCTGAAGCTCCCAAGAAGGAACGTCGTCCGCGTCAGCGCAGGGAACGTATCCAGAAGGAAGACGAAGAAGCCATGAAGGCTCGCGCCACCAGCAAGTTCGCCAAAGAAGACGAAGAATAATAACCCATTTAATCCTAAACAATTATGGCAGTTACAATGGCTGAAATCCAGCATCTGCGTCAGATGACCGGTGCTGGTATGATGGATTGCAAGAATGCATTGGCTGAAGCCAACAACGATATGGAGAAGGCAATTGAGATTATCCGCAAGAAGGGTAAGGCAATTGCTGCCAAGCGCAGTGACCGCGAAGCTTCCGAAGGTTGCGTACTGGCCGGTATGAACGGTGGTTTCGCCGCCGTCCTGGCTCTGAAGTGCGAAACCGACTTCGTCGCCAAGAACGCCGATTTCGTCGCCCTGACCAAATCGATTCTGGATCTGGCCCTGGCCAAACAGCCGGCCTCCCAGGCCGAACTCCTGGCCATGGACATGAACGGTCTGAGTGTTGCCGAGCGCATTACCGAGCGCAGCGGTGTCACCGGCGAGAAGATGGAACTCGATTTCTACGCTTTCGTCAAGGGTGCCTACGTGATGGATTACATCCACCCGGGCAACAAGCTGGCTACGATTGTCGCTTTCAACAAGGAAGCCGAATATCAGGTAGCTCGCGACGTGGCTATGCAGATTGCCGCCATGAACCCCATTTCTCTGGACAGAGCTTCCGTTCCCGCCGACATCGTGGCCAAGGAACTGGAGATCGGCCGTGAGAAAGCCCGCGAAGAAGGCAAGCCCGAAGCTATGCTCGACAAGATCGCCCAGGGCCGTCTGAACAAGTTCTATCAGGAATCCACCCTGTTGGAACAGGCCTTCATCAAGGAAGCCAAGATTTCTGTAGCCCAGTACCTCAAGCAGGCCGACGCTCAGCTGGCTCCGATTGATTTCAAGCGCGTTACCCTGAATCAGGAATAAGACCGATTCAAAACCGATACCCAAGCCCGGAAGGCCCAAGCTTTCCGGGCTTGTTTTTTCAATGCCCAGCCATCCGTCGCGGAGCGGGCACGGGGAAACCCTCAGCGGACTTCTCCTTTGAGCCGGTAGCCCCACGAGCGCAGCAAGGCGGTGACCTTCTGACGCACATCGCCCTGCAGCAGGATTTCGTCGTCTTTGGCCGATCCGCCGATGCCCAAGGTGGATTTGAGACGTCGGGCCAATTGCTTGAGATCGTCCTCTGAGCCTTCGAACTCACTGACAATGGTGGCCGGCTTGCCATTGCGCTTTTCGTAGCGAAGGCAAAGCGTCTGCTTCGGTGTTTTTTCAGCGGCGGCTTCCGGCTTCGCCGGCGACGCCGCTTCGACGGTCGGGTCGTCCTTGGCAGCCAAGGCGGCCAGTTGTTGTTTCCAATCCATATTCGTATCGTGTTGAATCCAAGTTTCGAAGTCCTTCAAAACCAGTTGCAAGATAAGACAAAAATACGTATTTTTGCCACATGAACGAAATGAGAGTTCCCGAACCCACCTTGCGCCGCCTTCCCTGGTATCTGGCCTATCTGAAAATGGCCGCCGCCCAGGGCGAGACCGTCATTTCCTCCACCCAGATCGCCCAAGCCATCAGCGTCAGCGCTTCACAGATCGCCAAGGATCTGTCGTTTATCAAGATCAGCGGCAAAACGCGCATCGGCTATGACATACACAAGCTTATCGAAGTATTGGAAACCTTCCTGGGCTTCGGTCGTGTGCACCAGGCCTATCTGTTCGGAGCCGGCAATCTGGGCGGCGCATTGCTTCACGACAAAGGCCTTTCGCAATACGGCATGGAAATCCTGGCCGGATTCGATGTCAATCCCCGTCTGGTCGGCCGGGAAGTGAACGGCATTCCGGTCTATCACCTCGACGAATACTTTGAGCGCCAGCGGCAGCAGCCCGCCTCCATCGGCATTTTGACCGTGCCGGTACAGAAGGCGCAGGAAACCACCGACTATATCATCCGGGGCGGCATACGGGCCATCTGGAATTTTACGCCTTTCCGCATCAGCGTCCCGGAGCATATCGTCGTGCAGAACACCTCCATCTACGCCCATCTGGCCGTCATGTTCAATCGCCTGGAAAGCGGCATGGAGCAACTGTAAGGCCAAAGGTGGCTCCCATTAAGAAACAAAGTTTTTATGAAGATTATTGCGGTCGGCATGAACTATCGGGAGCATGTCTCCGAGCTCGAAGAAAACGAGGAGCCCAGCGAACCTGTGCTGTTTCTCAAACCCGATTCAGCCCTCGCCAGCGACAAACTGCCTTTCTTCCTGCCCGATTTCTCGGAAGAGATCCATTACGAGACCGAAATTGTCGTCAAAATCTCGAAGCTGGGCAAAAACATCGCCGAAAAATTTGCCCACCGCTATTACGACCAGTTCACCCTCGGCCTGGACATGACCGCTCGCGACCTGCAGCGCAAGGCCCGTCAAAAAGGGCTGCCCTGGGCCCTGAGCAAAGGCTTTGACCAGTCGGCCGTCGTGGGGCGTTTCCTGCCGGTCGGGGAGCGTGATATGCAAGACCTGCATTTCCATCTCGACATCAACGGACAAACGGTCCAAAAAGGCTACACGGGCGACATGATTTTCAGCATCGACCGCATCGTGGCCTACGCCAGCCGTTTTTTTACGCTCAAGACGGGCGACCTGATCTTTACCGGCACCCCCTACGGGGTCGGTCCTGTCCATATCGGTGACTGCCTGGAGGCCAGCCTGGGCGACGAAAAGCTCTTGCAACTGCGCATAAAATAAAGCGTCGAAAAATCCGTTATTGTATTATGATACGGCGCCTACGGACATATTGCCACTCGGAGAGCAAGCATTCCCCCCCTTTTGCCGCGGGTTTGCTTTTGTCGGTGTTGGTGCTGGCAGTGAGCCTGCCGGCCGAAGCCGTACAACTCAAGTGGAAGCAAAGTGCCCTGGGCAATGACCAGGCGACCGGGCCGTATTGGAGCTTCGAAGGCGCCTGGCAGGAAGACAGCCTCTCGCTGCCCTGCTATGTCGAGTGCCTCTATCCTGAGGCTTCCTACGAGGGCATTGCCATCCAGTTTCCCGTTTTTGAGGAAATCAAGGGGGAGGCCCTCAAGGCCATGAAGCCCATGTTGAAAAAGGCCCGGCTGGGCGACGAGCTCAATCTGCAGGTCCGTACCGCCTATGAACGGAAAAAACTCTGCTGGGACGTCAGTTTCTACCCCTTCATCCAAAGAGGCAACCGCTATTACCGGCTGCAGTCCTTCGAATGGGCCTGGATGGGCGGGCCATCGCAGGTGCTGGCCGAAAACACGGCAGCCAACTTCACTGCCCAGCGGGCTGTCCGGGCAGGCAGCCATGCCGAACGCTATGCATCCCACTCCCGTCTGAGCCAGGGCACCTGGATCAAGATCAGTGTCGGGACAACCGATGTCTATAAAATCACTTACAGCGATCTGCGCAAACAGGGGATCGATCCTCAAAAGGCCCAGGTCTACGGCTACGGCGGGGGGCTGCTGGCCGAAGATTTCAGCCAGCCCTATGTCGATGACCTGCCGCCGGTGCCGGTTTACCGCAACGAGCAGGAACAATACCTGCTGTTCTATGCCCTGGGACCCTGCCGCTGGTACTACGACAGCGGCACGGGCATGTATCTGCGTGAGCAGAACAACTACAGCCTCAAAGGGTATTATTTCATCGGCGAAAACGACGAAGGCAGCCTTCAGATGGAAACGGCCGCATCGCTCAGCGGCGCTGTTCGCCAAACGCAACGCTACACCGACTTTGTGCTGCACGAAGAGGAATTCTACAACCCGGGATCTACGGGACGCGAATGTTACGGCGAAGATTTCTCCGGCCAGGCAGAGCAGCATTTCCGTTTCGACATGACGGGTGCCGTCACCGACCAGAGTTCGCGCATTGCCGTCGAATTTGTAGCCCGGAGCAATGTCGCCAACACCTGCAACCTGTCGTTGGACGGCACATACAGCGGGCAAATGGGTTTCCCGCTGATTTCGGCCGACAACTCCTACACCTACGGCTACAACCGTTCGCTTGTCCGCAGTTTCCTGCCACAGGGTCCCGAACTGGATGTCGCGCTGAGTTTCAGCAACAGCGGTACGGTCAAGGCGGCCTATCTCGACTACATCATCCTGAATCTGCGCAAGCAACTGCAACTGACAGGGGCCACGCTCTGTTTTCGCGACCCGGCCTCCGTAGGCAGCGGCAACATTGAATACAAAATGGGCGGTGCCGACGCCCAGACCCTGGTGCTGGATGTCACCCAACCGGCCAGTCCCCTTGTCATGCCGGGCCGGCTTGAGGGCAGCGACTACCTCTTCACGGCTGCCGCCGACCAGCTGCGGGAATTCGTGGCTGTCAACCTCAAAGGCGATATCGCCCGTCCCACCATCGAAGGCCGCATCGACAACCAGGACCTGCACGGCCTGCCCCAGGCAGACTATGTCATCATCGCCCATCCCGATTTTTTGGACCTGGCCCGGGAACTGGCCGAGGCACATACCCAGACCGACAGCCTCCGTTGCGTGGTGGTGACCGCGCCGCAGGTCTATCACGAGTTCTCGTCGGGCACGCCCGATGCCACGGCCTACCGCCGCTTCATGAAGATGTTCTACGACCGGGCCGAGACGGACAGCGACCTGCCCCAGTCCCTGCTGCTCTTCGGCGACGGGGTGTACGACAACCGGCTGGTCACCAAAAACTTTTCCGGTTCGCACTCCCGGCCCAACAAATTGCTCACCTATCAGTCGGCTGTCACCCTCGAAGGCACCACGTCCTATGTCACCGACGACTATTTCGGTTTCCTGGACGATACTGAAGGGCGCAACCTGAGCGCAGACAAATTGGATATCGGCGTGGGGCGTTTCCCGGTCCGCACCCTTGTCGAAGCCCGCACGGTTGTCGACAAGACCTTGAAATACATGCAGAACAAGGATAAAGGCACTTGGAAAAACACCTTGCTGTTCCTGGGAGACGACGGGGACGACAATATCCACACCAGCCACGCCAACCAGTTGGCCGAGACCGTCAAGAAACAACATCCCGAGTTTATGGTCAACAAGATCTATGTCGATGCCTTCGAGCGTGTCACCACCGCCTCGGGCACCAAAGTGCCGGCCGCCAACCAGCGCTTTTCCCAGTTGCTCAACTCCGGCCTTTTGATGCTCAACTACAGCGGTCACGGTTCCACCACCGCCTGGGCGGTCGAAAGCCTGCTCTCCATCAAGGACATCAAGTCGATGAAGAATACCCGCCTGCCGCTTTGGGTGACGGCCACCTGCGATTTTTGCCGCTACGACGACTTTGAGACCTCGGGCGGTGAATATGTCTTCCTCAATGAAAACGGCGGGGCCATCGGACTGTTCACCACCTCGCGGGTGGTTTATTCAGGGCCGAATTTCACCCTGAACAAAGCCTTTATCGAGAACATTTTCAACAAGCAAAACGGCCGGCGGCTCAGTCTGGGAGAGGTCATGTGCCGCACCAAGCAATCTTCCTCCCTGAGCAACGACCGCAACAAACTCAATTTCGCCCTCATCGGCGACCCGGCGCTCCATCTGGGGTATCCCGAATACAGCATCCGCATCGACTCCATCAACGGCCACCCGGTCGATCCTTCCGACCCGGACACCTTGAAATCGCTCAGCACGGTGGAGATGAAGGGGGAAATCCTACGGACCGACCTGAGCCGGGCAGATGATTTCCACGGCATACTCAGTGCCACGGTCTTCGATGCCGAACAAAACGCCCAGACCCTGGGCAACAACGGCAACGATGTCTTCTCCTACCTGGAGCGCGACAAGAAACTGTATTCGGGGCAGTCGTCCGTTGAAAACGGCCGCTTCCGCCTGAGTTTCATCGTACCCAAGGACCTGAGCTATTCCTACGAGAGCGGGCAGGTCAACCTATACGCCCACAGCCACGACGGTCGATGCGAAGCCCAAGGTGTTTTCGAAGACTTCCTGCTGGGTGGGAGCGATGCCACAGCCCCGAGAGACACCATCGGCCCGGCCATCCGGCTCTTCATGAACGACACGCTGTTCATTGACGGCGGCAAGACCAATGATTCCCCCACGCTCATCGCCCTGCTGCACGATGAAAGCGGCCTGAATGCCAGCGGCAACAGCATCGGACACGACCTGATGCTCACACTCGACGGCGAGGAAAAATTCAATTTGAACAACTATTACACCTCCGAGCTGGACAGCCATGTCAGGGGACGCATCTATTTCAACCTGCCCTCTCTCAGTGCAGGCTGGCACGAGCTGAGCCTCAAGGCCTGGGACATGCAGAACAATTCCGCCACAGAGCGCCTGCGCTTCCAGGTGGCCGAAAACATCAAGCCCAGGATCACGAATATCATCTTCAGCCAGACACAGGAGGCTGCCAGTTTCACCTTCACCCACGATAGGCCGGCCATGTGGATGACCACCGAGCTGAGAGTCTATGACCTGTTGGGCCGGCTCGTCTGGCGCTCGTCGGGCCAAAACCTGAACGCCGACAACCAGGGAGAGACCATCCAATGGAATTATCTGGGCGAAAATGGCCGAAGAGTCAGCGATGGTGTGTATATTTGCAGACTGTATGTCTCCGTCGGAGAACAGCAAGAGGCTGTCATGGCCCAAAAAATAATGATCGGCCTACAATAATCGGAGCCATCAAGTGTTATAGTATTATTGACCAACGCACAAAACTATGAAAATGAAAAAAGTCAGCATATTGCTTCTGGCATTGGGCACCATCGTGATGATGCAGGCCCAGGAAACGGCTACGACCAAAGACTACAACCCCATCACCACCGCCGCCTTCTCGCTGGGCATCTCTCCGGACGCTGTCGCCACGGGCATGGGTGACGCCGGTGCGGCCACCGACCCCGAAGTGTCGGCCCAGTACTGGAATCCTTCCAAATACGCCCAGATGGAGAAGCTGGCCGGTGTAAGCCTGTCGTACACTCCCTGGTTGAGCCAGCTGGTTTCAGACATCGACCTGGCCACCTTGATGGGCTACATGAAACTCGATGACATGCAGGCCGTCAGTGCCTCGCTGCGGTACTTCTCACTAGGGCAGGTCATCGTCAGGGAACGACTCGACGATGCCGGCTATTCTGTCTCGCCCTACGAAATGGCCCTTGATGTGGCCTATTCGCGTCTGTTGAGCCGCAATTTTTCCATGTCGGTGGCCCTGCGCTACATCTATTCCGACATCATGAGCGGTGACGATCCGGCCGGCCAGGCCTTTGCCGCAGACATCAGCGGCTACTACCGCAAACCGGTCTATTTCGGCCGTGAACAAGGCAGTTGGGCTTTCGGTTTCAATGCCTCCAACATCGGTACCAAGATCTCATACGATGCAGGCAACAACTACTATTTCATCCCGACCGACCTGCGCCTCGGCACCAGTTTGAAATATCCCTTCAACCAATACAACCGGCTCACCATCGCCCTGGATGTGGACAAACTCATGGTGCCCACTCCCCAGAGCAAGGATGAAATCTTCACCGACATCTCGCCCATCAGCGGTATTTTCCAGTCATTCTACGATGCCCCGGGCGGCATGGCCGAGGAGTTGCAGGAAATCAATGCCTCCTTCGGTCTGGAATACGCCTACGACGAGCAGTTTTTCGTCCGTGCCGGCTATCATTATGAAAATGAATACAAGGGTAACCGGAAATTCTATACCTTTGGTGCGGGCTTCAAAATGTCGATGTTCAGCATCGATGTCTCCTACCTGGTTTCCCAGGCACAGACCAACCCCCTGGACCAGACTCTGCGTTTCACGCTGGGCTTCGACATAGAAGGCATACGCAACATCATAGGCAGGTAAATGGACATACGCGTAGGACAAGGCTTTGACGTACACCGTCTCGTGGAGGGCCGGCAGCTCTTCCTGGGCGGTTTGTGCCTGCCCTTCGAAAAAGGCCTGCTGGGACATTCCGATGCCGATGTGCTGATACACGCCATTTGCGATGCCCTGCTGGGGGCCGCAGGTCTGAGGGATATCGGCTACCATTTTCCCGACAACGATCCCCAATACGCCGGCATAGACAGCAAAATACTGTTGCAACGCACCACCGCCTTGCTCAAAGAGCGGGGTTGGCGCGTCGGCAACATCGATGCCACGGTCTGCGCAGAACGCCCCAAACTGAATCCGTTCATCCCGCAAATGCAGGACACCCTGGCTTCCCTGATGGAAGTCGCCCCCGAGCAGGTTTCCATCAAGGCCACCACCACCGAGAAACTGGGTTTCACCGGCCGCGAAGAAGGCATTGCCGCCTTGGCGGTCGCACTGATAGAGAAAATATGATGGCCGACAACTATCTGGGCAACAAGATGGAAGAGCATCTGGCCCGACAGCAGGCCGGCAAGGCGCCCAAAGCCAGCCGCAGCCTCAACCAGCTCTTTTTGGAGAATCGCAGCCAGCGCAGCTACGACAACCGTTGTGTGGTCAGCGAGAATCAGTTGCGCCGGATCGTCGAGGTCAATACCAAGATCCCTTCGGCCCGCAACCAGCAAGTGTTGCGTTTCCGGCTGGTCACGGGGCAGCAGGCCGAAAAACTGTCGGGAATGATCCGCCTGGGCGGCGCCCTGCCAGAGTTGCATTTGCCCCAGCCGGGACACGCCCCCAATGCCTACATTGTGATCTGCGCCACGGTGGAAGAGAGCCACTACGTCGATATCGACCTGGGCATTTCGGCCCAGAGCATGCTGCTCAAGGCCGTCGATATGGGACTCAACGGCATCTGCATCGGCGCCTTCGACAAGACGGCCGTGACCGAGGCGCTGCAACTGCCGCTCCAGCCCCTGCTGCTCATCGGCATCGGCAAGGGGGAGGAGCAGATCCGCCTCAAGGAAGTCGCCGAGGGAGACAGTCTCAAGTACTACCGTGAAGACGGTATCCACTACGTTCCGAAAATACAAACCAAAGATTTGATCATATGACCAAGAAAGTTGCCATCATCTGCGCCTTGATTTTGGGCTGCTTCGCCGTAGGTTATCTTATCGGCCTCGGAATAAGCCGTTTATTTGGTAATGAAAAAGTGGGTAAAAACCCCGTGGTCCTCACCGAGACGGTCTATCCCGACAATGAGTTCTTCCCCGACGGGACACGTATTCCCGAGTGGTTCCATCAAGCCAGCCCTGTCAAGGCCGACACCCTGGGCCGCCTGTACAACATCTGCCGTTACGGTGTCAAAAAAGACAGCACGCTGGTGCAAACCGAGCAGATTCAGGCCGTCATCGACCGGGCTGCCGAGCAAGGCGGCGGGGTGATAGTCATTCCCAAGGGCGTATTCCTGAGCGGCTCGCTGTTTTTCAAGCAGGGCACCCATCTGTACCTATGCAAGGGGGCCACGCTCAAAGGCAGTGACGACATCAGCGACTTTCCGGTGGTCAACACGCGCATCGAAGGCCAGTCGCTCAAATATTTTGCCGCCCTGGTCAATGCCGAAGGACTGGACGGATTCACCATCAGCGGCCATGGCACTATCAACGGCAACGGCCTGCGTTATTGGAAGTCCTTCTGGCTGCGTCGCAAGGTCAATCCCAAATGCACCAACATGGACGAGATGCGTCCCAGGCTGGTCTTCCTGTCCAATTGCCGCAATGCCGAGATTTCGGGCATCCGGCTCATCAATTCGCCTTTCTGGACCACTCATCTGTACAAGTGCGAGAGAGTCCGCCTGCTGGGCCTGCACATATATTCGCCGGCCGCTCCGGTCAAGGCTCCCAGCACCGATGCCATCGATATAGACGCCTGCCGTGAAATCCATGTCAAGCAGTGCTACATGTCGGTCAACGACGACGCCATCGCCCTGAAGGGCGGCAAGGGGCCCTGGGCCGACCGCGCCCGCGAGAACGGCGGCAACTACAACATCATCATCGAGGATTGCGACTATGGTTTCTGCCACAGCGCCCTGACCTGCGGCAGCGAATCCATCCACGACCGCAACATCATCCTGCGCCGCTGCACCCTGGACAAATGCAACCGGCTGCTCTGGCTCAAGATGCGTCCCGACACGCCGCAGCTGTACGAATACATCACCGTGGAGGACATTACCGGCAATGCCCGCAATTTCCTTTACATCAGGCCTTGGACCCAGTTCTTCGACCTCAAGGACCGTCAGGACATTCCCATGTCCTATTCGCAATTTGTCACCATGCGACGCATCAAACTCAAATGCGAAGATTTCTTCAACGTGGAACAGTCCGAGCAATACGAACTGCGCAATTTCCGCTTCGAAGAACTGGACATCGAAGCCACCCATCCCGAATACGACACCGACCAGATCGAAAATCTGCAACTCATTGGCGTCAACATCAACTAGGCCGTCATGTCACAATCGAGAACCGAGATCCTGACCTGTCCCCGTTGCGGCGGTCAGGGCGAGTTTACCGTCTGGGACAGCATCAATGCCGACCAAGACCCCGATTTGAAGGAAAAACTGCTCGACGAATCTTTGTTTGTCTGGCGTTGCCCTCACTGCGGCCACCAGTCGTACATTACCTTCGGCACACTCTACCACGACATGAGCCGGCAGTTCATGCTCTTTTTCGACCACAAGGAAGGAGAATCCGACATCAGCGAAGACAACTTCCCGGTCGACGAATTGTTCAAAGGGGGCGACAAACACTACAAACTGCGCTATGTCCATGGCATCCGCAGCCTGAAAGAGAAGATTTTCATTTTTGAAGAAGGACTGTCCGACATAGCCGTCGAGCTGATCAAGTATTTTATCCGCAACCAGGTGATCAAGATCAAGGGGACCCGTGCCGACTACTTCGAGAACAAGGGCCTCTTTTTTGCCGAGCGCAACCACAACGAGGAGGAGGGCCTCGACAAGCTGGTCTTTGTCGTGACCTCGGGCGATCGGGTAGTCTCAAAATTCCCGGTCAGCATGGACATCTACGAGCAATGTCTCCAGAAGATGTGGATGGATGAACGCTTTGCCGAGCGCGACACCATCAAAAATGTCTGCTACGAGTGGATCGATGCCCGGATGAAATCCTGATCTGTCCCCCTTGAAACCCCAAAAATTTCGGGGGTTCGGTTCTTTTTTGTACCTTTGCGGCGTCAAAACAGAACCACACTTTTTAAACATGAAAATTATTGGAACCGGGTCGGCTGTACCCGAATTTACAGTTACCAACCAGATGTTGGAGCAGTTCCTCGATACCAGTGATGAATGGATTACCGAACGTACCGGCATCAAAACCCGTCAGCTGATGACCACCGAGCGTCTTGACGACCTGGGTGTGCTGGCCGCCCAAAGAGCGCTGGAAAGCGCCGGCCTCAAGCCGACGGACATCGACATGATCGTCCTTTCAAATGTTATCAACGAATACATGACCCCCTCGCTGAGCAGCCTTATCCAGGGCCGCATCGGCGCCACCTGCCCTTGTCTGGATGTCAATGCCGCCTGTGCCGGATTCATCTACGCACTGGATGTGGCCGAAGCCATGCTCAAAAACGGTCACGAGCGGATACTGGTCATGGCCGTCGAAGCCCCCACGCTGATGGTCGATTGGAAAGCCCGCGAAACCTGCGTGCTGTTTGGCGATGGTGCCGGAGCTGTCGTCGTCACCCAAGGTGACAACCTGAAAGCCATGCGTCTGACCACGGTGAGCAAGCCCAAGCCTTTGTTCGGTTATCGTGCCGTGAGCAAGACTCCCTGGGACCAGAAGACCGAACCCGACTATTATTTGAAGATGGAAGGCCGCGAAGTGTTCCGCATCGCCGTCAACTCCTCACTCAAGGACATCAAGTCGGTCCTTGCCACTTGTCAGTTGCAACCCGACCAGGTGGATCACTACCTGCTGCACCAGGCCAACCTGCGTATCATGGACAGCATCCGCAAGACGCTGGACGTGGCTCCCGAAAAGTTCCCGCACAACATCGAAAAACGCGGCAACACCTCCTCGGCCAGTGTGGCCATCCTGCTGGATGAAATGAACCGGGAAGGGAAAATCAAGCAGGGCGACAAGCTCGTGCTCAGCGCCTTTGGCGCCGGTTTCTGCACAGCCGCCTGCCTCATCGAATGGTAAAATAATTGAGAGTAGAACAAATTAATCGATAATAAGTTGTAGGCTTGCATCAATCCTACGACAAGATGAAGAAACTATGAAAAGAGTTGTCATTACAGGAATGGGAGTCGTCTCCCCTGTTGGAAACGACCTTTCCACCTTTTGGAAGAACCTGAGCGAAGGCTATTGCGGCATCGATTTCATCCAGAACTGCCCGACCGACAACCTGCCGGTCAAGGTGGCCGGTGAAGTCCGCAATTTTGTGGCCACCGACTATGGTGTCGATGCCGGTACGGCCCGCCGTAGCGACCGTTATTGCCAGTTTGCCCTGGCTGCTGCCAACCAGGCTGTCAGCGACAGCGGCATTGCCGGAACCATCGCCCCCGAACGCTTCGGCGTCTATGTCGGCTCGGGCATCGGCGGCATGAACACCTTCGTCACCGAAACCGAAAAACTGCTCAACAAGGGGCCGAAATGGATTTCTCCCCTGTTTGTCCCGATGATGATTGCCAACATCGCTTCCGGCAACATCGCCATCGCCCACCAGGCACAGGGTCCCTGCCTGCCGGTGGTCACGGCCTGCGCCACGGGTAGCCACGCAATTGGCGAAGCCTACCGCTGCATTGCCGGCGGATATGCCGACGCCATCATCGCCGGAGGCGCCGAAGCTTCCATCCATCCGCTGGCCATCGGCGGTTTTGCCAACAGCAAAGCCCTGAGCCTGAGCGAAGACCCCAAGAATGCCTCCCTGCCCTTCAACAAGCGCCGTGGCGGTTTTGTCATGGGAGAAGGCGCCGGCATTCTGGTACTCGAAGAATATGAACATGCCAAAGCCCGTGGGGCTCAGATCTATGCCGAAGTCTGCGGCTATGGCAACACCTGCGACGCCTATCACTACACGGCACCGCGTCCCGACGGCAGCTGCGCTGCCAGAGCCATCAAGCTGGCACTCGACGAGGCTGGGTTCGATCCTGCCAAGGATGTCCTGCACATCAATGCCCATGGCACCGGCACACCCCTGAACGACAAGTCCGAAACCATGGCCTTCAAACTGGCCCTGGGCGAAGAGGCCGCTCGCAAGGCCCACATCTGCTCGACCAAGTCGATGACCGGCCATATGCTGGGAGCTGCCGGCGGGGTTGAACTGATTGCCGCCGCCCTGGCCGTCAAGAACGGACTGGTGCCCCCGACCATCGGTCTGGACGAACCCGACGAGGAATGCGACCTGGACTACACTCCCAACAAAGCCGTCAAGGCCGACCTGACCATGGCTCTCTCCACTTCGCTGGGATTCGGCGGTCACAACGCCTGCCTGGCCATCAGAAAAATTGACTAACTTTACACCCGCTATGAACAGAGAAGAAATCAAGCAATTGCTGCCTCATCGCGAGCCCATGCTACTGGTCGATGAAATGTCGCTCGACAGCGAGGGCGTTGCCCATGGCAAATACCACGTCAGAGGTGACGAATTCTTTCTGCAAGGGCATTTTCCCGGCCATCCCACCGTGCCTGGCGTGATCATGTGCGAAATCATGGCCCAATGCGGTGCCATGCTTGTAAAGGACTATCTCGTAGGACGGACCCCTTTTTACAGCGGCATCGACAAAGCCCGTTTCAAAAGTTCGGTCTATCCGGGTGACACCATCGAGGTGACCGCCCGCATCGTAAACAAGAGAGGAATGATTTTCTTCATCGAGGCTAAAGCCGAGGTGCGGGGCAAAGTCTGCACGCTGGCCAATGTCTCCTTCGCCCTCGTGGACAACGAAAAACTGACAGCTCGGGAAGAGGCTGCTAAATAACATTATCTATGGCATTACTAACTGACAAAACCGCTCTGGTTACCGGAGCTGCCAGAGGCATCGGCAAGGCTGTTGCCCTGAAATTCGCCTCCGAAGGCGCCAACATCGCCCTGACCGATCTGAAGATGGACGAGAATTTTGAAAACACCATCAAGGAAATCGAAGCCTATGGTGTCAAAGTCAAAGGCTACGCCTCCAACGCCGCCGATTTCGAGGACACCCATGTTGTCGTCAAGCAGATTGTCGAAGACTTCGGCCGCATCGACATTTTGGTCAACAATGCCGGTATCACTCGCGACGGCCTGCTGCTGCGCATGAGCGAACAGCAGTGGGACATGGTCCTGACGGTCAACCTCAAGTCGGCCTTCAACTTCTGCCACGCCGTGGTTCCCGTCATGACGCGCCAGAAAGGCGGCAGCATCATCAATATGTCGTCCATTGTCGGTATCAACGGCAATGCCGGACAGTGCAACTATTCGGCTTCCAAAGCCGGTATGATCGGCCTGGCCAAATCGATTGCCAAGGAAATGGGTCCGAAGGGCATCCGTGCCAACGCCATCGCCCCGGGTTTCATCATCACCGAGATGACCGCCCAGCTGAGCGAAGAAGTGCGCAACGCCTGGATGAAGATGATTCCGCTGCGTCGTGGCGGTACGCCCGAGGACATCGCCAATGTGGCCACTTTCCTGGCCAGCGACATGTCGAGCTATGTGACCGGGCAGGTCATCCCCATCGACGGCGGCATGTAATCCCGTCCTCAGGGAGCAATAAACTCATCACGGAAGTTGACCAGCCACACTTTTTCGGTGGCGCGGGTCATGGCTGTGTATAGCCAACGGTAGTATTCGACGCCCATCATCTCCTCGGTCACCCAGCCCTGATCCAGGTAGATATGCCGCCACTGGCCGCCCTGGGCCTTGTGGCAGGTCATGGCGTAGCCGTATTTCACCTGCAGGGCGTTGAGCCAGGGATCCTTGCGCAGGTTTTCGTAGAGCTCCTTCTTGCTGCGGCAATCGGCGTAGTCTTCCATCACAGCCTGGTAAAGGCGCTGTTGGGCTGTTGCGCCCAGATCCGGTGCCTCGGCCGTCAAACTGTCGAGGATGACGCGGACCTCCATTTCCCACTGCATCTCGGGGAAACGCACCTCCAGGTCGGCAAAGCGCAGCCCGTACATCTCCATCTGACGGCGCACCCTTGTCACCTCGATCAGATCGCCGTTGGCAATGAAGGGGATTTCCTTGAAGGGTTGCGACCAAAAGTAGTTGTTTCGGGCCACCAGCAACAGATCGCCACTCGAGAGTTCCTCCTCACGGTACAGGATCCGGGAACGGATCCCCTGGTTGAAGAGCACCGCCCGTTTGTTGGAGCGACAGACGATCTTGCACTCCTCCATTCCCACCTGCCGGTATGAATCCGTAATCTGCTCTATCAGGTCTTCCCCCTGCAAACGCTGGACATCTTGCCGGTTTACCTGCAACTGCGGCAATGACTCCACCCGGCCGTCGGCAATGGCCGTACGAAGCCTGGTGGCGTTTTCAAGCAACAGTGAGCCTGTTTCCTGACGCAGCACCTGGGTGAGTTCAAACAGAGCGACCTTCATTCCGAAGGCCTCCAACTCGCCCCGGTCGAGCGCCGGGCTCAGGGGGCGTCCTACCGGCGGCAACTGGGCCGTATCGCCCATCAGTATCAGCTTGCAATGACGCCCGCAATAGACATAGCGCAAAAGGTCGTCGAGCAGCCGTCCGCTGCCGAACATCGAGGCGTCTTCCTGTGAATTTGAGATCATCGAGGTCTCATCGACAAAGAAAAATGCATGGTCGTGCAGGTTCTCGGCCGGTACAAAACCGCAGTAACTGCCATCAACGACTTTCTGCCGGTATATCTTCTTGTGGATGGTCGTGGCCGGATGGTTGCTGTAGGCGGCAAATACCTTGGCGGCACGTCCCGTCGGTGCCATCAGCACACAGGGCACCTGCCGGCTGTCCAAAAAGCGGATCACGGCGCTGATGAGCGATGTCTTGCCCGTCCCGGCATAGCCCTTCAGCACAAAAACCTCATGGTCTTCGCGACTGGCCATGAAGGTCAACAGGGCATCCAGCGCCTGGGCCTGGTCGGTCGTGGGTTCAAATCCGAAGAGCGTGAGTATCTGCGCGCGGATGGACGTAAAATTCATGGGGCGGGAAAATTTTAGGGCATAAAAGTAGCGATATTCAAATTCTTGTGCTAATTTTGTCCGATTCTTTTACGGAATGCTATCTATTGATAATAGTAATAACTTATAAATAAAGACTTTATGAAGTATTTCTTTAGAGTTCTGCTGGTGGGTGCCATCTGCCTGATGGCCTATCTTTGCGTGGACAGCATCATGCGACCGATTCGTTTTGACAGGGAAAAGGCCATTAGAGACCAGGCCGTTATCCAGCGTCTGATCGACATCAGAACGGCCCAGGTGGCTTTCAAGAATACCCATGGCATGTATGCCGATGATTTCGACACCCTGATCAATTTCGTCAAATACGGTGAACTGCCCTTCGTCCTGAAGGAAGGCGTGCTGAACGACAAGCAGCTCGAAGACGGTCTGACCGAATGGGAAGCCGCCCGTATCGTCCAGAAAGGCAACCAGCGTGAAATCAAGAAATGGGGTTTGGAAGGTTTCCGTCGTGAGACCACCTATGTCAACGTCAAGGATACGCTTTTCGGCGCCAGCTTTGCTGCCGACTCGTTGCGCTATGTGCCCTTCGCCCGCAACAACGAGCAGTTCGAACTCCGCGCCGGTGATGTGATGACTGGTGCCTCCGGTCTGATCGTCCGCGTCTTTGAAGCCCGCACTCCCCTGGAAGTCTATCTCGTCGGCATGGATCCCCAAGAGGTGCTCAACCTGCGCCTGACGGCCGAAAAGCTGGGCAAGTATCCCGGTCTGATGGTGGGCAACATCTTCGAAGCCAACAACAACGCCGGCAACTGGGAATAATGTGACCGATCCGGGCCGTGCCCATCCCTTTCCGACAAGGAATGTGATGTCGGCCATCCAATAAAGAGCTGCTTTCACGCAGCTTCTTTTTTATCCGAGAATCAATGAAGTCTGTACTGCTGCTTTACGGGAAAAACGGATTCCAGGCCCTCAACCGGCCGGGAAGCTATTTCTCGTCGGCCGATTTCCAGGCAGAATGCGTCCGTCAGCAGCTGATCGGCGATACCCAGGTGGTCTTGCGCATCATCTTCCATTGCGAGCATTTTCTGGTACTGCCCCGGGTGGCCGACCAACAGCCTTTCTTCGATTTTCAATATCCGCAGCAAGCCGGAGCGGTGCTTTGCAGCCGGGAATTGGGAGACGGAATGCAGAAAATTGTCTACGACCTGAATCTTTCTCTCAAGGCCATGGCCGAGAAAACCCTGCCGCACTATCACCTCTTGCCCGATGCCTACCTGTTTGCCCGCTATTGCATGAACATCAGCCGCAAGGCTCCCATCATGTTTGTCTATTGGCAAAGCGACAGCCTGGACATTTTCACAGCTCGCAACGGGCAGCTCGGTTTTGCCAACCACTTCGAGCCCAAGACCGAAGAAGAGGCCCGCTATTTCATCTTGAGCGTCAAGCAGACCTTCGGCGATGAAAAGGATTGCATTTTCTGCACCGAAATACCCGATGAAAACAATGCGGCACAGGCTACGGCCATCGACAGTCTGACCAAGCGGCTCAGTCCCTATTTCGAGAGTTTTCAGCGGATGAATCTCTGCCAGGACATCAAGGCTTTTTTGGAAAACATTTCAGACGAGATCCTATGAGAATCATCAGCGGCCAGTACAAAGGACGTCGTTTTCAGCTGCCGCCGCAACTGAAGGCCCGACCCACCACCGACTTTGCCAAGGAGAGTCTGTTCAACATCCTGGGCAATCTGGTCGATTTCGACGATCTGAAGGTACTCGATCTGTTTGCCGGCACCGGCAGCATCGGGCTGGAATTCGTCTCGCGCGGTGCCGCCTCGGTGACCTGTGTCGAGCAATATCTGCCCCATGTGCAGTTTATCCGCAGTGTCGCCGAAAAACTCAAGACCAACCGTCTGATGCTGGTCAAAGGGGATGCCTACCAATATATCCAAAAATGCGGACGGCAATTTGATGTGGTCTTTGCCGATGCTCCCTATGCCGACCCCCAACTGCCGGAAATCCCCCGCCGGGTTTTCGAGGCCGGATTGTTGAAGCCCGGCGGCTGGCTGGTGGTCGAGCACTCCAAAGCCAACGATTTCAGCCAGGAAGCCCATTGGCAGGACATGCGTTCCTACGGCAGCGTTCATTTCAGTTTCTTCCAGATGCCATGAGCCCCATAACACCCATCCGCGATCAGGAGCAGCTGCATGCCAGGCTCAATGAAATCACCAGTGCCTATCCCCAGGATCAGGTGTTTCTGCTTTGCGACAGCAACAGCCGCCAGCATTGTCTTCCCTTGCTGCGTCAAGGCAAGTTGGAGACCCTGCTTCCCGATACCCATATCATCTGCCTGCCCGCCGGCGACCAGCATAAAGGCATCGACTCTCTGGCGCTCATATGGCAGACACTCAGTCAAAACGGTGCCACCCGGCATTCGCTGCTGCTCAACCTGGGCGGCGGGATGATTACCGACATCGGCGGTTTTGCGGCCGCCACCTTCAAGCGCGGCATCGACTTTGTCAACCTGCCCACCACGCTGCTGGCCTGTGTCGATGCAGCCCAGGGGGGCAAGACCGGCATCAACTTCAACGGGTTGAAAAACGAAGTCGGCGCTTTTTGCCCGGCCCGCGAAGTGCTGGTCTATCCGGCCTTCTTCCAGACACTCGACAACAAAGACCTGGCCTGCGGCTATGCCGAGATGCTCAAACACGGACTTTTATCCACCCCGCAGCATTGGCAGGAAGTGCTCCGGCTGGAACTTCCGGATTGCTGCCAGGCGGCATTTTCCGACATTTTGATGCGTTCGATGCAGGTCAAGGCCGACATCGTGGCCCAAGACCCGACCGAAAACCACCTGCGCAAATGCCTTAACCTGGGGCATACCGTCGGGCATGCCTTCGAGAGCTGGTCTTACGAGCAGCAACAGCCCGTACCGCATGGCTATGCCGTGGCCTGGGGCCTGATTTGCGAGCTCTATCTGTCGATGCGGCTGCTGGGCTTCCCAAAAGACCGTTTCCAACAGACCATCTACCGCATCAAGGAAGTGTTCGGTGCCCTGCCGTTCTCATGCAAAAATTACCCGGCCCTGATAGAAAAAATGCGTCACGACAAAAAGAATACCGGGGCCCAAATACAGTTCGCCCTCCTGTCGGACATCGGCCAAGTCCACATCGACCAGACGGTCGAAGAAAAGACCATCGAAGAAAGCCTGGACTTCTACCTCGATTTCATGGGATACTAAAAAAGGCCTCAAATCTGTGATTTGAAGCCTTTTACTAGTCGGGATGAGAAGATTCGAACTTCCGACCCCACGCCCCCCAGACGCGTACTCTAAACCGGACTGAGCTACATCCCGAATTCGGGGGACAAAGTTAATGAAAGCCGAGGAAATCCCCAAAAAAATTTTTTTTGGGATATGGATTTTGCATGGCCGGACGGGACAAAGCTTGCTTTGGACAGACTGGCCAGGCAAAAGACATGGAGCAAACGAAGTTTGCTGGATTTCCGAGGCGAATCTTAACTCCTCCGCCTGCAGTGGCAGGCGGGAAAGTTAGTGAACTCCGCCTGTGATAGCAGGCGGGAAAATTAGTGCAAACGAAGTTTGCTGGATTTCCGAGGCGAATCTTAACTCCTCCGCCTGCAGTGGCAGGCGGGAAAGTTAGTGAACTCCGCCTGTGATAGCAGGCGGGAAAGTTAGTGCAAACGAAGTTTGCTGGATTTCCGAGGCGAATCCTAAAACCTCCGCCTGCCCCCCCCTACAACTTCACCAACCCCTTGGTTTGCGTAAACGACTTGAGCAACGTCCCCACCGTGTAACTGCCATCCTCCGCCCAGCCATTCCACTGGCTGCCCTCGGCAAGCGAACCACCCTGATACAGGCTGTAGGCCGATCCCGTCGCAAGCGAAGGCGCAGAAAACACCAGATTGAATGCCGCACTGTAGCTCTGCGGCAAAACGTAGCTCATCACCAAGGAACCATCGGCATCGGTCAGGCAGAAACGCTCACCCGAAGCAAAACTCTGGGTGGAGGCATAGCTGACAGCATTCTGCGAGTTGGAATAGGTGGTCGGCTTACTGTTCTTGTTGCCCACGGCCAAGACACTTCCACCGGTAATGCGCAAGATGCCGTCGGTCTCGAATCCGCCCTTTTTATCGACATTGGCACCGACGGCCAGCACCTTGCCGCCCGATATGGTGATGCCACCCTTGCCATCCAGCCCGTCGTTGGTTTGGCTGAAAGCATATATTTCGCCATCGCTCACGGCAATTGTCGTGGCAGCTGCCACCGCATCGCCCAGGGCCTTTACCTGGCAACTGCCTCCCGACTGGCAGAAACTGCTGTCACAGTCGATGCCGTCGCTCCACGATGAAGTGGCTTCCAGCACACCGCCTGTCATCCAGACATGGGCACCGGTCTTGATGGCTTTGGCGGCCGAAACCAGGGTTTCACTGTAGACATATTTCTCTCCGAAGGCATTGACAATCAAAGAGCCCGACTGCATATACAGCGAGCGTCCCGTCTTGACGCCTTTGCCTCCTTCGCCACTCAAAACGATGCCGGCCTCAGCCCCGCAGACATACAGATTGCCTGCGGCCTTGATCCCTATGCAGGCCGTCACATCCGCCTCTGTCGGGTCGTACATGCCGCCACCGCTGAGCATCAGCAACAAAGTGCCTCCGCTGAGCGACACCGAAGCATCAGACTTCAGCGCTTTGGCCGCCGTACCCGTCAAATAGCAGGACACCACACCGCCTTGCACGTAAATATTGCCGGCCGCATCGAAGATATTTGCCTTTTCAGCAGCACTCTCGGCAATCAGACTGCCACCGCTCATCTGTATGTAAGACCCTTCCGACTGGCAGGCATCGTCCGTGCCTTCCATGCTCAGGTCGCCACCCGAAATGACAATGGCCTGGGCGGCATGTATGCCATCCTTGGCCGCCGTGATCTTGTAAGTACCTTCCTGGACATGGACCGCAGCCTTGCCGCTGATGGCATGGGTGTAGGCACTGACCAGTGTCAATTGGCCCTTTCCAGCCAACACCAGGGTGCTGTCTGAGCGGATGCAACCCTTTTCCTCGCTGTCGGCAGGGCTGTTGTCGGTCAATGCATTTTGGGTTCTGTCATTGAGGTAGACCACATTGCGGCGTTTCCCCTTCAGTCGCAGAGGCGGCTGGCCGGCCGCGCTGGTCAGCGACACGGTGTCGAGCACCACATAGACATCGCTGTCGCTGCTCACCGTCAGGGAACCGTTGTCGCTTTGCCCTTTCAGCACATAATTGATGTTCATCGAGGACACAATACTCACATGACCTCCCTCGCGCAAAACTCTCACCTCCTCGGGAAATGCATTGGCCACCCACGCCGAATCGCCGTCGTAATAGACATAGACAGCCGAAGAATCCAACACCACCGTCTCGTCCGTGTTGTCGGGAACTTCCAGGGTATCGGCCGGAATGATATTGTCGTCTCCTCCGTCGTCGGAATTGTGCTCGTTATGGCAGGCAAAAGTCAAAGCGCAGAGCAAAAGGATCGTCCATGGCAGCAAGAACGGTTTTTTCATAATGGTTCAGATGGCTAGAATGAATAGATATACCCCACCCCGAAGGTCAGTTGCATAGCCTGGTCCCAGGTCATCGACTTGAGAACGGTGCCGGCACTGTTGGCGTCGATGTTTTTGTCGCGGCAATAGTCGGCGAGCAGATACAGATCCATCGCATGTGCTTTGGAAAACTTGTATTCGGTGCCCAAACCCGCACGGTATCGGCATATATAGATATCGTGATAACCCGACAGGAACCAGCCTTGTTCCCCTGCCGACAGTCCTGAAGGAGTCAGGTACTGCTGGGTTGTTGTATTGAATTCAGCATCGATGCTGGGAGCATTCAGCGTGTTTTTGAGCTCCAGAAATGCGTATGGGGTCCATATCTTGTTGATCTTGTAAGCGGTCTTGACACGGCTTTTCAAGTACAGCGCATTGCGCGTCTGCTCGTACTCGTTCATGCTGCCCGGCCGGTGATTGAGTTGCAGCCGTTCCTTGAGGGAAAACTGCCAGGGGCCCTCCTTGCGACTGGCCGTCAGGTCCAGGCTGACGCGATGACGGGGACTGTATTCCTTCTTGGCATTGACCCGCTCCATAAAGGAATAGCTCAGCGCTCCCTTGAGCCAAGGCTGCAACTTGTAGCTGGTACCCAATGTCATCTGGTAGCGTCCCGGCCGTCCGAAATTGTCGATGATACGCACCTGCTCTTCGGTGAACACATGGAAGCCCTTGAATATCTTCATATCCAGTTCCACCGAAGCCCGGCCACGCCAATCCGTCTCCAGGTCATTGTCGGTACCCTGGGCCCGCAACAGTGGCAACCAGGTCGTCAGCGCCAAAAACAGAAGAACCCATTTTTTCATTGTTCGACAAACTGCTTGGCTTTGGTCAGATGGTTGATCGTGTTGGTCTCCCCTTTGCCCAGCGTATAGTAAACCTTGATGAAAGCGGCATCCCGTAGGAAATCCACATGACCCACCTCAATGTTGTCGATCTTGACACCCACCCGTTTTTCCAGGTCGGCGATCAGTTCTTCACGTTTTTCCGGAACAATCAGCTCGATGCGGTCGTACAACACCAGTTTGGAAGAAGTATGACGCAGCAGGCGTTCACTTTCCAAAACCAGGATCAGCAACAAAATGAGTACATTGACCAGCACCAGTACCAACACACTGCCCAAAGACAGGGCATAGTGCGGCGTGGTGGCCACATCGGTCACATGATAGAGGGGTGCCAGGCCGTTGACGGCAGCCAGGGCGATGATGACAAACAGATAGGTCATCTCACGGATGGGCACCGTTTCCGTGCGGTAGCGGATGACACCGAATATGGCAAACAATCCGAGTGTCAGGCCCACCCCGATGGAGACATTGCCCATGATATAGAGCAGGGCCAGCATGGCCGACGAGAAAACCATGAACGTGAAATAATAGTCACGCCGACGGCTCTTTTTGTAATAAAAATACTGCACAATGAGCCAGCATACAAGCAGGTTCAGAAAGAAACGGATTCCCAATTCGACCAGATTTTGAGAGGTGGTCATCATGGCCTCCGTAAAGGTCTGGACATCCATCAACTCGTCTTCCGGTTCCAGATCGCCGAAAGCGGCCAACACTTCCTCGGGAGCGGGACGCTCAACCGTCTGAGCCGAAAGAATCGAAGGCAACGACAGGCTCAGCAACAGAGCGACAGCTATACAAAACAGTTTTTTCATCTGACAATTATTTTATGATGGGTCGTTTTTTCTATGCGTCTTATTTTCAATTTAAAGCGATTGCATTTTATCCCGGGACGGGTGAGGGTCATTCCGATGCAGTACTTGCTCACCCGGAAAGGTTTGACCCGATACCGCAGAAAGATGCGCTTCATGGGCGAACTGATGCGTCCGTCCTGTTTGAGTTCGATAATGACAGCCTCGGGCAATGTGGCCTCCAGGCCCGTGACATGGTTGACAAACGACAGACCTGTGTCGATGGTCAGGCGCTCGGTTTTGTCGGCATTGACCAGCGTGATCCGCTGAAAACACGTCTCCATCTGGGGCAACAAATCCATGGAAGTATAGGCGCTGTGCCCGGCCAGATAAGCGGCGGCCTCCTCGTTGGCGCGGAAATCCTGAAACAGCGACGGATCGATCATCCGACGTTTTTTCTTGGTCCGTCCCATGTTGTTCTTTAGCTTGATTTCCAAATATGTCTCGCCGGAATTGACATACATCCGGGTGCGTACCTTCTGCCGGAACAGACGCCGGTTGTGATGATCTGAATACATCTTCAAATCGGGCGTGTCGTAATAAAGGCTGTTGTAGGGCGTGATCTTCTGACCATCGATCTCCAGAGCCCGGTAACCGGCCTCCCGGGCTGCGGCCAGCAATTGCAACAGGACTGTCTCATTGGTCAGATACTTGGTATCGACACGGTTCATCAGCTTGATGGAATCCATTTCCTCAAGCCGTATGGAAGGCAGCCGCTGCAACTCGTCCTGTATCCCGGTGTCTATATGTCCCTTGTCAGGAAGCATCTTGGGCTATATATTCAAAAACTTTCACCGTCAGCAGTTTGCCCTTGGCATCGTAGGTGTTCTGCGATTTTTTGCGACCAAATTCGTTGTATTCGATGGTTTTGTAGGTCTGAAGACGGCCCCGGCGATCGTAAGTATATTCTTTGGCAACTTTACCGGCCGCGTTGTATTCAAAACGCTTGCGCCATTTCACACCGTCTGTGTTGTATTCGGTTTCCTCGATTTTCCGGCCATCGTGATTGTAAATGGTCTCATGGTCGAGCTGCTGTGTCTTGGAGCGGGCACTTGTGTTCCATTCCTTGATGACAAGGTTTTTCTTGTTCAAACGAGGGACGCTGTCCTGCTCCACCTGGGCGGCCAGGGGAAGGGAACACAGCAATAGCACACTCAGGAGGACTTTCATTCTGTTTTTCATAACCTCTATCGTTGAATCCATTTCCTTTCTTAAAAACGTACAAAGATAGATGTTTTTTGAATAACAAGGCTGTGGTCGGACAAGAAAGTCACAGCCACAGCCGGCATAAAGTGTTTTATCCAGGATTCAATGAAATGCAGGTTTTGACAAAGCAGAGAACCCGCAAAGGCAACGGGTTCGTTTGGTGACGGCAAAATTAGGTTGCCTGTCGGAGATATCATCAGTGTGTCTAGATTATTTTTTATCATATCGTCGTTTTTTTGTTGTTGATAAAAAAATAATCTTCTATATTTGCGTCACACGAATACGCAACTTTCAAAATATAATAAACATGGCAACAAAAAGCAACCTATTTACTTCTAATTCAGCTTTGATAGAAGCCAAAGGCGTTACGGTTTTCGAAGATGTCAAAGACCGGCCCATCTATGGTGAACCCTATCTTTCACCGCTGTTGATTATTTGTCTAAACCGCAGGGGTCGTCTCCGGGCAGACTACGACATGATACATTATACGCTTCAGGCAAATGATATCAGCGTCTTTTTCCCGAACCACATCATCATCGCCGATGAAACTTCCGACGACTATCTCGCCACCATGATTGTTGTTTCGCAGCGGCTGACCGAGGAAATCAAGAAAACCAGCGTTTGGCAGCAGCACCAGTTCTACCTCAAGAATCCGTATTTCAACCTCAACGAAAAGCAGTTCAAAGAAGTGGAAAACGTCTTCTCGCTGATCAAAACCATTTCTGAGAGCAATATTCCCGAGCGGGAAGGATGCTGCCTGTCCCTGATCAATATCCTGACCAAGATGATGGACAGCTACCAGCCGAAAAGAGAGGAAATTGAAAATCCAAGACTGGGCAAGCGCTATTTCAATGCTTTCTATGAAGCCCTGAACAAATACTACAACCAGTCGCACGATGTGGCCTTCTACGCCGACCTGGCCCATCTGTCGCCCAAATATTTCGGCAGCATCATCACCCATGAAACCGGCATCAACGCCAGCAAATGGATTGCCGAAGTCATCATCATCAGAGCCAAGATGCTGCTGCGCTACAACACGCTCAACATGACCGACATCAGCGAACAACTGGGATTCCCCGATCTGCCCTCTTTCAGCCGTTATTTCAAGACCAATACCGGGCAGTCGCCCATGGAGTACAGGAAATCCCTGCTAATGAACAGGTAAGGAGTAAGGGGGTCAGGCTCCCGGCTCAACGGCTGCTTTACGGTTGGCGATGCGCTTGCGCTCAATCTCATCGAGGATGATCTTGCGCATACGCATGTGCTTGGGAGTCACTTCCACGTATTCGTCCTGCTTGATATATTCCAGGGCTTCTTCCAGGGAGAAGACAATTGGCGGAGGCAGGGTCACCTTTTCGTCGGTACCGGAGGCACGGACATTGGTCAGCTTCTTGGTCTTGTTGACATTGACCACCAAGTCGCCCTCTTTGCAGTGCTCTCCCACCACCTGACCGGCATAGACCTCTTCGCCAGGGGAAATGAAGAAACGACCGCGGTCCTGCAGCTTATCCATGCCGTAGGCCACGGCCGTTCCTGTTTCTGCTGCAATCATCGAGCCGTTTTCACGACGTTCGATTTCGCCCTTGTAGGGCTGGAACTCTTTGAAACGATGGGCAATGACAGCCTCACCGGCCGACAAGGTGAGCAATATGCTTCTCAGGCCGATGATACCGCGCGAGGGTATCAGAAATTCGAGATGGACGCGGTCGTTCTGGGTCTCCATCTGCATCAGGTCGCCTTTGCGACGCGTCACGGCATCGATCATCTTGCTGGCAGCCTCTTCGGTGACATTGATGGTCAACTCTTCGACCGGTTCGCATTTGACTCCGTCGATTTCCTTGATGATGACCCGGGGCTGGCCCACCTGCAATTCATAACCTTCCCGGCGCATGGTCTCGATGAGCACCGACAAATGCAGGACTCCCCGCCCGTAGACGGTCCAGATGTCCGTATTGGGTTCTTTTTCCACACGCAGGGCCAGGTTTTTGTCCAGCTCGCGCATCAGACGCTCGTGGATATGGCGCGAAGTGACATACTTGCCGTCCTGACCGAAGAAGGGAGAATTGTTGATGGTGAAGACCATGCTCATGGTCGGCTCATCGATGGCAATGGTCGGCAGGGCTTCCGGCTCGACAGGATCGGCAATCGTATCGCCGATTTCAAAGTTTTCGATACCCACCATGGCGCAAATGTCGCCCGAGCTGATTTCAGAGCAATGGGTACGGCCGAAACCGACAAACTCATGGAGTTCCTTGATTTTTGATTTCAGTTGGGTGCCGTCACGCTTGATGAGCGTCACCTCCTGACCCTCACGGAAAGTACCGCGGTGTACGCGGCCAATGGCAATACGTCCCACATAGGAAGAGTAGTCGAGCGAAGTGACCAGCATCTGGGGTGTCCCTTCCAACTTTTCAGGGGCAGGAATGTGCTCGATGATCTGGTCGAGCAAATAGGTGATATCGCTGGTTTCGTGCCGCCAGTCGTCAGACATCCAGCCCCGCTTGGCCGAACCGTAAACCGTCGGAAAGTCCAGCTGTTCTTCGGTGGCATCCAGGTTGAACATCAGGTCGAACACAGCCTCCTGCACCTCGGAAGGGCGGCAGTTGGGCTTATCCACCTTGTTGATGACCACAATAGGCTTCAAGCCGATTTCCAGGGCTTTCTGCAAGACGAAACGGGTTTGAGGCATCGGGCCTTCGAAAGCATCGACCAGCAAGAGGACGCCGTCGGCCATGTTGAGCACGCGTTCCACCTCGCCGCCGAAATCGGCGTGTCCAGGAGTGTCTATAATATTGATTTTGACTCCCTTGTAATTGATTGACACATTCTTTGACAGGATCGTGATACCGCGTTCGCGTTCCAATTCGTTGTTATCGAGGATCAATTCACCGGCCGTCTCGTTCTCACGAAACAGTTTGCCGGCCAGCAGCATCTTATCGACCAAAGTTGTCTTTCCATGGTCAACATGCGCAATGATGGCGATGTTTCTAATTGCCTGTTCTTTCATTAGTTACCTGTTATTCTTGCGTCTGTTTTTTGCGACCGCAAAGATACTTCAAGACTAAAGCAAACGCAAATAATTTTGCGGTTATATTTATTATCCCGAAATTTGCGCCGCCTTTACAAGTATATGACACTACTGCTGATATTTCTGCTGAGCGCCATGCTCATCTCGTTCCTCTGCTCGGTGCTGGAGGCTACGCTGATGAGTACGCCCATTTCCTATATCACCATGCGGGAAGAGGAAGGCTACAAGCCCGCCCTCTTGATGAAACGCTACAAAAACGACACTTCCCGGCCGCTGGCCGCCATCCTCACCCTGAACACCATCGCAAACACCATCGGTGCCGCCGGCGTAGGCCGCCAGGCCACCCTGGTCTTCGGGTCTGCCTGGTTCGGGCTGGTCAGTATCGTCACCACCATCCTGATTCTGCTGTTTGCAGAGATCATTCCCAAAAACCTCGGCACCGCCCGCTGGAGACACCTGATGGGCTTTGCCGCCTATACCATAAGAAGTCTGATCATGCTGCTCTATCCGATAGTCATCGGTGTGGAATGGCTGCAGAAGCGCATCACCCCCGACGATGTCCCCACGGCTGTTTCGCGTGAGGAAGTCGGAGCCCTGGCCGATGTGGCCGAAGAGGCCGGTGAACTGGACGAGGACGAAAACGAGGTGATCCAGAACATCATCTCCCTGGACGAGGTCTGCGCCAGCGACGCCATGACCCCGCGCGTGGTCTCGGCCATCGCGCCCGAATCGATGACCTTGAACCGTTTCTACAAAGACAAACGATTTCTGCACCATAGCCGCATTCCCGTCTATGCCGACAACGATGAATACATCACCGGCTATATCCTGCGTATGGAGGCCCTGCAGCTGATTGCAGAGGATAAGTTCGATGTGACGCTGGGCGATATCCGCCGTGACATCCCCTCGTTCCGCGAGGACGCCACCCTGGATATCATCTGGGACGAAATGATTTCCAAAGACGAACCCATCAGCGTAGTCATCGATGAATACGGATCTTTCCAAGGCATCCTGACACTGGAGGATGTCATCGAGACCATCCTGGGCAACGAAATCGTCGATGAGCGCGACGAAGTACGCGATATGCAACAGCTCGCCAAGGACCGCTACCGCAAACGCATCATCGCCCGGGAAAAGAAATAAACTTCCTCCCGCAAATTAAGCAGCCATAAAAAAAGATGACTCGTTTTTCGAGCCATCCTTTTTTGTCAGGGGAATATCACTTGACTATCGGATCATCACCTTGGCAGACTTGTCGCCCAGGCGGACAAGGTAGAGGCCCTTGCCCAGACCGGAGAACTGATGACGTCCTTCGGTCACCGGCTTGGCCAGGCACGTCCGGCCCATCATGTCATAGACACGCAGCACGCTGCCGCCCTGAGGCACATCCACCAAGAGGTTGCCAGCTTCTGTCCAGCAAACCAGGGAGGCAGTTTCGGCCATCATGGTCCGGATGGCATCGGCCAGGCGGTAGCAGTAGCGCGGTCCCAGATAGGTGTGATCCACACCGGCGGTGAACAGCGGTGATTCCTGACTGATCAGGAAAGTGGCCTCGTCTTCGAAAACATCCTCGTCCAATTCGACAGCCTCCCAGTCGAGAACACCGTAACGATGGACTGCGACATCGCCCGACGTCTGCTCAAGATTGTGCTCCATGGCATCCTCCTCGACACTGGGCGACATGGGATTGGCGCTCGAGGGATATTCGGGATAATACTCGCCTTCGTAGTAGTTGTTCAGCACCTCAATCTTCGATGACTTGACTCCTGCCACGTTGTAGAGCGCCAGGTTGCAGACCGGCTTGTTGACATCGCTCCAGCGCTTGTAGAAGATGTTGTTGCAGATGAAAATCGTTACATCGCAACCTATAGGAGATGCGTTGAATTCCAAGAAGTTGCGGTTGCTATCCTTGGCATTGCCGCCCACATGGTAGAAGAGGTTGTGGCTGATGTCGATGACAATGATCGAATCGCCGGCCGAACCGCTTCTGGAAATGTTGAACATCTGACTGCCGTGGAAGTTGGAGACGATGTTGTGAACGAAGATGAAACGTGAAATCGTGTAATCGTTCTTGTTGCTGAACTGGAAGAAGTGGGCTCCGACAGTACCATCCGGGCGGGTTCCGCCCATGTTGTCGAAGAAGCTGTTGTCCACCCGGATTTCTCCAAGATACAGGCCTTTGCAATTGTTGGTGCGGATGATCATCTGGTTGTCGAGATCCTTGAATGTGCAATGCGAAATATGCAACAGACCGATGGTGTCGGCCACGTTGAGGAAAGCAAAAGGCGAATTGACATCCTTGTCGTAGTCGGCAAATTCGGGCGAGCCCTGCCACGTGAGGTTCTCAAATACCAAGGTATCCAGCCGGCAGGCATTCATCGGTGTGATAGAGCCGAACAGCACAGGCTGCTGTCCCTCAGCAGCCCGGATGATGAGGGTGCCGCCTGTCTTGGGATAATCGAAACCGCGCTGACCCAACAGATAGGTGCCGGCCTCATTGTCGTAGAGTTCGATCACGTCACCGGCAATGGATATCTCAAGCGCCGTCCGCAGTTCGTCGGCATTGTGTACGGGCAATACCAGCGGCTGTATACGATCTGAATACAGGACCTTGGCACCCAAGTAAGTGCGTCCCTCACCCGAGTAGTAGAGCGGGGAAATCTTGGCAACCGACGACAGGGTGTTGTCTTCGAAGACTTCGGTAATACCAAGGGATTCCATGGTGAGCGCTGCGCTCTGATCAATAGTCCACTGACCGGGCGTGGTCGTCTCGACCTGGGCGGCAGCGGAAACTAGCAGGTTGTTCTTCACCTGCAGGGTGTTCCTAGGTTCGGCGGCAGCCATCTCCGAAGTGAGCTGGACCTTGCCCTGTGAGAAAGTCTGGTAGAAGATGTTGTTCTTGATGGCGACAGTCAAGGCGTCCTCCGCGCCGTCGGCAGCATAACGAAGGATATCGCCCGTGGCAGGCGTCTCGTTGACAAAGCTGTTGTGATTGATCGAAATCACTTCCTTGCTGCCAGTATAATCCGTCAGCGAATGATAAGCAGGCGTCTGCCAATCGATAAAGCGGCCTCCCTGGTAATCGCGGACGACGTTTTCCTCAAAGATCACTTTGTCCATCCAAACATCGCTGTTGTCCAAAGCGATGAAGGCTTTTCCGCTCTGTCCGACATGATTGAGCCGGCTGTTGCGGACAGTCAGTCCACCGGCAACCAAGCTATCGGACAAGGTTGCCTGGAACAGGCTGTTGACATTTTCGATGTCGCAGTTTTCGAAATAGATACCATCACTAACGATGTCGCGACCCTTGAGCGAGAAGAAAGGCTGGTCAACCTCCGCAGCGGTCAGACGCAGACCACGGAAAGTCATCGATGTCAGATTCAGATCGTTGGCGGTCTTGATGGCGCCGGCCAAGCTGACAATCGAGCCAGCCTCGTAGGGCTTGAGCACCATCTTGCCACCGCCGATGTGAATGTCGTCGCCAGCCAGACGATACAGACCGTCGGCATCCTTGCTCGGTTTCATCTGAATAAGGATTTCGGCCAGGTTCAGGGAAGCGTAGTCATACGACAAAGCGGCTGCAAGTTCCGAGGAATTCTCGACAATGGCACCGGTGGGCACCATGTTGAAGTTGGGAGCCACAAACAAGTCGGGACTGAGCAAATAGACCATCGCATTGTCGATGAGTTTATAACCCATGTCGTTCAATGCCGGGTAACCCGTCTTGGACAGGGCGACAAGCATATACTTGGCCACCTTGTTGGCATTCTGCTCATAGATGGTCAGCGGGCTCGAAGATGTGGCGGCACCCAGCAGATAGCCTTCGGGAGCGCTCTGATAGGCGGCAGCTTCCAAGGCAGGCAGGGTGTCGGAAAGAGCAGGCAGGGCAATCATGTCGCCCTCGTTGACCAGGCCCATGCCGGCAAAGACCGGATGATAGAAATAGTTGTTGCCCGTCACCAGACTTTCGGGACTGTCGGCGGAAACCGAGAGGGCTGCATTCCAATTTTTATAGGCTTCGACATTGAAATTAAGGAAGGGTTTCTTGCCCACCAGCGTCTTCAGGTTGCGAACCACCGGCTCGTCACCGCTCAGATAGCGGCTCAAAACCACCAGGTCGTAGTCTTTGAACGCTTCTTCAACCTTGGCTTCGGTGTCCAGGTCGTTCCACAGTTCCTTGTGGAAGACGGTGATCTTGTAGTCGGGATTGTTCAGCCAATGACGCAGGATCATATCCGAAGCATCCTCCGTGTTGGAGCGGTTGAGGATATGGAGACGATCGACAGCGCTCGTGATATAGGCAATCTTTTTGGCATCCTCCGAAGTAGCTCGATAGTCGTCCCATCCGTCCAGTCTCAGGCCGGAAAGCACCAGCTCACCACCCTCGGGATAAGAGCCCTTGTTCATCAGAATACGGATGTTCATCTTCTTCTGGTTGTTGAACTTCTCCGGTAACGGACAGGCCACAGAGGCCATCTGGGTGACAGGGTTGGCACTGTTGGCGAAGCTGCCCAGCACCGTCCAGGCTGTATCGCCGGCCACTTGGGCGGCCACCACACAGGAATCGGCCCCGTGACGGATGGCAAAGTCGAACTTCAGGACCAGATCCTGGAACTTTACCGTGTTGGCAGCGATGTCGAAATAGCTGAGATGATGTGCGCCATTGGTGAAATCAGTGGTGTCAGGGGTGACACCCAATGCTGTGATACGCATACCCGAACGGTGCAGGTCGTCGTCGTAGCCCACCTGCATGCTCTTCGAGGCAGTCAGGATCGAGCGGACCACACCCAAGTCGGAGGCATACTTGGCAAAGGTGGCCCCGCTCCAGTTGTCCGTGATGGGGGCGTTCAGATCGACCGTGCCGGAAAGGCCGGGACGATACTGGCCCGTCCAGCCCGAATGAGTGCCTTCGAAGGGCGGAATGGTGCCTTTGTCTATCTTGCTGAAAACCTTGATGCGGTTGATATAGGCGGCGCGGTTGCTCGGATTGGCGGAGCGCTGCCGGTGCGTATAGTTGTTGGCCAGTTCCATGTTTTTGGAGCCGTTACTGCCCTGGGGCACCATCCAGTCGGTGCCGGAGCCTTTCAGTACGATACGTATGCTGTCCTCCATATAATAACGGATACCGATGATGGCCGCATAGTTGGAAGAATATCCCATATACCAGGTCGTGTCGTGACGGTTGTTGAAAACTGCCAAACCTCTCTCATGCCAACTTTCCACATACAGGGAGTCGCAAAACGGCAGATTCAGGATCAAGGAGTCGCCGGCCGGTATCAGGATGCCATTGGCCAGCGATGAATTGTCGTCGCGTTTCAGGCCGACGATTTCGCGCAGCGTACGGTCGCCGGTCAATTCGGCGAACTTGCCGAGCATGTCGAGGTCGCGGACGTTCGAAACGCTTTCTTCAGGATTGTCCAGATCTCCGCCGATTTCTTTTTTGAAGATGACATTCTCGCCATGTTCCATCCAAGCGGGGAAATCAAAATATCTGGCTGTGCCCAGGATACCAGTGTCGTACCAGATGTAATCATCCGGATCGGTAATGATGGCATGACACTCCGGCACTGTCAACAGAGCGAGCATCATCACACTTAAACAAGAAAGTAGAATTCTTTTCATAGGAGTAGGGTTGGTTGAAAATATTCACCAAATATACCCAACTCACTCCTATAACAGCGTGTCGTTTTGACAATTTAACCCGAAATCAGCACATTTTAAGCATGTGCTTCAGAGCAGAATCAACTGAATATGATGGTTCTATTCTTGTAAACCAAGCACTTACGTTCGATGTGCTTTTGAACTGCACGCGACAGGACAATTTTTTCCAGGTCCTTGCCTTTGCTAATCAAATCGTTGACCGTGTCCTTGTGGGTGATGCGCACCACGTCCTGCTCGATGATGGGGCCGGCATCCAGCTCGGTGGTGACATAGTGGCTGGTGGCGCCGATGATCTTCACACCACGTGCATAGGCGGCATGATAGGGCTTCGCGCCCACGAAAGCAGGCAGGAAGGAATGGTGGATATTGATGATGCGGTTGGGGTAGCTTTCGATCATCTGCTCGGAAATCACCTGCATATATCGTGCCAGCACAATGAAATTGATGCCGTTTTCGCGCAGCAGCTCCATTTCCTTGGCCTCCTGTTCGGCTTTGTTCTCCTTGGTGATCGGGAAGCAGTGGAAGGGAATGTCGAACCGCTCGGCCACATGGCGCAGGTCTTCGTGGTTGCTGACAATCAGAGGAATCTCCACTTCCCATTCACCGGCCGTGTAGCGGGCCAGCAAGTCGTAGAGGCAATGCGACATCTTGGAGACAAAGACGGCCATCCGCGGCTTGTAGTCGGTGAAATAGAGCCGGAACGACATGTCGTATTTCTGGGCATAAAGTGTCTGGAAATAGTCCTCGATCTTCTCCTTGGGGATGAGGAAACCGTCCAGTTCCCATTCGATACGCATGAAGAAAATGTTTTCGACGTGGTCCACATACTGGTCCAGATAGACGATATTGCCCTTGTTGACGGTGATGAAGTTGGTCACCTGGGCGATGATTCCCGGCTTGTCGGGACAATGAAGCAGCAACTGAGCTCTTACCATAGTTTTCCGATATAAGGGCCTTCGAAGCAAGTCGGCCCATTTTTCATAGTAAACAGTCAAAAGTACCGGAAGCGGGACTCGAACCCGCACAGCCGCGATGGCCAAAGGATTTTAAGTCCTTCGTGTCTACCATTCCACCATTCCGGCAGCCTTGAAATGCGCCGCGAAATTACGACAAAATACGGCAAACGCCAAAGGTTTTGGTCAGTTACGAATCTTCACCGTACCGTTGGACACTGAGACCTTGTATCTTTTCAAGGGCTCGTCGCTGATGCCGCGGCCGGGGACACCCAGGCCGAAACCGCAATCGTAGATTTCACCGCAGGCGGGGCATTGCACCCGAAGCATGTCGTCGGGTTGTCCCACCCGGACGGTGGCCGAGGCCTCGACCGGACAGCTCAGGTCGAAAGCATGGTAATTGCCGTCGAGGGCGCAGACCAGCATCACACCACCATAGCCAACCTGGTCGGCGGCCAGCTCGCGCGAAGTAAGCCGCCAGCTGTTGCCGGGAAACAGGCAATTGATCACCGACAGGTTGCGTTCCAGGCGCACCGGCATGTCGGGGACGGATGAGCGGGTGGGCTGACAAGCGGGCATCAGCAGGAAAAACAGGACAGACAGGCAAAGCGACTTCTTCATACCTATTTATATCTGCCGCGAAGATAGCACAAATTTTTATACGCTCATTTCACTCGACTTACAAAAAAAAGGAGTATCTTTGCGCCTTGATTTGACAACAAATATCATTAACAAACTCATACTTAGTGAAATGCAAAACAAAGGATTTGTTAGATTGATCGCCATCCTGCTGGCTTTGGTATGTCTTTTCTACCTGTCATTCACTTTTGTCACCAACAAAGTGCAGAAAGATGCCAAGACCTATGCTCAGGGCGATGAAGTAGTGGAACGCAACTATTTGGATTCCATTGCCCTCGAAAAAATTTATTTGGGAAACACCTACAGAGACTGCCAAGGCAAGGAATTGAACCTCGGCCTCGACCTGAAAGGCGGTATGAACATCATCCTGGAGCTCTCTCTGCCCAGCGTATTGAAATCCCTTTCCGGCAATAATCCCGACGAAAACTTCAACAAGGCCCTGGCCGCTGCCTCCGTCAGACAGACCGAGACCAACCGCGACTATCTGGACCTCTTTGTCGAAGAATACAAAGCCCTCGACCCGGACGCCCGTCTGTCGGCCATCTTCAGCACCTTCGAGATGAAGGGGCGCATCGATCCGACCTCGACCGACGAGCAGGTGATCAAAGTGCTCAAGGAGGACATCCAGAGCGCCATCGACAACTCCTTCAACGTACTGCGTACCCGTATCGACCGTTTCGGCGTGGTACAGCCCAACATCCAGCGCCTCGAGACCAACGGCCGTATCCTGGTCGAACTGCCTGGTGTCAAAGAGCCCGAACGTGTCCGCAAACTGCTGCAGGGTTCGGCCAACCTGGAATTCTGGGAGACCTACAACCTGACCGATATCTACCAGAACCTGATTGATGCCAACACCGTCATCCGCAACCTGAATGCCGCTGCCGATCCTCAGGAAGAGGCTGTCGCCGTTGCAGAAGCCGCCAAGCCGGAAGCCGTTGAGGCAACCGCCACCACCGAAGAGGAAAAGCTGCTGCAGGAAGTTGGCGAGATGGAGCAGAACGAACAGGCTGAAATCCAGAATATGGAACAGTGGAGAAAAGAATATCCCCTGTTCTCCCTGCTGCAGGTCAACCAGTCGGAAAGCGGCGTGGTTCCCAGTCCTTGCGTAGGCTATGTCCTGGGCCGTGACACCGCCAAGGTGAGCGAGTACCTGAACCTGCCCAAGGTGCGCGAGCTCATGCCCCGCGACCTGAAGTTCCTCTGGTCGGTCAAGCCCGTTTCCGAGAAGACCAACCTCTATGAGTTGATTGCCATCAAGGTGAGCAACCGCGACGGCAGTGCCCCGCTCGAAGGCGACGTCATCACTGATGCCCGCGACAACTTCGAACAGGCCACCAACCGTGTGGTTGTCAACATGGAAATGAACGCCGAAGGCGCCAAGACCTGGGCCCGTCTGACCAAGGACAACATTGGCAGGAGCATCGCCATCGTCCTCGACAACTATGTATATTCATATCCCCGTGTCAGCAACGAAATCACCGGCGGCCGCTCGGAAATCTCCGGCAACTTCACCGTCAACGAAGCCAAAGACTTGGCCAACGTGCTGAAATCCGGTAAGATGCCGGCACCCGCCCGCATCGTGCAGGAAGACATCGTCGGCCCGTCGCTGGGTAAGGAAGCCATCCATTCCGGTCTGGTTTCATTCATCATCGCCTTCGTGCTGATCCTGGTCTATATGGTCTTCTTCTATGGTTGGAAAGCCGGTCTCATCGCCGACTTCGGCCTGCTGTGCAACGTCTTCTTCCTGATGGGTATCCTCGCCTCCTTCCAGGCCGTCCTCACCCTGCCGGGTATCGCCGGTATCGTCCTGACGCTGGGTATGGCCATCGATACCAACGTGTTGATTTATGAACGTATCAAGGAAGAGCTGGCTTCGGGCAAGAACATCAAGAAAGCCGTCACCGAAGGTTACAAGAACGCCTTCTCGGCCATCTTCGACGCCAACCTGACCACCCTGATGACCA
>Ga0079305_1000771_pt1 | contig 58383 bp, 49 predicted proteins | sample LMS_cellobiose_e_FD_79183 | JGI IMG/M metagenome (GOLD analysis project Ga0079305, IMG submission 79183) | Rumen-fistulated moose microbial communities from Alaska, USA - LMS_cellobiose_enrichment | ecosystem: Host-associated > Mammals > Digestive system > Stomach > Rumen fluid ...
CAGCGCCATATCTCAGCGGAGGCTTCGATGTCCCAGACGGCATACAGCATTTGCCCCGTCCGCAATAATAGTTTCCCGTCGGGAAGAAACGTTCCGCAGAAGATTTCATAATATGGCAGTCGGGCGATGCGCTTGCCGCTCGCCGTGTCGTAAATGGCGGAATCGGATCGATTGCGCCGCACGAGCGCGCAGCGATCATTGCCGCTGATGCCGTATGTAGGTGCGCAGAATATCCATTTTTGCATGTAAGTTCACCTCATCAAACAAATAACACTTAGAACGGATATATTCCAGCCGCGCAGGCCGCCTCCTGCGTCAGGCGGCCCGCCTTGTCGTAGGTGTACGTCGTGGTGGTGGTCGTACCGCCTTCCGTCGCCGCCCGCGTGCGCAGATCGCCGTTCACGTAGTACGTGCACGTTTCCGTGGACAGTGTCACCCACGCATCGTTCACCAGTTGCTTATGCTCGGCGGACGTGACGAGATTCGCGCGGTTGAAGGTGTATTCCGTCTTCGTGTTCTGCGCCGACACCGCCGTCGAGGTGCGGTTGCCGTGAGGCACCCGCAGTATGGCTCATTTGCCGAACAACTCTTCCATATGCGCTGTCCGTTCCTCCTCCGTATGCGCATATGTGTCATACACCGTCAGCAATGCATGGCTGCTGAATCTCAGGCAGCCGATCTTCGTTTCCTCGCGGAATGATTTCAGAAACGACGCACAGAAAAGCTTCACGCCGCATTCCTTCTCGATCGCAAAAGATATATCCCGCCAGTCGATTTCGTTGTAGTCCGTCGTCGCCGTTTCCAGATCGAGCACACGGCGGAACGCCTCCATGTCCATGGCGGATGTATGCAGGCGGAACGCCCGCTCCTCATCCGGTGCGTTCTCCCATGTTCTCCCTCGCACCAGCATCGTAACCGCGGCGCCGTCTTCGCAAACGCCGCATTCCACACTTACCTCGTTCTCTTCGGCGAAGAACAGAACCGGACTGCCCACTTCGCGCGACAGCCGGATCGCCATTTTCTCCACACCGGGATGGACGCCCGCAGCAAAGAAAACATACACCGACAGGCCGCGTTCACTCAGAACCGCGTCTGTATTGGTCTGCGCTATTAAATCGCCCGATTTCGTGACCAGCGCGTTGTTCAGAAAATCCATCACACCCTTCCGGCCGCCGGCCATCTGCTTCTGCATCAGCGACGAAAGAGAGAAATCTGCCGCCGCTATTGGCTTCACCGCCCCTTCGCCGGATTGATAAAAAGCGAGCAGCCTCTTCGCCGCGTATACCGGATCGCAGCAGAAGATGTGGAAGCTGACGATCGAAGGCTTCGGCTCTCTCGGTTTTTCCGGGGCGGGGGGCGGTGTCGATGGATCCGCGAGCGGATAGACCGTCAGATTGCCCCTGCGAAGGATCGCTTTCGCCGAGCCGCGATCCTCTGCCGCATCCTCTTCGTGCAGCCGCACGCCCCATTCCGCTTGTACGACCTCTTCCAAATCCAGTGGATCCACCCGGTTGTAGTCTGATGTCTCCGTGTGCGGCGCGCAGGGGACTGCGGCGTAAAACGCCTCCATGTCCATCCGGGAGCGCTCAAGGAAGAAGTCGTCTGTACTGCCGCGCACCAGCGCCGTGACCGTCTTCCCGCCGATGCAGACGCCGCACATCAGCGGATCGCTTTCAAACGAAGAGAAATACAGCACCGCGCCGCCGCAGGACGCGGACAGCGCCTGCGCCAGCCGCTCCACGGCCGGACCGATGTCCATGTTCAGATACAGCGAGGCGCGGCTGCCACCGAGGTACACGCGCACATTCTCGCGCAGTGCGGCCTCGTACTGCATCGCCGGGACGTCGGCTTCGTCCGCGTCGGAAGAAAGCCCGCCGCTCAGCATTGCCAGAAGCATCGACTTGTCAGGCTTCTTTCCTTTTGTCCGTCCGCCGAAAACGCTTTGCACACCGCTCACGACAGCGTCCTCTTCCGCACCGAAAATGTGCAGACTGGTAAACATATCACGACTCATATTTGTGCCTCCTGTGTGTAAAAAATGAATGATTACGGCAAGGCTGTCAATCCTGTTCCTGCCAAAAGCCCCATGATTTCTTCAAGGCAAATCGTTCCAGCTACTGCACCTCCTATTTCTATTCCGGCAAATATAATACCCGCCGCAACTACAGGAGCGGTTATCTCCATAAAAAGCTTAACCGCTAACAATTTCGCGTAAACAGCTGTTGACTTTACGCTTTTTTTCTCACCATCCGAATACCTATAAAAGGAATACTGCAACACTCCTTTTTCAGTGGAAGAACTTTCAACTTGCATTTTGATATCATCAATTATTGGAATGTTATCAATGTAGATATATCGATCCAATATTTGATAATTGCCCTCCTTACAATATTGATCCAACTGTTTCTTCCCTGATACTCCGATCGGCTTCACTTCCCACGCATACTTTTTGTTTGCCACAATATCAACTTCTTTTAATCCCACATGTTCCTCAAGATTCACGCTAAATCCTTGCAAAGACAAATGCTTTGCGACATTTACCTGAGCAATCTCATGAAAGGTTGTCCATGAGAAATTGTTTGTTACTGCTAAGATATTTGTAATTGCTTGAGAGGAAAAGACTTCATCGTAGTATAATTCAGAAATGGCGTTTAGAATAAGTGTTGACGTATCCCCGTTTAGGTCCCAATACCTCACGGGATTCCCGTTGCAGTACAGATACAGATTCAGCCCCAGGGGATCACTGCGGTTGGCGTTCGTCCACGCATCCTGCTGCGTGAACCGTCCTGTATTGGGGTTATAATATCTCGCTGGGAGATAATACGTCCCGGATTCAAGATCGAAATACTGTCCTGCATAACGGAAAGCGTTGGTATCCAGCGGGTCTGGATTCTGCTGCACACCGTAGGCGTCGTAGGTATAACTCAGCGCACACGGTTACCGATTATCCTGCGTTACTTCACACGGATCCTCTCCAACCGGTCGCCGCCGGGAAAGCTAACGTACGAGCAGCGCACGCCCCACAAATACGTATCGTCATACTGCCGGAGCTTCGAATACACCCGCCCGCTGACGCGCTTCCATTCACCGGTCGTAAAGGTATAGCGATAGGTGCCGTTGATGCGGTGCAGATCGAGTCTCGGCCAGTGCCACGGCTGCCCGTCGTTGTAATAGGCCGAGAGATACAGTTCCGTGTCACTCGCACACGCCGCCCAGGTAATTTTCCCTGTTTCCAATTCTTCCGCGTTCCATGGCCGAATCTCTGTCTCCTCGCCTGTTTCCCGGTCAAGAAGGATTACACAATCCTCAAACAGATAGACGATCCTCCGCTCCGTCACAAGAAAGCTGTTCTCCTCACGATATGGGATCTGTTGTGGATGCTCTGAATCTGCAAAGGGAAAATACCCATTATGAGGCGTGCGGTCCTCATCAAGAGTATTATACCAGACGCCGCTGTCGTTTGCGCCCAGCACCGAAACCGTTGCCTTCATCGAAAAAACTGTCCCAAGCGTATGCGCTTCTCCGCCGGAGAGCGACAAACGACAGATTTCCATATCCCGGCGATCCTCTGACCAAACGGCATAGTAAAGATCCCCTTCCCGCAGGGCGAGGGGGACGCCGCGCACGAGTTCTTCGGCCGTGCCCTCCTGCCATTTCCAGCGATAGATCCCGTCGGCGTACCCGGCAATCAGCGTCTGCCTGTCCAGTGCAAAGAGGCTGTCCGCACGCGAGAGAAAAGCGGCATCACCCAGCAGGCGCCGTACAAGAAATGGGCGGCCGCCCGTCCACAGCGAAGGGAAGCGGTCGTCTGTACGCAGCCAGAACAGCCGGCCATCTGCCGACGCGACGTTTTGAATCCACTGATCCTCATAAACATAGTACGTATTCGCCGACGCAGAATACGCGCCGTCGGCCTCCTTCGGCTGCGGCATCCACCGCACAAAGAATGCGCCCAGTGCGCTCAGCAAAAGAATCGTCAGAGCAATGGCCGTATAAACGATCGGTTTTCTTTTGGTTTTGGACACGTCTGTCTCCTTTCTGAGGAAAATTGAGAAGTAATCTGCCGTCTGTCTCACAGGTTCCCGCCAGGAGATACTCCCGCCGGGAATCTATGCTACGGTTTCTTTGTCTCCACCGGGCGCTGCAGCAGGTCATTCTGCATGACGTACTCCATAAGTTCCAGAAAAGCGGGAGCAAGCTTTTCCGGTGCGTCGCTTGTTTCAATTCGGATCGCATGCGTTTTATCGTAGTCAAATGCTCCTTTCATCTTAAAATTCTTTTTGGTTGGGATTACTTCATATCCGTTACCTTTTTGATATGTTATGTGAATAAGTGCTAACTTTTTTGTTGCTGACGTCCAACTGCGCCGCATGTGTTTTTCAATCCCAAGTTTTCCTTTATACAGCACATTGAATTCTTTATAACTTTCCACCTTATTCATTTCTTGATCTGTACCACTTATTGCAACTAGACGCACTATAAAATTATACAATTCTTCATCGTCATAGGGAGGAGTTAATTCTTCTGTATATTCCATTTCAACATCCAGATGAACCTTTTCCAGATACATAATAGGCGTCCCGATCAGTTTTCCATCTTTGTCAAAATAGATTTGTACATTTTTCCATTCGCTCTCCATGCTTTTTCGTCTCCTTATACGAAGTCTTTCCGCGAATGAGAGAATTCGATTCTTCAAGTGCTTGATAAACGTGTCCCGCACGTCGCAGCTCGTGGCGTTCCCGAGCAGATTCGTTGACCCTGTGCCCATTGTGTGATTCCTTTCAATTCCCATTCTGTTTATATAACGTTCCGGCGCGGCGGTTTCCTTCATTTTTTTGTGAAAAATCCGTGTATTTTTACCATTATATCATACGCCAGGGCATTGTGCAACAGCAAATCTCCGCCGGCCACGAATTTCACCGACATGCGCGCCGCCCTGCCCAGCCCGCGGCCGCACTTGCAATTGCGGCGCGGTTATGTTATAATTTTGCTATCATACTTACCACCTTCCCGCGGAGGTGCCCATGCTGCCCGTCTCAAGCGGATTTCTCGCTTTTGAAATCATCTTTACCGTCTTTTTCTGCCTTGCCGCCGTCGTCGTCCTCTTCGGGATCGTCCGGGCCGCCGTCGGCTGGCACAGGAACAACCGCTCCCCGCGCCTGACCGTCGAGGCGGCCGTCGCCGCCAAACGCACCGACGTCACGCACACGCAGAACGCCAACGCCGGTGACATCACCGGCGCGCACGGCTTCACCGCCACGACGCACACGACCTTTTACGTCACCTTCGAGGTGGAGAGCGGCGACCGCATGGAGTTCGCCGTGCGCGGCGAGGATTTCGGTCAGCTCGCCGAGGGGGACCGCGGCCGCCTTTCGTTCCAGGGCACGCGCTATCTCGGCTTTGCGCGGGAGAAACAATAAACGGAGGATTTCACCATGGCCAAGCTCGAACAAACACTGCACGGCAGCTTCTTCGACATCCTGCAGCGCATTGAGGAAGGCATCCTCGGCGGCAGCATCTCTGCCTCGCTCGAGGATGCGAGCGATTTCGAGGACGGCGGCGCGCGCTGCAGCGTGCGCGTCTTCGAACGCTTCAGTTACGCCGGCGGCAACCGCGTCAGCCTCAGCGTCACGCTCTTTCAGGCGGGTGACGGCGACATTCACCTCTCCGCCATCTCTGCCGGCGGCAGTCAGGCGATGTTCTTCAAGCTCAATACGTGGGGTGAGGAAGCTTTCCTCGACAAGCTGCGCGAGCTTCTGTGAGCGCGTAATACAGAAAAACAAGGCCGTCCGCCTGCGGACGGCGGCTTGTCGAAATTATTATGCAGATGTCGAAATCCGGACAATCTTATGCGGTTGCCGAATATCAAAGAATCAACGCGCTTTGGCACGAAAACTCCAGGCTTTTCTTTAATCTGTATTCTGTTTCAAAGTCTTTGAAGAGGGGCCGAGGGGAGGGACTTTCTTCAGAAAGCCCCTCCCCCGCGTCTCCCCGCGTCCCCCCGCGCGCGCACTAAAAAATCCCGTCCGGAGCAAGACTCCGGACGGGATTTCTGTTTTGGTCTGCGATCACTTCGCCGGGGTGACGGAAGTGATGTGCGGGTTGACGCCCTCGTACCAGTAGAGGAAGCCTTCCATGTCGATCTTGTCGCCGATGTTCAGCGCCTTAACGGCCTTGTACACGTCGGTCGTATTGTCGCAGAGATAGGATTCCACCGTAAAGGTGTAGGTAGCGCCGTTCAGGGAGACGTTGAAGTACAGATCGTCGCCGTCCTGGCCGGAGCCGTTCCACTTGTACAGGAAGGCGACGTCGTTGCCGTCGGCATCCTTCGAGGCCTCGACGGTCATACCCTTGAAGGTCACGAACTGGTTCTGGCTCTTGATGAGATCATCGGTGCCGAGCAGCGCGGTCACATCCTTGGCGGTCGCCTTCCAGGTGCCCTTCTCGATCTCGAAGGTCGCGTCGACGATCTCGACCTCGCCGGACCAGGCGGACTTGAAGCCCTTGACCTTGATCTTCGTGCCGACGGTCAGCTGGTCGTATTCAGCCTTGGTGCAGGCCATGTTATAGAGGAAGTACGCGCCGTCGGGATCCTGCGTGTAGATGGTCGCCTGACCCTTGCCCTGATCCTCCCACCAGGACTGCTTCGCCTGCACGTAGGCCTCGATCGTGACCTCCGTGTCCAGCGCCGCCGCATCATACTGGGCGTACGTCATCACGCCCTCGGACTTCTTACTCGGATCGTCCTTGGCGCACGCCGCGAACGACAGTGCCAGCACCATCGCCAGCACCAGTGCCATTGCTCTTTTCATGAGAAATCTCCTTTTCATGCTTTCCAAAGATTCGGATCTGCCTTTGCCGTCGGCAGAAGCATACAACGTACATTATACACATTTTTCCCGCCGTGTCAAGATGCAGCAGCGGTTTTTTTATGTTTTTTCACCGCCTGCCGCACGGCGTATGCACCGAGCAGCAGCCAGACGGCGCCGAGCGTGCAGAGCAGCCCCACCGACATCGCCGGCAGCGGGCCGAGCTCGGCCCTGCCCGCGCTCGCCGAGGCGCCGCGGCTGTTGAGGCGGTAGAGCGCAGTGACGTCGCCGTAGAGCTTCTCCATGTACGCCTCGTCCACCGTCTCGTGACGCCGCACGGATTTGTTGACATTCTCGATCATCTGACCGGCCGCGTCGCGCAGCGAGGCGGAGCCGTTGAAGACCGGCGTCACAAACGTGTCGCCGATGTGATCGAGCAGCAGCTGCGTGGCCGCGATCTTCACGCCGTAGTGCAGATCGTTGTCCTCGCCGCCGCGCGAGAGATACTCACGGTATTCCGCGCTTCCCTGCGCGGCGACGGTTACCGGCACGTAGCCCTCCGTCTCCGCGTAGGCGATCTGCACGCCGTCGGTGAGCAGATACTGCGCGAACAGCCACGAGGCGAGCACCAATTGCGGATCGTCTTTATTGAAGATACAGACGGACGGGCCCTGCGAGATCATCTGCGGGTGCGCGGGGTCGAACTGCGGCACCGGCCGCACGGCGGTCTCAAAATGGAAGAGATCGTCGTCGTCCAGCTCCGTGACGGGCGCGTGCACGTCGGAGAGCGGCGCGTAGGTGCCCATCCAGGTCGAGCCGGCCGTCGAATCGACAGCGAAGACGCACTGTCCGAGATTGAGGAAATTGGCCGGATAGCTGGAGAATTTGAAGGTCGAGAAGGCGCCGCGCCCGGCGTGCTCCGCCACGGTGTAAAGGAACGCCTTCGTCGTGTCGTTGAAGATCCCGATGCCGCCCTCCGGCGTCGAATAGTCCGCGCCCTGCTGGCGCAGCGCCTGGATCATCATGTTGTCCGTCGATTTGTAGATGAACGGCAGCATGACCTTCTGTCCGTTGAGCAGATACGTGCCGTCGGCGTCCTTCGCAGCCGCCGCGTCGGCGACCTCCCAGATGAAGTCCCACGTCAGCACGTCCGGCACGGTGTAGCCGAGCTTTTCCACGAAGGTCTTGTTGATGTAGCAGGCCTCCGTCGAGCGCATGAAGGGGAGCGCATACTGTACGCCGCCGATCGCGCCCTCGCCGAGGAACTGGGGGATGACCTCGCCGGGCGGCGTATAGCGCAGCGCGCTGCCGTGCAGGCCGTAGCGCGCGTCGGCGAGCAGGGAATCCAGCGGCACGACGATATTCGCGCCGGTGAGGTAGGTGGCGATGTGATCCGGGTAGGTGATGCAGACGTTCGGCGTCGTGCGCGTGGCAATATTCGTGATGACGTCGTTATAGATGCGGCCGTAGTCGGTGTACAGCCGCAGATTGACCGTCACGTTCGGATAAAGCGTCTCAAATTCGGCGATCGCCCGCTCGTAGATCGCGGTCTGCGTCTTGTTCGTGTCGTTCTTCGCCCAGAAAGTGATCTCGTACGCTCGGCTCTCGTCGAAGGCGTCGGGAATGGCGAATGGATCGAGGGAACGGGCGCCGTGGCAGCCGCTCAGCGCCGCGCCGAGCAGCGCCGCGGCGAGAAGGAGCGCCGCTTTTCTGACCATACTCATCCCTTGGTGCCTCCTCTCGCCACGCCCTCCATGATCTTATGACGGAAGACGAGGAACAAAACGATCAGCGGCACGGAGATCACGACGACCGCCGCCATCATGGCGGGGATGTTCTCGCGGCCGAAGCCGTTCTCGCGGATCTCCTGGATGCCGTTCGAGACGAGGAAGTAGGCGGCGTCGTCCGTGATGAGCCGCGGCCAGACGTAGGAATTCCAGCACTCGATGACCTTCAGCACCGTCACCGTGACGATGGTCGGGCGGCAGATCGGGATCATCACGCGGCACAGATACTTGAAATCGGAGGTGCCGTCCACCTTGGCGGCGTAGTACAGCTCGTCCGGGATCTGCGCGAAGTTCTCCTTGAGCAGATAGACGTAGAAGACCGACATCACCGACGGCAGGATCAGGCCCGGGAAGGAGTTGCGCAGATCGAGGTTCGTGATCGTGGTGAAGTTGGTGATGACGACCAGCTCGTTCGGGATCATCATCAGCGACAGTATCAGCGTAAAGAGCAGATTCTTTCCCCGGAACTCCAGCCGGGAGAAGGCGAAGGCCGCCGGAATGGCGACCGCCAGCATCAGCGCCGTCGTCGCCAGCGTGAAGAAAAGCGTATTCAGAAAATAGCGGCCGAGCGGCACGGCGGTGAACGCCTCCGCGTAATTCTGCAGGGTCGGGGAAAGGGTGTAGAATCTCGGCACGTATTCGCCGTTGTAGGCGCTGTAGCTCTTGAGCGAGGTGAGCAGCATCCAGTAGAAGGGGAACAGCACCATCAGCGCCCACAGCGTGAGCAGCAGATAGGTGACGGCGCGCCGCGCCGTCTCGCCGGGACGGCGGTCTTTTCCATCCGTATTCATGTGATCCCTCCTCAATAATGGACGTGCCGGCGGCTGACGAGCAGATTGATGCACGTGACCGTCAGAACGATAGCGAACAGCACGATCGCCGCGGCGGAGGCGTAGGACGGAAAGCCGCCGCTGTCGCCGTAGAGCATATCGTAGATGTAGCCGACGATGGTGTTCATCTCCGCGGCGTTCAGATTCGTGCCGAAGAGCGCCACCGCGTCGCTGTACGCCTTGAAGGCGCCGATAAAGCCGGTGATGACCAGATAGAAGATCATCGGCGAGATCATCGGCAGCGTGATGCGGGTGAAGATCCGCCACCTCGGCGTGCCGTCCACCCGGGCCGCACTGTAATAGTCGGGATTGACCGAGGCAAGGGCGCTGGTCAGGATCAGGATCTTGAACGGCATGACGATCCAGATCGTGTAGAAGCAGAGGACGAACATCTTCGCCCAGTAGGGGCCGTCGATGAAATCGACCGCCTCGCCGCCAAAGAAGGAAATACAGAGGTTGACCAGTCCGTCGGAATACGGCGTCTTCTTGAAGAGGATCATAAAGACGAGGCCGACCGCCAGGGTGTTCGTCACGTAGGGCAGAAAATAGACGGTCTGGTAGAGATTGCGCAGCCGATCAATGGAGCTGAGTCCCACGGAAATCAGCAGCGCGATCCCGGTGGAGAGCGGCACGGTGACCGCGACGAGGATCAGCGTGTTCTTGAGCGCCTGCAGAAAATAGGGATCGTGCAGGATGTAGGAATAGTTGTAGGCGCCGACGCCGAAGAACGTCTGCGAGGCGGAATTGTAGCCCTCCTCGATTGAGTAGATGCAGACGTCGATCAGCGGATAGACCATGAATACGGCAAGGAAAACGAGCGCCGGCAAGAGATACAGCCAGGCCTTGTTGTTGTTTTTCTCCATGCGAGCCTCCCTCAGAGCGCCTCGAAGAGGATCCGCTCCCCCGTCTCCGGGTCGAAGAGATAGGTCTTGGCCGGCTTGAGGCCGAAGCCCACCTCCGCGCCGTGTACCGAGGCGATGTTTTCCGCGCTGATGATGGAGCGGATCGTCTCGCTCTGCGCGGCGTCGTGCGCCGAGACGACGCTGATGTCGCGTCCCATGACCTCCACGCGCACGAGGCGGCAGCAGAGCGGCCCCCCCTCGCGGAGCACGTAGCCCTCCGGCCGCACGCCGACGACGACCTCCCGATCGCCGACGCCGCGCACGCGGAGCACCGCGTCGCGCCCGACGCACAAGACACCGTCCTGCACGCGGCCCGAGAAGACGCTGATCGGCGGCGTACCAAGGAATTTGGCGACGAACAGATTCGCCGGATCGTCGTAGACCTCCTGCGGCCGTCCGATCTGCTGAAGTACGCCGTCCTTCATGACCACGATGCGGTCGGAAATGCTCATCGCCTCGTCCTGATCGTGCGTCACAAAGACGGTCGTGATGCCGGTCTCCCGCTGGATGCGGCGGATCTCCTCCCGCGTCTGCAGCCGCAGCCGCGCGTCAAGGTTGGAGAGCGGCTCGTCCAGGAGCAGCACCCGCGGCCGCTTGACCAGCGCGCGTGCGATCGCCACGCGCTGCTGCTGGCCGCCGGACATCTCGTTCGGATGCCGATCCATCAGCGAATCGATCTGCACCAGGCGCGCGATCTCATAGGCCTTCTTTTTCATCTCGTCCTTGCTCATGCGCTCCGCGCCGCGCAGGTTTTCGAGCGGAAAGAGGATATTCTGCAGCACCGTCAGATGCGGATAGAGCGCATAATTCTGGAAGACCAGTCCCACGCCGCGCTTCTCCGGCGGCAGATCGGTGACGTCCTCGTCGCCGAAGAGAATGCGTCCCTCGGTCGGCTTCTGCAGGCCGCTGATCAGATTGAGCGTCGTGCTCTTGCCGCAGCCGGACGGCCCGAGCAGACCGATCAGCTCCCCGTCGGGGATTTCAAAGTCAAAATCCCGCACCGCCACGACTTCCTCGTGCGACTTTTTGTTGCGGCTGGGGAATTTCTTCGTCAAATGTTTGAGTACTACCTTCATGCTTCTGCTTCCTGCCTCCACAGCGTCGGGCCGCGCCCGCTTTGCGATACTTTTATTGTACACAATTTGGCACCGTTTTGCAAGATTTTCCCCCAACAAAATCGGCCGCGGCGGGATTTTTTTCGTCCGCGGACAAAAAAGCCGTCCGTCGGGCGGCCAAAGGCCACCCGGCGGACGGGATCGCGCATGGGTCATTCGCCGAACTCAGACGCCGCGCGGCGCAGCATCTCGCGGATCGGCAGATGATAGGGACAGCGGCTCTCGCAAGCGCCGCAGCCGACGCAGGCCGAGGCCTTCACGGACAGCGTGGCGTATCGCTCCCGCGCCCAGTCCGCGAGGCCGTAGCGCTCGAGATACCCGGCGAAGAGGAAGACGCTCGGGATCTGGATACCGGCCGTACAGGGCGCGCAGTAGTTGCAGCGGCGGCAGAAGTTCTCGCCCAGCGCCTCGCGCACGCGATCGGCGGCTTCCCTCTCGGCGGCCGAGAGCAGCGCGCCGTCGCCGGCGGCGGCGACGTTCTGCCGCACCTCCTCCGGCCGGTACATGCCGGGGATCACGACGGTCACGGCGGGATTGCGGCAGACGGTGCGCAGGGCGAGCGCGCCATCCTCGATGGCGCCGCCGGCCAGCGGCTTCATGGCGATGAAGCCGACGTTCTTCTCCGCGCAGCGCGCGATCAGCGCCTCGCCCTGCGTTTCGACGATGTTGTAGGGGAACATGATCGTCTCGACCCAGTCCAGCTCCAGCGCGCGCGCAAAGACGGAAAGCGAGTGCGCCGTCAGGCCGATGTGCCCGATCTTCCCCGCCTTTCTCGCTTCCAGGAGCGCCTCGAGCGCCCCGCCGGGCGCGATCACCGCGTCAAGCTGCGCCTCGCTCGGATTGTGGATCTGGTAGAGATCGATGTACTCCGTGCGCAGGTTTTTCAGGCTCGTGTCGACGTCGCGCGCCATTGCCTCGCGCGTGCGCGCCATGCTCTTCGTGGCCAGGATGAAATCGTTCCGCATCCCCTCGATGGCGCCGCCGATCCATTCCTCGCTGACGGTGTACGCCCGCGCGGTGTCGATATAGTTGATGCCGGCCTCATGCACGGCCGCCAGAAGCGCCGCGGCGTCCGAACGCCCGATCCGCTGGATCGGGATGCCGCCGAAGCCCACGCGGGAGACGCGCAGGCCGCTTTTTCCGAGAATCCGCATTTCCATCGCGGTTTCCTCCTCGTTTTGACTCCGGATCAGGAATTCAGCGTGAACTCGGCGTAGACGAGCCGCGTGTCCTCGCCGGCCTCGCCGATGAGCATCACCGGCTTGACCAGCCGGTATTCGCCCGCCGGCAGCGTGCCGTAGAGATTCGTCCAGTCCACGGTCCACGAGACGGTGCCGCCGATCGGGATCGAGACCGCCTCCGCGTTATACTCCAGCTCGGCGCCCTCGACGAACGAATAAATGTCCCACTTCTCGCCGTTCTTCTGCTCGATCGCAAAGGAGCGGCCGGTGAGAAACTGTCCGTCCGGCACCGTCTCCGACTGCGCGAAAAGGAAGGTGCCGCCGGATGCGGAGACCGTCTGCGCTGTCAGCGTGACGTTCCACGCCACCGGCTCCTTCGGCTCCGCGGTCAGGGCATCCAGATATTCCTGCGGGATCTGTTCCTGCTGACCGCAGGCGCACAGCGCGCCGAGACACAGGCACAGGCAAAGCACTGCCGCGATCTTTCTCATTGTACTCATCCTCTGTTTCTTCTGTTTTTCTCTTATCCGCCGCGCGGCCGCACCGCCGCGCCGATACGCATATTATATACGATTTTTGCCGCGCCGTCAAGAGGCGAGCGCATTTGCCCTTGACAGCCGGCCGCAAATCAGCTATACTTATGAAAGAAAATCCACCGGAGGTGCCCGCTTCATGGCCCATATGGAACTCAGCGACGAACTGTTCGCTCAAATGACTGCCTACTGCAACGAAGGCGACAATCTTCCCGACGATCTGCACCGCGCGGAGTGTCTCGGCCTCGGCGGCCGCAACATCCGCGTCGCTCCCGGCGCCATCATCCGCGTGCCGCATCATCAGATCGGCTCGAACATCTTCATCGGTCTCTACTGCTACATGAACGGCAATGTGACCGTCGGCGACAACGTCCTGATCGGCCCGCACTGCTCGATCGCCGCCGGCAATCACAAATTCGATCCGGCGACGGGCTGGTTCTCCGCCCGCACCGAGCCGGACGGCGACGACAGCATCGTCATCGGCGCCGGCTCGTGGCTGGCCAGCAACGTCACCGTCACCGGCGGCGTCCGCATCGGACGCGCGAATCTGATCTGCGCCGGCTCCGTCGTCACCAAGAGCACGAAGGACTACGCCATCATGGCCGGCATCCCCGCCCGCCAGGTCGGCGAGATCGATCCTGCAAGCGGCGAGTACGTCTGGTACAGCCGCCGAAAGAAGGAGAAAGAACATGACTGAGATGCCGAAATTCTCCCAGGAGCGCACCGATCCCCGCCAGCTCTTCCCCTTTCCGGAGGAAGGGCGGCTGGTAGAGGAAAACCCGCCGTGCCTGTCGTGGATCCGCCTGCCGAACAAGCCGATGTGCACCGCGGTGCTCTATGACGAGGCCGGACAGGAGATCTGGCGCGGCGAGACGGACAAGAACTACATCGTCCCCGACCGATTCTTCTCTCCCGGCGTCTACCGCTGGAATCTCTTCGCCGAAGGGATGCAGCGCGGCGAGACCTCCTTCACCCTCTCCGATCATGCGGTGAAGATCCGCCGCACGACCGCCGCGGCGCTCTACGACGCCGTGCCGGACGCGCATCCGCGCCATCTCTTCACCGCCGGCGACATCCCCGCCCTGCTCCGCGAGCGGACGACGGAGCTCGGCGTGCTGCGGCGCAACATCGAGGCCGCCTATGCGGACGGTCTGCCCGCGCGGCCGATGTACCACCGCGATCCCGATGCGCTGCCGTACCGGGAATATTTCGGCCGCTTCCGCGACTTCTGCGACCGGGATCTCGTGGCCTGCGCGCTGGGCTACGCGCTGCTCGGCGACGAGCGCGCCGGCGCGCACGCGCGCGAGCTGCTTCTGACGATCTGCGACTGGAATCCGGCCGGGCCCTGCTCGCTGCTCGGCTCCTGGGGCGACGAGGTCGGCCTCAGCTGCGCGCGCTGTCTGCCTGCCGTCTATGATCTGCTCTGGCCGCTGCTCTCCGACAAGGAGCGCGACTACGCCGCGCGCACCGTGCGCGATTACGCCGCGCAGTGCTGGGAGCGGCTGAAGCGGCTCGACTACTGCGCGAATCCCGGCGACTCGCACGCCGGTCGCATCCCCGCCTATCTCGGCGAGGCCGCGCTGGTGCTCAAGGGCAGCGGCGTGCAGAGCCGCGAGGAGGCTCTCCTCTGGCTCGATTACGCGCTCGACATCTACGGCGGCATTTTCCCGTACTACGGCACGCCGGACGGCGGCTGGGCGGAGGGCGCCTTCTACGCCACCAGTTATACAAAGTGGTATCTGCCCTTCTTCTGCGCCGTCGAGCGCTACACCGGCTGCCGCTTTCTCGACCGCCCCTTCTATCAGCGGCTGACGCAGTATTTTCTGCATTTCGCCTCGCCGGACTTTGAGAACCATCCCTTCGGCGACGGCTACTGGTGCCATCCGGAGGACGCGGAGTGGCCGGGCTTCTTCGCGCAGAATCCCTGCCGGCTCTACGCGGACGCCTTCGGCCCGGCGCTGGCGCGAAAGCGCGCGCAGGCCGCCGCCGAACAGCCGCTCTATCTCCTGCATCTGCTCGACGTCTTTATCCCGCGCCGCCGGCCCCCCGAAGTCTCGCTGACCGGCGAGGCAGAGAACGTGCGCGCCTTCCCGGACGCCGGCTTCGTCAGCCTGCACACCGATCTCGCCGAACCGCAGCGCGACTTCGCGCTCCTTGCGCGCGCCTCCCGTTTCGGCTCCGACAGCCACCGCCATCCGGATCAGGGCTCCTTCGCCCTCTTCTGGCACGGCGCGGCCATGATCTCGCCCTCCGGCTATTTCGGCCGCCGCTACGGCACGCTTCATCACCGCCTCTGGCTCAACTCGACCCGCGCGCACAACACGCTGCTGATCGACGGCGAGGGGCAGGAGCCGAAGAGCCTCCGCCCGCGCGGCCGTGTCGTCTCCTGCCGCGACGACGGCGAGACAAAGGAGGCCGTGCTCGATCTCTCGGCGGCGTATCCGTCGCTGCGCGTCTGGACGCGCACCTTCCGGCTGCGCGCACGGACTCTGGAGGTCGTCGATCATCTGGAGGCCGACCATCCCGTCGCCGTCGGCTATCCGCTGCACACGCTCTCGCGGCCGGAGGCGCTCCCGGACGGCGCCGTCTCCGTGACGCACGGCGGCGCGCGCATGACGATCCGGCCGCTCGCGGGCGGTCTCGGGAATCTCACCCTCTCCGACCGCTTCGACGTCGATCTCAACGAGGGCGAGCCGGCGGCCTATCACGTGACGATGCCGCCGCAGTTCCACATCCGCTGGGACGCGCCGGCGGCGGCCGCGCACGATCTGCGCGTCCTCTTCACCATCGAAGCGGACTGATTCAGCGCGGCGGCTTGACTTTTCGCGCAAAATACGCTATAATGTTATCCGGACGTTTTGACACCGCGGGCAGAGCACATTCCTGTTCTGCCCGTTTTCCTTGACGGATATACGCAAAATCGGAGGCGATCCTACGGCATTCCTACACCGCAATACCCGCGGACGGGACGCAGACATGACCGAGGGCACGATCTGGCGGCATCTTCTCTCCTTCGCCGTCCCCATGTCGCTCGGGCTGCTCTTCCAGCAAATGTACAACACGGTGGACGCCGTGGTGGTCGGCCGCTTCGTCGGCAAGACGGCGCTGGCCGCCGTCGGCTCGACCGGCAGCATCCTCAACACGCTCGTCGGCTTCTGCACCGGCCTCTCCGCCGGCGCCGGCGTCGTGATCTCCCAACGCTACGGCGCGCACGACGAGAAGGGACTGAGCGACGCCGTGCACACGGCGATCTCCGTGACGCTGATCCTCAGCGTGATCGCCGCCGTGCTCGGCGTCTCCATCGTGACGCCGATGCTGCACATGATGGACATGCCCGCCGACGCCTTTGACGAGGCGAAGGAGTATCTGACGATCTACTTCCTCGGCATCATCGGTCTGCTGGTGTACAACATGGGCTCCGGCATTCTGCGCGCCGTCGGCGACGCGCGCCGCCCGCTCTATTTTCTGATCTTCTCCGCCCTGCTCAACACGGCGGGCGATCTGCTCTTCGTCGTCGGCTTCCGCCTCGGCGTGGCCGGCGTCGCCTATGCGACGATCCTCTCGCAGATCTGCTCGGCGCTGCTCGTGCTCTTCCTGTTGACGAAGACGGACGCGCCCTACGCGATCCGCTGGAGCCGGCTGCGCATCACGCGGCCGATGCTCCGCTCGATCCTTGCGCTCGGCCTGCCGTCCGGCATTCAGCAGGCGGTGACCTCCTTCTCGAACGTCTTCGTGCAGTCGTACATCAATTACTTCGACACGGCCTGCATGGCCGGCTGGACCAGCTACAACAAGATCGACGCCTTCATTCTGATCCCGGTGCAGAGCATCGGTCTCGCCTCGACGACCTTCGTCGGGCAGAACTACGGCGCAAACAATCTCCGCCGCGCAAACGACGGCGTGAAGCAGGCTTTACGGATGTCACTCGCGGTCACGGCGGTGTTGGCGGCGGGCGTGATCCTCGCGCGGCGGCCGCTGCTCCACCTGTTCTCCTCTGAGGAGGACGTGATCGAGTACGGCGCGCGCTTCATTCTGCTGATCTCTCCGTTTTATCTGACGATCTGCTTCACGCAGATCTATCCCGGCGCGCTGCGCGGGATCGGCAGCGCGAAGACGCCGGTGGCGATCATGCTCTTCTCGTTCGTACTCTTCCGGCAGGCGTATCTGTTCGCCAACGCGCGTCTGTTCGGCAATTCCTTCGTTCTGACCGCGCTGGCGTATCCGATGGGCTGGGTCGTCTGCACGATCCTGCTGATGATCTTCTACCGGCGCAGCATCCTCTGCCATCCCGAGCGGGCGGAAGGCGCGCGCAGCGCATAAGCCAGGCCCGCCCGGCAGGCGGGAAAGGACTATCTCACCCGGGCCCCCACCGCATCAGGGAGGCGGGAAAGAACCATCTCACCCGGGCCCCCACCGCATCAGGGAGGCGGGAAAGAACCATCTCAATCGGCGAAGTTTCTTTCCCGCCTCCCTCTGGCCCGCTGCGCGGCCCATTCACCCTCCGCCCAATCTCCTTGCCTCCCGGCAGAAAGTGGGAGATCATCCCCACCTATTTTTACGCCGGGAAGTGCATCCAATGGATGCACTTCCCGGCGTGTATTTATAAAGAGACAAACGATCCCTACCAATATTATCATCAGGCAAGGAGATGAGGAGGTGCGGAGGGGAAGGAACTTCGCCGATTGAGATGGTCCTTCCCCTCCGCATCGGGAAACTTCGCCGCGTAGGGGTTCCTCGCCGCGAGTACAGCGAGCGGCGGGGGTTCCCGTGTAGGGGTTCCCCGCCGCGAGTGTGCGAGCGGTGGGGGTTCCAGGGTGAGATGGTTCTTTCCCGCCTCCCTGCTGCTGCGGGGGTTCCCGATTGAGATAGTCCTTTCCCTCCGCATTCGCCGATCGGGATCGGGAAAGCAAAAGGTGCGGAGGCAAAGCCTCCGCACCCTCGCGGATCCTGTAGAATTCTTCTTACTTATCGCCGAAGTATCTCTTCAGGAGTCCCTCGAACGCCTTGCCGTGGCGGGCTTCGTCGCGCGCCATCTCGTGCACGGTGTCGTGGATCGCGTCAAGATTGAGCGCCTTCGCCTTCTTGGCCAGTTCAAACTTGCCGGCGGTCGCGCCGAACTCGGCCTCCACGCGCATCTCCAGATTCTTCTTCGTCGAATCGGTCAGCACCTCGCCGAGCAGCTCCGCGAACTTCGCGGCGTGCTCCGCTTCCTCAAAAGCGGCCTTTTCCCAGTACGCACCGATCTCGGCGTAGCCCTCGCGGTAGGCGACGCGCGCCATCGCCAGATACATGCCGACCTCCGAGCACTCGCCCTGGAAGTTGGAACGCAGACCGTCAATGATGTCCTGCGGGACGTCCTTCTTGGCGACGCCGAGCACATGCTCCGCGGCCCAGACCTTCTCCTCCTCCACGACCTCGACGAACTTCTCACCCGGCGCCTTGCACAGCGGGCACTTGTCCGGACGGACGTCGGACTCCACGATCTCGCCGCAGACGGTACATCTCCACTTTTTCATTGCTTGTTCCTCCATATGTTTGAAAATAGTTTCTATCGGAACGCGGGCTGCGCCCGCCTCAGAAAGACGGTTTCAATCAGTGCACGCCGGCCGCCACGACGCCGGACATCTGCATCTCCTGCGTCGCCTCGGCGTTGCAGTTGACCTCCTCGGGATCGTGGAAGGTCGGCACGACCTGCATCATCGCCTCGCGGATCGCCGGGGCGGCGATCTCCGCGGCGCTGTCCGCCACGGCTGCGCGCAGGATCGAAAGCTTCTCCTCGACCTCCCCGCGCGTCATCGGTTCGCACCGCTCGACGAAGATCATGTTGTTGTCGGTTTTCTCCAGCGTGTCGGAGCGCATGAGCAGCTCCTCATACAGCTTCTCGCCGGGCCGCAGGCCGATCTCCTCGATTTTGATATCGACGTTCGGCACCAGGCCGGAGAGGCGGATCATATTGACGGCCAGGTCGTAGATGCGCACCGGCTTGCCCATATCGAGCACGAAGAGCTCGCCGCGCTGTGCCATCGCGCCGGCCTGCATGACCAGCTGGCTGGCCTCCGGGATCGTCATGAAGTAGCGGATGATTCGCTTGTCAGTGATTGTGACCGGGCCGCCGGCAGCGATCTGCTTCTTGAAGAGCGGGATCACGGAGCCGTTCGAGCCGAGCACGTTGCCGAAGCGCACGGCGGCGAAGTTCGTCTTGCTGTCGGCGCGGCACTGGATCACCATCTCGCACAGGCGCTTCGAGGCGCCCATGATGTTCGTAGGGTTGACGGCCTTGTCGGTCGAGATCAGAATGAACTTCTCGACGCCGTATTTCTCGGCCATGTCGGCGGAATTGTAGGTGCCGAGCACGTTGTTCTTGATCGCCTCGCAGCCGCTGTGCTCCATCAGCGGCACGTGCTTGTGCGCCGCCGCATGGAAGACGACCTGGGGCCGGTAGTAAGCGAAGACCGCGTCGAGCCGCGCGCGGTCGCGCACGGAGCCGATCTCTACCCGCAGATCAAGCTTGTCCTTGTAGGTACGGCCGAGCTCCTGCTGGATCTCGTAGGCGTTGTTCTCGTAGATTTCAAAAATGATGAGCTGCTTCGGGTGGCATTTGGCGATCTGCCGGCAGAGCTCGCTGCCGATCGAGCCGCCGCCGCCGGTCACGAGCACGACCTTGTTCTCATAATACTGGGAGGCGCCCTTCGAGACGAAAGACAGCGGATCGCGGAAGAGCAGATCCTCGATCTGCAGCTCGCGGATCTGGCGCTTCTGGCCCGCGGCGTTCTCCTCGCCGTTCTCCTCGCCGTTCTCGGACGGATCGCGCAGCGGGATATCGTAAAGCTTGATTTTGCAGCCGGTCTCCCGGTAGAAATCGTACAGCTTCGCCATCTTTTCGCCGTCCATCGGCACGATGGCGATGTGGATCTCCGCGATCTCCATCTCGCGGATGCGCTTGTAGATCCGTTCGTCCTCATGATAGACCGGCAGGCCGCAGACGTAGCCGCCGACCTTATCCGGATTGACGTCCACAAAAAACATCGGGCGGTAGAGCGCGCTCTTGTTCTCGAGCAGCTCGCCGGCGAGCAGCACGCCGGTCTGACCGGCGCCGATGATCGCCACGGGGATCTTCTCCGTGTGGGTCCTGGCGCGGTTTTTGTACTTATACAGAAGCCGATAGGCGAAGCGCGCGGTCAGCGCGAGCAGCGCGCAGAGCGACGCCTCGTTGAGAAACGGCCAGACGCCGCGGTAGGTGCCGATGGCGCGGGCGATCAGAACGGCCGCGCAGCCGCCGAAGAAATCGGCCAGGACGAGCGAGAAATAGGCGCGCGTGCTGGTGTAGCGCCAGACGGTCGAGTACACGCGGAAAAGAAGGCGGAAGGTAAAGATCGTCAGAAGCAGAATGAGCGAGTTGATCGTATATGTACGCAGCTCCGATTTCCATCCGGAGCTGAATACCCGCAGCGCAATATAAATCAATACCGCCAGAAACACAAAACACGCAATGTCAAACGCCAGGAGCAGTATGCGCCGCGCGTAACGCTCCAAGCTGAATTTCTTGTCCATGATCTGTTTTTTCCTGTCTATTATAATATCGGTCCGCTTTTTCTCCATAAAAACACAAGGGATGGGGCAAAACGGCAAAAGGACGCACTGTACACAGTATAATTATAATACGCGCGCGTCCGTTTGTCAAGAGAAAGTCCGGGCGGACGACAAAAATCGCTCTGACAAAACATTGGCAAAAAAACAAAAAAGTCACAGGGCGGCGGAAAACAAAAAACATCCGCCCGCAGGCGGATGTTTTTTATCGGATGCAAGCTCAGTGCTTCTTCTTCAGAACCACAGCGCCGGCGCCGGCAGCGGCGACGACGAGCGCGATCACAACGGCAGCGTCCGCGGTCTTCGCGGGAGTGGTCGTGGTGGCCGCAGGAGCCTGGGTCACAGGCGCGGCGGTAGCCGGAGCCTGGGTCGCAGGAGCCTCAGTGGCAGGAGCCTCGGTGGCAGGAGCCTCGGTGGCAGGAGCGGCAACAGACTTGCCGGTCGCATTCTCGGGCTTCTCCGCGTTGTAGAACTTGATGTTGTCCACATACGCGATGCCGTCGCCGGGCGTGCCGTTCCAGGCAATGCGGATACGCTCCGCATCGTCGGCGGAAGTGTCGGCAACCGTCCAGTCGAGATCCTCAACAACCAGATCGCCGTTCACGTAAATGGACATGACCTTGTTCTCCATGTCGTACGCCATGGCGAAGTTGTACCACTTGCCGGTCTCGATCTCATACACGGAATCGTTCGAGCCAGCCGGATGGATCTCATGGCCGACGACCTCACCGGACTGCTGGAACTGCGTGCCGGCGCCGGCGGGCGTCATGCGGAGCATGCCCATCTGCCACTTGGAGGCGTTTTCACCGTCCGTGACCTTCTCAAAGTACACATCATAGGAGAGAACAAACTTGGACTCACCGCCCCAGACGCTCATCACGCCGCCCTGGAACAGATCGGAGAAGCAATCCTTGTCACCGGCGCCTTCCACATAGTCGGTGTGGTCGTACTTCATGCACATCGTTCCGTCAAACTTGACGACCTGAATGGAGAACTGTTTGGGCGCAGCGGAGAGAGACTTGTCGATAGCGATCCAGTCGCCCTCTTCGTCGTCCTCAAAGTCATACGTCCAGACGTAGTCCACGGCGCCGACCGCGGCGATCATGCCGAACAGCATCAGCGCGCAAAGAGCCATTGCGAGAAATTTCTTCATAGCGAATTTCTCCTTTCGAAATTTGATGATAACTCATCAGTGTTTATTATACCATACAGGAACGACGAAGTCAACAAGTAATATTGCACAAATAACCTGTTCACAATTTGTGCACACCGCACAAACAAAGCGGACGTCAAAAGAAGCCTGTATTTTTCCGCATTTGCAAAAAATACAGGCTTCCTGTCGATCAGTTTGTCTTCCGCACGCGGCGCAGAAGGAAAACGCCTGCCGCCGCCAGCACGAGCGAGGCCGCCGTTCCCAGCGCGTACCAGACGGGGCGGGAAACGGACAGCACGCGGGTGTAGACCGGCGGCACGACGGAAAGCGCCGTCTCGCCGCGCTCCACCACGCTCAGATCCGCCGCAGGCACGCCGCGCGGGAGCATGCCGTTGTAGACCTCGATGTTGTCCACAAACATCACGTACTCACTCGTGCCGCTGCCCATACCGATGCGCAGCCGCTCCGGGAATTCAGCGGAAGGATCGCCGATCGAATACGGCACGCTGACGGCGACGGGCACGGAATCGATGTAGAGATCGAACAGATTCGCTTCCTCGTCCATCATGGCGGTGAAGCGGTACCAGTGATCCGCCTCCAGCGTCGTGGTGTAGGCATCGTTGGTCACGGTGACGACGCCGCCGCCGCGCACGTAGCCCACCTGCTGAAACTGCGTACTGCCCGCCGGCGTCTGCCGTGAGCAGAGGATCTGCCAGGCGGCGTCGCCGGGCGCGCTCTCATAGCGGAAATCGTAGGAAATGCAGTAGACCGGGCCGAGCTCGGGGCAGACCGAGTGCGGCAAAAGGTCGAGGTAGCAGTCCTCGTTGGCCTCCAGCTTCGCGTGCCGGAAGGCCAGCACCTGGGAGCCGTCGAGCGTCTCCACGGCGATGCGTCCCTGCTTGTGCGCGACGTAGAAGACGCCGGATTCGGTGAAGTCTCCCGGCGGGTACGCCTCAAAATCGCACTGCAGCAGATAGGTCTCCTCTCCGGCGGCCGCCTGCGGGATCAGGCCGCACAGGAGCACGAGGCAAAAAAGGATCGGGAGGCTTCGTTTCATGACGTCTGCCGTCCCCGCTTCAGGATCACGACTGCCAGGATGGCGACCAGCACGATGCTGACGCTGCCGACGGAGGTGACGACGATCTTGTTCACGTCATATTTCTGCGTCCAGGTCGGGATCGGGATGCCGGCGTTGTCCGAGGCGTTCTTCGCCTCGCCCTCGACGACCTCGATCTCCGCGGAGAGCGCGTCGGCCGGGGCCGCAGCGTTGTAGACCTTGATGTTGTCGACGTAGCCGACCGCAGCGCCGGTGGAGGCGTTGTGACCGAGGCGCAGACGCTCCGGATAGCTGGCGGTGGTATCGATCGAATAGGACATGCGGTCGAGGATCAGCCGGCCGTCCAGGTAGAAGTCGACCACGTGATCGGTCTCGTTGAAGGCAGCGGCAAAGTTGTGCCATTCGCCGAAGGAGATCGTGCCGATCACGCCGCCGGCGGTGATCTCGCCGTTTTTCAGGTTCAGCGTCGCGGTGCTCTGAAAGACCGGGCTGCCCTTCACGACCTGGCGCGACACGGCGATCTGCCATGTGCCCTCGCAGGCTTCGGGGATCATCACGTCGTAGCTGAGGACGTAGTTTTTCTGAAAATCCTTGTCGCCCGTGCACACGTCGAGATAGGGCGCGGTGTTGCCGTCGGCGGTCTTGCGCTCCAGCTTCAGGACGCGCTCGCCCTCCAGCGTCACGACGGAGATCGTGCCCTGCAGGCAGACCAGGTCGACCGGGCCGATCTTCTTCGTGCTGCCTCTGGCAACGATGTCGCCCGCCTTTTCAAAGTCCTCGTCGCACAGAACGTCCTTGGCGAAAGCCGGCGCGGCCGCGGTCAGCAGAAGGCACAGCGCGGCCAGCCAGGCAAATACTCTTTTCATAAACGGATCCACTCCCCACGATAGTAAACTGCAGATATACAGTATTATTCTATCATCTGCGCACGCGCTTGTCAAGGCGAACGGAGAAGGTTTTGCGCGATTTTTCCCGCGCGGACGCCGCGGCGCGAAAAATCCCCCGTCCGCTGCCGGACGGGGGATGGGACGCGGCGGGAGATTACTTCCCTTCGAGCGCGGCAAGCGCCTCAAGGATGCCCTCGCGCTGCGCGCGGTATTTGGCGAGCTTCGCCCGCTCCGCCTCGACGACGCTGGCCGGCGCGCGGGAGACGAAGTTTTCGTTTTTGAGCTTCGCCTCGGCCCGGCCGATCTCGCCCTCGGCGGCGGCGAGCTCCGCGCCGAGGCGGCGGCGTTCGGCTTCAAAATCGACGATATCCGCGAGCGGGATGAACATCGTCGCCGCGTCGGTGACGATGCGCACCGCGCCGTCGTCGGCGTAGCTGTCCACAACGGAGACCGCCGAGGCGGACGCCAGACGGGTGAAGAACGGATGGGTCGATTCGTCGAAGGATTCGGGATACTTCGTGACGATGAAGAGCTTGGCGCGGCGGGACGGCGGCACGTTCATCTCGGAGCGGCGGCCGCGGATGGCGGTCACGGCGTCGATGACGCGCGCGATCTTCTCCTCCTCCGCCGGGAAGCGGAAGTCGTCGCGCACCGTCGGATATTCCTCGGTCATGATGCTGTCGGCGGTGCCGGGCAGGTTCCCGTAGATCTCCTCGGTGATGAGCGGCATGAACGGATGCAGCAGCACCAGGATCTTCGTCAGCACGTAGCCGAGGACGTTCTGCGCGTCGCCGGAACGCTCGGTGCCCTTCATGGCCACGGAGGATTTCGAGAGCTCGATATACCAGTCGCAGTAGACGTCCCAGACGAAATCGTACAGCGCGCCGAGCGCGATGCCGATCTCGTAGTTGTCGAGATTCGTGCGCACGGAGGCGACCGTCTCGTTGAGGCGGGCGAGGATCCACTTGTCCTCGGCGGCGAGGCGCCCGGCCGGCGGCAGCTCGATTTTGTCGATCGTGAGATTCATCATCACGAAGCGCGCGGCGTTCCAGAGCTTGTTGGCGAAGTTGCGCGCCGCCTCGATCTTTTCGTCGGAGAAGCGCATATCGTTTCCGGGGCTGTTGCCCGTCGCCAGCGCGAAGCGCAGCGCGTCCGCGCCGTACTTGTCGATGATCTCGAGCGGATCGATGCCGTTGCCGAGAGATTTCGACATCTTGCGGCCCTGCGCGTCGCGCACGAGGCCGTGGATGAGGACGGTGTCAAAGGGGATCTCACCGGTGTACTCCAGCGCGGAGAAGATCATGCGGGAGACCCAGAAGGTGATGATGTCGTAGCCGGTGACGAGGGTGTTCGTCGGGAAGAACGTGCGCAGATCCTCCGTGTCCTTCGGCCAGCCCATCGTCGAGAAGGGCCAGAGCGCCGAGGAGAACCAGGTGTCGAGCGTATCGGGATCCTGCGTCATATGACCGCCGCATTTCGGGCATTTTTCGGGTGCCGCGGCGGCGACGACCATCTCGCCGCAGTCGTCGCAGTAGTAGGCCGGGATGCGGTGGCCCCACCAGAGCTGGCGGGAGATGCACCAGTCCTGCGTGTTCTCCATCCAGTGGAAATAATTCTTCGAGAAGCGCTCCGGCACGAAGCGGATGCGGCCGTCGCGCACGGCCTCAATGGCCGGACGCGCCAGCGGCTCCATCTTCACAAACCACTGCAGACTGACCATCGGCTCGATCGTCGTGCCGCAGCGGTAGCAGGTGCCGACGTCGTGCTTCAGATTCTCGATGCCCGCAAGGTAGCCGCCCGCCTCCAGATCGGCGACGATGGCGCGCCGCGCCTCGTAGCGGTCCATGCCGGCGTACTTCGGATAATTGTCGGTGATCTTGGCGTCCGGCGTCAGGACGACCTCCATCGGCAGATGGCAGCGGCGGCCGACCTCGAAGTCGTTCGGGTCGTGCGCCGGCGTGATCTTCACGCAGCCGGTGCCCTTGTCCAGCTGGGCGTGCTCGTCCGCCACGATCGGGATGCGGCGGCCGACGAGCGGCAGCACCACGTACTGGCCGATCTTGTCGCGGTAGCGTTCGTCCTGCGGGTTGACGGCCACGGCGGTATCGCCGAGCAGCGTCTCCGGACGGGTCGTGGCGACCTCCACGTATCCGCCGCCGCCGACAAACGGATAGCGGATGTGCCAGAAGTGGCCGTCCTGCTCCTCATAGGAGACCTCGGCGTTGGAGATCGAGGTTTTGCAGTGCGGGCACCAGTTGATGATCCGCTCGCCGCGATAGATGAGGCCCTTCTTGTAAAGACGCAGAAAGACCTCCTTCACCGCCTCGGAGCAGCCCTCGTCGAGCGTGAAGCGCTCACGGCTCCAGTCGCAGGAGGAGCCCATCTTCTTCAGCTGCTCGATGATGCGGCCGCCGTATTTTCTGCGCCAGTCCCAGGCGCGCTCGAGAAACTTCTCGCGGCCGATCTGCTCCTTCGTGATGCCCTCGCGGCGCATCGCCTCCACGATCTTCGCCTCGGTGGCGATGGAAGCGTGGTCGGTGCCCGGCAGCCACAGCGTCGTATAGCCGCTCATGCGCTTGTAGCGCGTGAGGATATCCTGCAGCGTGTTGTCGAGCGCGTGGCCCATGTGGAGCTGTCCCGTGATGTTCGGCGGCGGCATCACGATGGAATACTTCGGCTTGCCCGGCTCGATTTTCGGCGTGAAGCGCCCCTCGGCGCACCACGACGCATAGATCCGTTCCTCAAAGGAGGAGGGGTCGTAGGTCTTCGGCAGTTCTTTTTTCATTTCCGTCTCCTTGCTCGCAAAAAGATATATCGTTATAATGGTAAAAAAGCGCCCCGATCCATAAGGATCAGGGCGCGTGTCGCGCGGTACCACCCGATTTCGCCCGCCGCGGCGGACGCACTTCGCGGACAAAAATCCGCTCTCCCGTAACGAGGGACGACGGCAGCGCCTACGCAGCGGATTCCGCTGTTTCAGACTGCAGCTCCGGGATCACTTCCCGCCATCGTGCGCCGCGGCGATTCCACCCTCCGCCGCTCTCTTGAGGCCGAACCGATGCCGGTACTCCTTCCCTTCCTTGCTTTTCCTCTGACATTATACTACTTTCCGCCGCGTCTGTCAAGGGATCGGGCGCAATTTTGCCCGCCGTTCAGGCGAAGGGGTTTTCCGTCGGGTACGGCAGGGATTTCGGCTGGTTGTAGGCGATGTCGCCGACGCCGAGGAAGCGGAAAACCTCAAAGAGCGCACGGCCGCTGTGCGCGAAGGCCACGGCGCCGTGGTGCGGATAGCGCTTCTCGATCAGCACGTGGCGGTAGAAGCGGCCCATCTCCGGGATGGCGAAAACGCCGATGCCGCCGAAGCTGCCCGTCCGCACCGGCAGCACCTCGCCCTCGGCGATGTAGGAGCGGAGCGTGCCCTCGCTGTCGCACTGGAGGCGGAAGAAGGTGATCTCGGACGGGGCGATGTCGCCCTCCAGCGTGCCGCGCGTGAAGTCCGGCGTGCCGCCGTTCTCGAGCAGGCGGTTCTGGATGAGCTGATACTTGACGGCGCGGTCGGCGCACATCTTGCAGGCGGGCGTGTTGCCGCAGTGGAAGCCCATGAAGGTATCGCGCAGCGTGTAGGGGAAGCGGCCGCGGATCGCCTCGTCGTAGAGCGACGCGGGCACGGAGTTGTTGATGTCGAGCAGCGTCACGGCGTCGCCGGTGACGCAGGCGCCGATATATTCGGAAAGGGCGCCGTAGATGTCGACCTCGCAGGCGACGGGGATGCCGCGCGCGGCGAGGCGGGAGTTGACGTAGCACGGCTCAAAGCCGAATTCCTTCGGAAAGGCCGGCCAGCACTTGTCGGCGAAGGCGACGTACTGCCGCGCGCCGCGGTGCGCCTCGGCCCAGTCGAGCAGCGTCAGCTCAAACTGCGCCATGCGCGGCAGCAGCTGCGGATAGTTGTTGCCGTTCTGGCCGAGCTCCTCTGCCATTTCGCGGCAGACTGAGTCGATGCGCGCGTCGCCGGCATGCTGCTTGTAGGCGACGAGCAGATCGAGCTCCGAGTTCTCCTCGATCTCCACGCCAAGCTCGTAGAGGCCGCGGATCGGCGCGTTGCAGGCGAAGAAATCCTGCGGACGCGGGCCGAAGGTGATGATCTTCAGCCCTCTCACGCCGAGTACGGCGCGCGCGACCGGCAGAAAGGCGCGGATCTCCGCCGCCGCTTCCTCGGCCGTGACGACCGGATACGGCGGGATGTAGGCGGTCAGATGGCGCATGCCGAGGTTGTAGGAGCAGTTGAGCACGCCGCAGTAGGCGTCGCCGCGGCCGCCGATCAGATCGCCGTCGCCCTCGGCGGCGGCCAGAATCATCGACGGGCCCTCGAACTGCTGTACAAGCAGCGTCTCCGGCGTCTCCGGACCGAAATTGCCCAGATAGACGACGAGCGCGTTGCAGCCGGCGGCGCGCACATCGTCCAGCGCGCGCGCGACGTCCGCCTCCTTCTCCACGGCGACGGGACACTCATAGAGTCCCTCGCCATAGGCGCGGGCGATCGCCGCGCGGCGGGAGGTGGAGAGGGCGATCGGGAAGCAGTCGCGCGATACGGCGACAATCGCGGGGCGCACGTTCGGAAGATTGGGGAACATATGCGGAATCTCCTTTATTTTCATTGAATTCAGATCAGTTTTCACGGCAGACGGCCGCAAAGAGCGGCTTCATCGCCGGATAGAGCTGCGAGAAGCGGCCGTAGCGGTCCTCGTAGCGCGCGGTGAGCACCGGCGTCGGCTCCGTGACGGAGGCGACGCGGACCAGCGCGGCGGCCGCGCTCGTCACGTCCGGGAAGCGGCCGCAGGCGACCATCGCCAGCATGGCCGCGCCGTAGCCCGGCCCCTGCTCGGTCGCCACGGTCTCGAGCGGCATACCGAGAACGTTTGCGAGGATCGTGCGCCACAGCGGCGAGCGGCTGCCGCCGCCGCAGATGCGGCTCTTCGGGATCCCGATCCCCAGAGAGCGCGCGACCTCGACGGAATCGCGCAGCGCGAACGCCACGCCCTCCAGCACCGCCGCGACCATCTCGGCGCGCGTCGTGCCCATCGTCATGCCGAAGAAGACGCCGCGGGCGTTCGTGTCGTTGATCGGGCTGCGCTCGCCCATCAGATACGGCAGGAAATAGACGGAATTGCGTCCGAGCAGTTCCGGCGGGACCGCCGTCTGCTCGGCGGCGTAGTCGCCGCTGCCGAGGACGTCCTCGCAGAACCATTTATTGCAGGAGGCGGCGCTGAGCATGCAGCCCATCAGATGGTAGCCGCCGTCCGCATGCGCGAAGGAATGAAGCGCGTTGTGCCGGTCGACGCGGAAGGCGGGATCGGAGATGAATACCGTGCCCGAGGTGCCGAGCGAAATGTTGCATCCGCCGCGGCCGACCGTGCCGGTGCCGACGGCGGCCGCCGCATTGTCGCCGGCGCCGGCGGCGACGCGCACGGTCGCCGGCAGGCCGAGAGCCGCGGCGATCTCGGGCCGCAGCGTGCCGATCGTCTCATAGCTTTCGTACAGGCGCGGCAGCTGCGCCTCCGTCAGGCCGCAGAGCGCGACCATCTCCGGCGACCATCTGCGGTGCGCGACGTCCAAAAGCAGCATGCCCGAAGCGTCGGAGAAATCCGTGGCGAACGCGCCGCTCAGGCAGTAGTTGATGTAATCCTTCGGCAGCATCACGCGGGCGATGCGCGCGAAATTTTCCGGCTCGTGCCGGCGCATCCAGAGGAGCTTCGGCGCCGTGAAGCCGGCGAAGGCGATGTTCGCCGTGCGCGCCGAAAGCGTCTCGCGGCCGATCTCTTCGTTCAGATAGGCGACCTCCGCCTCCGTGCGTCCGTCGTTCCAGAGGATCGCCGGGCGGATCACGCGGTCGCTCCCGTCCAGCGCGACAAGCCCGTGCATCTGTCCGCCGCAGGCGATGCCCGCGACCGCGGCGGCGTCAAAGCCCGCGATGAGCGCCGGGATGCCGTCGAGGCACGCGCGCCACCAGTCCTGAGGATCCTGCTCGCTCCAGCCGGGATGCGGGAAGGACAGCGGGTACTCCCGCGTCACCGTGCGCAGAATCGCGCCGTTTTCGTCCACGAGCAGAAGCTTCAGAGCCGAGGTGCCGAGGTCCACGCCAATGTACAGCATAGTTTTTTCCTTTCTTGTACGCCGCGGCATCACGGGCGCCCCGCGCGGTCCGCAAGCGACCGCGCCGAGGCGGCGAGCGCCAGATAAAGATGCTCCGCGGCCTCCGGCGGCATCTGCGCCGCCGCCTTCGGCTCCGTCTCCAGCGACATCACGCCGTCGAAGCGCACCTCGCGCAGCGCATCGGCGAAGGCATCCCAGTCGACCCAGCCGGTGTAGGGCGGCTCGTGCCGGTCGCCGCGGCCGTCGTTGTCGTGCACGTGCAGCGCCGCCAGATACGGCGCGACCGTGCGCACAGAATCGGCGGGCTGTTCGCGGAAGACGGCGGCGTGCCCGGTGTCGAGGCAGATCCTGAGCGCCGGATCGTTCATCTCCTCGACGAACGAAAGGATCTGCGCCGGCGTCGAGAGGCAGAAATCGCAAAACGGCATGTTCTCCAGCGCGATCGTCACGCCGTAGGCGTGCGCGGCGGAGAGCAGTTCCCCGAAGAACGCGCGGTTCATCGCGCGCGTCTCCTCCGGGCGGCAGTCCGCGCCCACGCCGAAGGGCATGATCGGGTGGATCACCCAGTACCGCGCGCCGAGGATCGCCGCGCCGGCGATCGAGCGCTTCATCGCGGACAGCCGCCCGGCGCGCTCCTCCTCCGTCGTGTCCCGCGGCGGATAGCGCCACGGGCCGTGCGCCTGCCAGATCGTCACGCCGGCGGCCGCCGCGCGCTGCCGCTCCTCCCAGAGGGCGCGCGCGAACTCCAGCGGACTTTTCGCAAACAGCGGCCCGTCGGTGTCGATCATTCCCTGATAATCCGCGCACGCATAGCCGTGCGCGCGCATGGTCTCGTATTCCCTTTCCCCGCAGCGGCGGGCGTAGGCGGAATGGATAATGCCGATTCGCATGGATGCTTCTCCGATTTCTGTGATTTGTATAAGTGTATCACACACCGGCGGCTATGTCAAGCAGGAGACGGAAAAGTGAGGCAAAGTGTGATAAATGACATAACGGAAGACTCCGTGACGGGAAAGCGGCGGACGCATGCGTTCAAAAACGTCGGCAGAAAAGGCCCGGCTGTGCAAATGATTCAGAAAAAGCCGGAACCGGTCTGTTTTTTCGCATTTCGTTTGGTTTGCTCTATTGACAATTCCCACTGCAATGGGTATAATTATATAGGGAACGAGGCCGTTTTCCCAATATTGCGGGATTCGATCTCCTTCTCCGGGAATACCCCAATTTTTCATCGTGGAGGAAAATCATGAAAAAAGTCCTTGCAATCCTGCTAGCCTGCCTTCTGACTCTTTCCTTTTCGATCCCCGTCTTCGCGATCGGTGAGGAAATGACCGTCAAGAAAGCCGCCGTCACGGTAGACGGAAAAATCGACGACGCTTGGGCGAAGGCCAGCCGTCAGAAGCTGAACTACGTCAAGAACAACGTCCCGATGCCGAATGATTCGTACTGCTATGTCAGCGCGCTCTGGTACGGCAACACCATCTACTTCCTGTTCGAGATCACCGACGACGATCCCTCCTTCAATTCCACCGTTGGCGACTGGAAAAACGACGGCATTTACCTCTTCATCGAGGAGCTCGGCACCGGCGGCAAGCCCTTTACCGCAGGTCAGTATCAGATCGCGATCATCCCGCAGGAGGGCCTATCCCAGCTGCCCCGCCGCGGCGATGCGAACGCGATGGGCGAGTTTGCCTATGCGTATGAGAAGACCGGAACCGGCTACGTGATCGAAGCGTCCTACACCTTCAACATGATTACACTGAGCGCCGGTACGGAAATCAAGGCAGACTTCCAGTATAACGACTGCAACGCCGCCAAAGAGCGCACCCACAACTTCGGCTGGTCCGACACGAACGACTCCGCCGTCAGCGACGCCGCCGTCTGGGGCACGCTGAAGCTCTCCGGCGCCTATGCGATCACCATCTCCAAGCCGGCTGCCGCTGCTGAGGACGCCGCCGAGGATCCCGAGGCCAATCTCATCGATCCCGCCGGTCCGCAGCTTGATCCCTACACGCTGCTCGAGCCCGCCGGTCCTGAGCTCGACCCCTTCACGCTGCTCGATCCCGTCGGCGCGCTTCTCGAGCCCTTCACGGTGCTCAATCCGTAAGCCCTCCCCGCATCCCCGCCCCGCGGCGCACGCCGCGGGGTTTCTCTTTACATCGTTCCTGATTCATGCTATAATGGTACTGCTGATTATTTTTTTTAAGGAGATTTCCCATGCAGAAATTCTTTGCGCGCGTTCTCGCCTCGCTTCTGGGCGGCGGCGAGGCTGCCCTGCGCACCGTGCGCGGCGGCGAGACGTCTTTGGCAATTGCCGAAACAAAGGAAACGTCCGCCGGCGTCGTCTGCCGCTACGCGCCCTCGCCCCGCGTCGCCTCCCTGACCGTCACCGCGCGCGGCGAGGCAGACGCGATCGTTCTGCGCGTGGACGCCGTCCTCCAATACGACAACGGCCGTCCCGGCGCCTTCGCGCCGGAGAACGCCCTCTCGCTCCCGCTCGGCCCGGCGGAGCCGGAAGCAATGCTCGCCTCCCGCCACGACGGGCCGTGGTGGATGTATCCGGAATTCCCGGACGGCTTCGCCGCGCTGCCGGCGCGCACGCAGTCGCTGCTTGTGCGCCTCGGTGGACGGTATCTTCATCTGCTGCCGCTCTGCGGCGACAATTTCCGCTGCGAGCTCGACGGCGCGGGCCTACATCTGACAAGCGACACGAGCGGTCTCTATGCGCTGCACGGCGATTTTCTCGCCGTGGCCGAGGCCGGCGAGCCGACGGCGGCCTTTGAGAAAAACTTCGCCGCCGCGCGCCGTCTCGGCGCGATCCGCGTGCCGCTCGCCGCCGAGCGGCCGCTGCCGGAGGTCTTCTCCGGCTTCGGCTTCTGCACCTGGGACGCCTTCTACCGCGATCTGTCCTCGGAGAAGATTTACGCCAAGCTGGACGAATTCCGCGAAAAGCGGATCCCCGTACATTTTCTGATCCTCGACGACGGCTGGTTCCTCTCCCGCGATCGGATGCTGTGCGGCTTTAAGGAGGATCGGACGAAATTCCCCGAGGGACTCGCGGCCTTCGTGCGCCGCGTGAAGGAGGAATACGGCGTCCCGCACGTCGGCGTCTGGCACGCCTTTGACGGCTACTGGTGCGGGATCGATCCGCAGAGCCCGCTCTGGGCGGCGCAGCGGGAAAATCTGACCGAGACGCCCGCCGGCCTCTGGATGCCGTCGATCGATGAGGAAAAGGCCTTCCGCTTCTGGGACGCCTGGCACGGCTATCTCGCCGCGTGCGGCATCGATTTCCTCAAGGTGGACAACCAAAGCTCGCACAGCGCGCATCTGCTCGGCGTCCTGCCGACGGCCGAGGCCTGCCGGATCGCGCACCGGGCGCTCGAGCGTTCGGCCGCGGCGCACTTCGGCGGCGCGATGATCAACTGCATGGGCATGGACATGGAGAACGTGCTCGCGCGGCCGGCGACGGCCGTCTCGCGCAACAGCGACGACTTCTTCCCGCGCCGCGAGCGCGGCTTCATCAAGCACCTGATCCAGAACACCTACAACGCGCTCTGGCACGGCGCGCTCTACCACTGCGATTTCGATATGTGGTGGTCGGATCACGAATCTGCGATCCAGTCCGGCGTGCTGCGGGCGATCAGCGGTTCGCCGGTCTACGTCAGCGACGAGCTGACAAAGAGCCGCCGCGAGACGATCCTGCCGACGGTGGAGGACGACGGCGCGGTGATGTTCTGCGACCACGCCGCCCGCCCGACCTCGGACCGCATCCTGGTAGACTGCCGCGCGGCGGGACGGCATCTGTGCCTGTGGAACCGGAGCGGCGAGGCGCTGGCGCTGGCCGCCTTCTCCGTCGCCGACGGAGAGTGCACGGACGCCGTCTCCTTCGGCGCGATCCCGGCGCTCAGGCCGGACGCGGACTACGTGGCCTACGAATATTTCACCCGGACGTACACCCGCGTGACGGCGCAGACGACGCTCTCCGTCACGCTGCCGCGCGACGGCGTGCGCGTCTGGTCAATCTATCCGGTCCGCCGCGACGAAGCGGGCGAGTTCATTGAGATGGGCGACCCGGCGAAGTATGTACCCATCGCCTCGCGGCACAAGACGACGCGCCGCCTCGCGGAGCTGTTGTGATGCGCGCGGCGGCACGACGTGCGTGGGGCGCCGCCGGCGTCGCCCTCGGCGCCTGTGCGCTTCTCTACTGGCTCGCGGCGGGGCGCGCCGCGGGCTATGGCGTCTCGGCGCTGTGGGTCTGGGCGGCGGCGGGCGCGGTGCTGCTCGCCGTCGGCGCCGCCGATCTGGTGATCGCGGCGCGTCCCATCCGAACGGCGGCCGCCGTCACGGCGGCGCTGCGCGCGGCGATCCTCCTTGCGGCGGCGGTCTTTCTCACCGTGGAATGCTTCGTCGCGCGCGGCATGAACGCCCGCTGCGAGACGGACGCCGACGTACTTTTGGTCGCGGGCGCAATGGTCTACGGCGAGACGCCGAGCAGCGCGCTGACGGCGCGGCTCGACTGCGCGGCGGACTACCTGCGCGCGCATCCGTCCGCGCGCGCCGTGCTCTGCGGCGGTCAGGGGCCGGGCGAGGCGATCTCCGAGGCGGAGGCCATGCGCCGCTATCTGACAGCCGCCGGAATCGGCGAGGCGCGCCTTCTTCTGGAGGATCGCTCGGCCACGACGGCGGAGAACATGCGCTTCGCCTACGCGCTGCTGAACGATCCCTCGGCGCGCGTCTGCGTGGTGACGAGCAATTTCCACGTCTGCCGCACGCGGCTTCTGGCCGCGGCGTGCGGCTGGAAGGACGTGGAGGCGATCGCCGCGCCCTTCTCGGGCGTGATGCTGCCGCACTACATGGCGCGGGAGTTTCTGACGCTCCTCGTCGATCACTGGCGGGGAAACTGGTAACAATGAAAAGCGCGCGGATCGGCGATCCGCGCGCTCTTTGCGGGAGGGTTTTACCCTCTCATTTTCTTTTTGTATTTGTAGACGTTGATGCCGACGGAGGCGGTGATGCAGCCGCCCATGAAGATCGGCGTGATCCAGGGGCTGGCCTCGCCGGTGCTGAGGATCTCCGTCCAGAGGCTGTCAAGCAGCGTCGTCGTGGCCTGCGGCAGCGCGATGTAGGCCTCGCCGGCGGCGATCACGTCCGCGTCCGGATAGGTGACGGAGTTCTGTGTCTCCTCGTCGAGATAGGTGAAGGCCTCCGCCTGCGGCGTCGCGTAGCCGACGTACTCGGCGTTGCGTTTCGCCACCAGCGTCTCGCAGAGGAAGTTGATGTACAGCTCCGCCGCCTCCGGATTTTTGGCGTCGGCGGGAATGCAGGCAGCGTCCACGAAAATGTTCGTGCCCTCGCGCGGCACTGCGAAGCCGAGATCCGGATTGTCGTTCATCATGACGATGGCGTCGCCGGCGTAGTAAGGCGCGAGCGCCGCCTCGCCGCCGATCATCTTGTCAAAGATCTCGTCCATCACGTAGGCCTGCACGATCGGCTTCTGCTCGATCAGCGAAGAGGCCGCCTCGCGGATCTCCCGCTCGTCGGTGGTGTTGTAGGAATAGCCGAGACGCTTGAGCGCGATACCGATCGTATCGCGGGAGTTGGAGAACATGAGGATGTTGTTCGCGTACTTCTCGTTCCAGAGGATGTCCCAGGTGAAGACGTCGTCGTCCTCGTCCACGAGCGTCGTGTTGTAGATGATGCCGACCAGGCCCCAGAAATACGGCACGGAGTAGGCGCCCGTCGGATCGTATTCCGAGGTGCGGAACTGCTCGTCGATCCGGGCAAAGTTGGGGATGTTGTCAAAATTGAGCGGGCGCAGCATGCCCTCGCTGATCATGCGGGAAACCATGTAGTCGGAGGGGATCACCACGTCGTACTGGCTGCCGCCCATCTTCAGCTTCGCGTACAGCTCCTCGTTGGTGGCGAAGTTGGAGTAGACGACCTGGATGCCGGTGATGCGCTCGAACTCGGCGTTCACGTCGTAGGCGTCCTCGGTGCCGTCGTCCACGGAGATGTACTCGCCCCAGTTGTAGACGTTCAGCGTCACGTTCTGACCGCGGAACCGGTTCCAGTCCACGGAATCGGAGTAGTCGATCTCATATCCGCTCTCCAGCGCCGCGGCCGGAGAGACGAGCAGTGCAAGCAGCAGAAGAAGCGAGCAGAAGAGAGTAAGCTTTTTCATCGTCTGACCTCCTTTTTGTGCCGCCGGATGTCGGCAATGTTGACCACGAGCAGCACCGCGAGCACGACGACGAAGATGATCGCCGAGAGCGCGTTGACCTCCGGGCTGACCTTGCGCCGCGTCATGGAGTAGATCGTGATCGAGAGCGTCTGGGAGGTGGCGCCGTAGGTGAAGTAGCTGATGACGAAGTCGTCGATCGAGTACGTCACCGACATGAGAAAGCCGGTAATGATGCCGGGCAGGATCTCGGGGATGACGACCTTGCGGAAAACCTGCCACTGGTTGCAGCCGAGATCCTGCGCCGCCTCGCAGAGATTGCGGTCCATCTGGCGCAGCTTCGGCATGACGTTGAGGATCACGTACGGGACGCAGAAGGAGACGTGCGCCAGAATCAGCGTGACGTAGCCGAACTCCATCTGCATGAATTTGAAGAGCAGCATCAGGGAGACGCCGGTGACGATCTCCGGATTGAGCAGCGGCAGATTGGAGACGTTCATGACGATACGGCGGGAGAGCGTGCGCATGTTGTAGATGCCGATCGCCGCGGCGGTGCCGAGGATCGTGGCCGCGACCGAGGCGGCCAGCGCCACGATCAGCGTGTTGAGCAGGCTCGAAAGGATCGTCTCGTTATGGATGAGCTTCGAGTACCAGTCGAGCGTGAAGCCGGTCCAGACGGTGCGGCTTTTCGAGGCGTTAAAGGAGTTCGCGATCAGAACGAAGATCGGGATGTAGAGAAACGCGAAAACCAGCGCCGTGTAGATTTTGGTAAAGGAAAACCGTTTTTTCACAGCAGTGCCGCCTCCATATCGTCGTCGTCGATGGAATTCGTGATGCTCATGCAGAGCAGGATGAAGACCATCAGCACCAGCGACATCGCCGCGCCGAGATTCGGGTTGTAGGCGTTGCCGAGGAACTGCAGATCGATCAGGTCGCCGATGAGCATGTTCGTGCCACCGCCGAGCATGCGGGAGATGATGAAGGTACTGACCGCGGGCACGAAGACCATCGTGATGCCGGAGACGACGCCGGGCACGGAGAGCGGAATGACGACGCGCGTCATCACGCGCAGGCTGCCCGCGCCGAGATCCTGCGCCGCCTCGATGGTGCGGCCGTCGATCTTGGTCATCACGGAGTAGAGCGGCGTAATCATGAAGGGGAGATAGTTATACACCATGCCGAGCACGACCGCGCCGGGCGTGTTGATCATCTGGAACGGCCCGAGGCCGATGAGGCCGAGGACGCGGTTGATCAGGCCGCTGCGCTCCAGAAGCGTCATCCAGGCGTAGGTGCGGAGCAGGAAATTCATCCACATCGGCAGCATGACGAGCATCAGCATGATCTTCTGCCGGTCGAAGTGGAGCCGGGAAATAAGATAGGCGACGGGATAGCCGAGGATCAGGCAGATCACCGTAGCGATCAGCGCCAGCCAAATCGAGTGCAGGAGCGTGGACATATAACGGCTGACCTCAAAGATGTTGGCCAGCGTGAAGATCGTGCGCTCGTAGATCTCCGGTTCGGCGTCCTCGCCGTACTCCTCCTCGTATTCCTCATAGAGCGCGTCGAGCGCCTCGGCGTCGAGAATATTGCCGTCCGCGTCCGTTTTGACCGTCGTGGTGAAGGCGAAAACGGCGATCAGAATCAGCGGGACGATGATGAAGACCGCCATCCACAGCATGTACGGCGCGGCGGCGAGCTTTGATTTCTTTGTCACGTTCGGCACCGTCCTTCCGTCATTCGGCCGCCTCGGCCGCCGCTTCTTCCATCGGCGCGAGGTCGCTGGCAAGGGGCAGCGCGTCGTCCGGCGAGCGGTGCATGATGTGGATGTCCTCCGGCGTGAAGGTCATGCCGACGATGCCGCCCACCTCGGGCGCCTTCGTCGAGTGGATGATCCAGTTGACGGAGACGGCCTCGACGACGATCTCATAGTGGACGCCCTTGAAGGTGACGCGGCGGACGACGCCGTTGATCGTGTCCTCCGTCGCCTCCACGAGGCGGATGTCCTCCGGACGGATCACGACGTTGACCGGCTCCATCGGCGCGAAGTCCCGGTCCACGCACTCAAAATTGTTGCCGGCGAACTCGACGAGGAAATCGCGGTGCATGATGCCGGGAAGGATATTGGACTCGCCGATGAAGCGGGCGACGAAGGTGTTTTTCGGCTCGTTGTAGATGTCCTGCGGCGTGCCGATCTGCTGGATGACGCCGCCGTTCATGACGACGACCGTGTCGCTCATGGTGAGCGCCTCCTCCTGATCGTGCGTGACGTAGATAAAGGTAATACCGGTACGCTGCTGCAGCGCCTTGAGCTCGTTCTGCATCTCCTTGCGCAGCTTCAGATCGAGCGCGCCGAGCGGCTCGTCGAGCAGCAGGACGCGCGGGTTGCTGATGAGCGCGCGGGCGATGGCGACGCGCTGCTGCTGGCCGCCGGAAAGGTTGTTGACGCGGCGGCGCTCGAAGCCGCGCAGATTGACCAGCTCCAGCATCTCCGCGACGCGCTGGCTGACCTCGCGCTCCGGCGTCTTGCGCAGACGCAGGGCGAAGGCCACGTTCTCGTAGACGTTCAGATGCGGGAAAAGCGCGTATTTCTGAAAGACGGTGTTCACGGAGCGCCTGTGCGGCGGGACGTCGTTGATGCGCGCGCCGTCGAAGAGCACGTCGCCGGTGTCGGGCGTCTCAAAGCCGCCGATAATGCGCAGCGTCGTCGTTTTGCCGCAGCCGGACGGGCCGAGCAGCGTCATGAACTCATTGTCGTGCACCTCCAGATCGATGCCGCGCAGCACCGGCTCGCCATCGAATGCCTTCGTGATGCCCTTCAGTTCCACCAGCTTCTTCTTTTCCATTTCTTTCCTCTTCAGCTTCTGTATTTTGAATGGGAAAAACCAGCGTAATTGTACCACATTCTATACCGGAATGCAAGAATAATCGAAAAATGTCTAATAAATATTTATTGCGGCGCACAAAAATCACCCGCCGTCGGTGACGATGCGGGTGAGAAGCCAGACGGAAAGGGCGAGCAGCGAAAGGCTGCCGCCGCTGCGCAGCTGCGCGGCGGCGGCAGCGGCAAAGAGCAGCGCGGAAAATACGGCCGACACCGCGCGCGCGGCGCGCGCAGCCGTCGGCCAGGAGAGCCGCGCCTCCAGGGCGGCGGCGAGGATCGTGCCGCCGTCGAGCGTGCGGATCGGCAGCAGATTGAAGAACGCCAGCGCCAGGCACGAGACGCCGAACAGCGCGCGGCGACGGCCGCAGGGGCCGGGGAGGCAGACCAGCACGCCGAGGAGGTTCGCCACCGGCCCCGCCGCCGCGATCAGGATCTCCTGCCGGAAGGCGAGGCGCGAGGCGTCGTAATCGATGACCGCGCCGAAGGGCGAGAGGCGGAAGCGGCGCAGCGGCACGCCGAGCGCACGGCAGGCCGCCAGATGCCCGGCCTCATGCAGCGCCGCCGCGCAGAGCGCGGGCGCCAGATCGGCGGCGGCCGCCGCCAGTCGGCGCACAAGCGGCAGAAGCAGCTCAGTCAGACGGATCGCCTCCGAGCACGGCGCGCAGCGCGTCGGCGAGATATTCGCCGAAGGTACGCGTCGGGGGCGGCGCTGCCGCCGTCTCCACTGTCATGGCGGCGGCCGCGCGCGGGAAGGCCTCGTCGATACCGAGCAGCGCCGTCAGCGCGGCGTGCTCGCGTCCGAAAGCCTCGATCGCCGCCGCCGACACAGCCGGATCGGACGCCGGCGGCGACGGCACGCCCAACGCCGCCCCCGAAAGCGACGCCGCCGTCAGGCACGCCCCCAGCACCGCCGCTGCGGCCGCCGCACGGCGCCGCGGCGGCGCGGCCGGTGCGGCCGCCTCCCCTTTTTTCACTCTCCCCCAGTGCATGCGCGTCCTCCCCTTCCCCATCGAATGCTACAGTATATGCGCAAAGGAAGAACGCCATGCCCCATTTGCTCCGATCCGTCGGAACTTTTCCTGATTTTTGATGCGTTTTTGTGAAGATTGCCTATGGAAATCGCCGCCGATTCCCGGTACAATTAAGGTACCCGCGGCGATGCCGTCGGAGAAATATGAAGCAAACCAAGAAAGGATACCACGATGGGAAAAAAGTTCTTTGCCGAGCGGGGACTGATCGATCCCGCGCTCGTCCTTCCCTACGACGAGTACCGTGCACGCTTCTTTGAAAAATTCGATCTGAAGGCGGCGCTCGCCCGCTATGGCGCCGCCTACGTCGAGCAGGCGGAAAAGGAGCTGGAGACACCCTACCCCGCCCTGCCCGCCACGCTCTACATGCAGTTCTACCGCATGGGCAACCGCTCCAACTTCGAGGGCCCGTATTTTACGCGCCGCCGCATGCTGGCCAACTTCGTGATGGCCGAGCTGTACGAGCGCAAGGGACGCTTCACCGACCGCATCATCGACGGCGTCTGGTTCCTCCTCGAGGAATCGAGCTGGGTGCTGCCGGCGCACAACCGCTCGCGCGAGGCGCTGCCGATCCAGTTCTCCACGCAGGGGCTGGAGGACGACGTGGACAACGTCGATCTCTTCGCCGCCACCACCGGCGGCCAGATGGCATGGATGTGGGCGCTGCTCGGCGACGTCCTCGATCCCGAGTCGCCGATCATTCGCCGCCGCATGCTGAGTCAGCTCCGCTCCCGCATCCTCCATCCGTTCTACACCTATGAGGACAAGGACTGGTGGATGGGCAAGGCCGGCAACCGCCTCAACAACTGGACGCCGTGGATCGTCTCCAACATTCTCTTTGTCATCGGCCTCTGCGAGGACGACGAGGAAAAGCGCCGCTTCGGCATCCAGAAGTGCATGACGATCCTCGACCGCTTCACCGGTCCCTATCCGGACGACGGCGGCTGCGACGAGGGCCCGGGCTACTGGGGCGCGGCCGGCGCCTCGATGTTCGACTGCGCCGAGGAGCTCTTCGACCTCAGCGGCGGCCGGATCAACATCCTCGACGAGCCGCTTCTTCGCCGCATGTGCGAGTATATCATGAACGTCTCCATCAAGAGCGATCTCTACGTCAATTTCTCCGACGCCTCCTCCCGCGCGCGTCCGGATTTCCGCCTCGTCTCCCGTATGGGCCGTCAGGTCGGCTCGCCGCGCCTGTCCGCCTTCGCCTCGACGATCATCGTCAACCCCGCCGTCTGCGGCATCAACACCAGCCAGAACTACCGCTTCTTTGCCAATCTGGTCGAGCCGATCCCGGCCGAGACGCACTTCGTGCCCGCGCCGAAGACGTTCTTCGCCAACCTGCAGATCGCCATCACCCGCGAGCCGGACGGCTTCTTCCTCGCGCTGAAGGGCGGCTCGAACGCCGAGAGCCACAACCACAACGACGTCGGCCAGTTCATCCTCTTTGACAACGGCACGCCGATCATCATGGACGCAGGCGTCGAGCAGTACAGCCGCACGACCTTCTCCGCGCAGCGGTACACGCTGTGGGCGATGCGCGCCGCCTATCACAACATTCCCGAGATCGGCGGCGTCGAGGAGCAGGCCGGCGGCCAGTTCCGCGCCGAGACGGTCGCCTACGACGAGGCGAGCGGCGCCCTGACGCTGGAGCTGAAGAACGCCTATCCCGCCGAGGCGAAGGTCGCCTCCTACCGCCGCACCGCTTCGCTGGCAGCCGGCGTGGTCTCCGTCACCGACGCTTTCTCGCTCCTGGAGCCCGAGACGGTCGCCTTCCACTATCTGACGGTCGACCGTCCGACCTTCGAGGGTACGACGATCCGCTTCGCCTCCGGCCATACGGCTGAATTTGATCCGTCGCTCGTGCCGAGCGTGGAGGAGGTCGACCTCAAGGGCGGCAAGATCTCCCGCGAGTGGCGGCGCGAATCGCTCTGGCGCATCACGCTGACGACGGCCGCACCGGTAAAGGAAGCCGCCTACACGATGACGCTGCACCGCTGAATCCGACAAAAAGAACCCGGAAATCCGAGGATTTCCGGGTTCTTTTTATCGGCGCGGGAAGAGCTTGTTCGACGCGGAGAAATACTCCCACGACATGTCAAAATGCAGAATCTGCCGCTCGCCTGCGCGGAAGGCGCCGTCCTGGTAGCGGTTGCCCGAATCCCACGTCGGATCCATCAGCACCCAGCGCGCTTCGTCGGCCAGCCAGGCCTCGACGTGCGCGTGATTGGCCTCGCCGGCGGCCGGATCGTCGAAGGTATCCCCGCTGACGCCGAGGGCGAAGGTGGTGAGCGGCATGGCCGGGATCCCCTGCGCCTGGATCAGCGCGGCGAGCAGATTCGCATAGCCCGAGCAGACGGCGCGCCGCGCGGCGTACACCTCGTCGGGCAGATAGACGAGATCGTTTGCAAGTCCCTCGTCCTCAAGAGCGGAGTTGTCGTAATCGTAATAGAGATTCCGCGCCACCCAGACGTGGAGCAGATACAGCTTCCGGTACTCGTCCGTCTCCTCGCCGACGATCTCGTCGGAGAGCGCCTGCAGCGCAGGCGAGATCGTCAGCTGCCGTCCCAGCTCGGGATCAAGATACTGCGTAAGGATCGCGCGGTTGTTCTCCCAGACGGGCGAGACGGCAAAGGAGAACGCCGCGCCGTCGTTCACGAGCGTCAGCTCCCGCGAGAGCAGCACGTCGAAGTGGGACGCGCCGCGCACGCGCGTGGAGAAGGAGACCGCCGTCCCCTCCGCCGCGTCGCCGAGCGGCACCGTGAGAGAAAACGGCACGCCGCGCGCGGCGCCGTCGCGCACCGTCCGGCCGCCGACGGTCAGCATCACCTCGTCGAGCCCCTCCCGCGCGAGGCAGCCGCGCACCGTCAGGCTCGCGTCCTCGACGGAAACGGTCACCGTGTTCGTCACATCATAGGAGACGGCAAAGCGGGCGCCGTCCGCCGGCGGCAGCGCCTGGGCGCGCGTCTCGCCGCAGCCGCGGCAGACGTATTCCATCCGGCCCCACGCCGACGCCGTCGGCGGGACGATCGTCGTGCCCTCACTCCAGACATGGGCGCGCGTGACGCGGATGTTGTCGATCCACACCGTGCCGGCGGCGGGCCGATCGGCATAGCCGAAGAGGAAGCTCAGATCGGCCGTGCCGTCCGCGCCGGTCTCAAACTCGCGCCGCACCGTATGCCAGTCCGACGGCCCGACGGTCTGCGTAGCGTAGCTGTATGTCGTGCCCGTCGCCAGATTCGCGCAGACCGCCTCGCCCTCTGTTCTGACGTCGCAGGTGACGATGTAGCGCGTCTCCGGCTCCGCCGGGAGCGAATAGGTCAGCACCATATAGGACGGCGTCTCCGCCGTCAGGCAGTAGCTGGATTCGCCGCCGTTCGTGACTGCCTCGTCGCGGAATACGCGCCCCTCGCCGACGATCCATTTGCCAACCTCGGCGCTCGCCGCCGGGAGCGTCGGCTCGCCGCCGGACGCCGGCGCGTCCTGCGGCCCCAGATCGCGCGTCGTCAGAGAAAGAATGCCGCGCTCGGCGTCCCAGACGTAGCTTGCCGCGCAGAAGGCAGCGAGATCGTCCATGCCGATGCAGGTGCGCCCGCCGATGTTGCAGCCGGCGACGCGCCGCTCGCCCAGCCAGGCTGTGACGCGCGTCTCATAATACGGCATCGCCGGCGCGCCGGGCGTGTGCGTGTTGGGCGCTGGCACATAGCGCGCCGTGTATGACGCGGGATCGGCGACGTGCGCCGGACGCACGACGACGCGCCCGCTCGCCGGCAGCCAGTCCACCGTGAAGCCGTACTGCGCCAGATCCTCGATCACGATATAGGTATACCCTGCGATGTTGTAGGATGCGATCGGCACGCCGTCGATCACGGCCACGATGTCGGTGTACAGCACCCAGCCGAGCACGCGGTCGGCGGCGCGCGCGCCGCCCGCTGCGGCGCCGCAGAAGAGCAGGAGTGCGAGCAGAAGCGAGCACAGTCGTTTCATCAGGCGATCCTCCATAGGTAGGATAGCATAAGAATACCACATCGGTGCGGCAAATGCAAGCGGAGTTTTTTAACAAATGAAAAAGACGGGCAGCAAAAGCTGCCCGTCTTCGGGATTGCGGGATGCGGGATTACGGATGGAAAACCGGGTAGAAGTAATCGACAAACGGCGCGTCGTAATCAACGGTCTGCGTCTGGTCGATGTAGTAAGCCAGCCACGGAGAACCCACAAACGTGGCCTCCTCGGTCGCCCACGGCACGTCCCACGGAGTCAGGGCCGGCACGCCGACCACGTCGCCGAACGGGAACTCGCCCTGCACCTTGCCGTCCGCCTTGAGCTGATCGATCAGCTCGGGCATCTCCTCGGCGATGACCTGCATGATGGCCATGATGTTCGAGAGGAGATCCATCGTGTCGTCATACTCCAGCGCTTCGATCTTCTTCTGAAGATCGGCGATCTTCTCGGCGAAGGACGGGCTCGAATCAACGGTCAGGAACTCGTTCAGGCCGTCGATGATCTCCTGCTTCGCCTTTGCGAAGGCGGCCTGGTTGCTGGCAGGCTCCTTGTCGTTCTCGGCCTTCTGGAGCGCGGCCTTCATGTTCTTCGTCGCGTTGTCGACCTCTTCCTGCGTAGCTTCCTTGTTGTCGGCAACAGCCTGCGCAGCGTCGATCGCTTCCTTCAGGGTCGCGGCAAGCTCGGGCAGCTCGTCCTTGACTTCGTTATAAAAATCGGTGGCATCGGCGATGGCCTGGTTGAGTTCGGTCTTATTGACAGAGAAAATATCAAGCTCGGACACTCTGATGTATCCGGACGAACCGATCAGCGTCGAGAAGCCGATCGCCACGTACTTCGCGTTGTACACCTTATCAAACGAAGCGTCGATCTGATAGTAGTTGACGTGCTCGGCATCCTCCGCCTGATGATACGTGTAGGCGGTAGCGGTGCTGCCCTCCCAGAGGTTGCTGCCGCTGTAGGCGGTCTTCCACGTGCCCTCCTCGCCGGTCTCGCTCACCATGATGCCGAAATCCTTGAACAGCCAGTTCACGCCCAGATCGCAGAAATACAACGTGAAATGATCGAGCGCAAACGTATCTCTCAGCTCGTACGCGACGTACCAGAGATACAGATACTGATCGTCGGGATTCTCGATCTGGCTGTTCGTCGACTTGTAGCCCATCACGCCGCTCGCGTTGTAACGCTGATCGCCGGCGGCGGGGTTGGTGATCTGCGCGCCGAAGTTACCCTTGGCGTGGTTACCATAGGCGTGCATACCATTTACCAGGTCGCTGGGGCCGCTTGTGTCCTTCAGCGAAAGGCTCTTGACAGCGATGGGCGTAGCCTTGTACGTGGCGTTGTTGATTACAAGTTCCTCGGCATCCTCCGTGAAGGTACCGAACAGCTCGATCTCCGAGAAGTCGATCCAGTTGGTGCCGCTCGTCGTACCGTTCGGCATGGTGGCCGAGGCGATCATCACGTACTTGGCGGTAACGGGGGCAAAGGAGTCCGCGTATTCCCAAGTGGCGACCCTGGCTTCGGTTGCGTCGTGATGGATGTACTTGGCGTCGGCTGTACTATCCGTGTGAAGGCCTTTCGCACTGTAGGCGACCGTCCAGTTCTGGCCGTCATCGCTCACAAGCAGATCGAAATCGTAAAGCAGCCACGGGAAAATATTGGAGACGCCGACACCCAGCGTCTGCAGGTCGGCAAACCAGACGGAAACGCTCTCGAAGGTAGCTTCTTTCTTCAGCTGGTAGGCGATCTGCCACAAATAGTCACCGTTTGTGTTTCTCACGCCGTTGGCGTCATAGCGCCAAGAGGTATTCTGCACGGAGGCGGTCAGGCTTCCGGCAATATGTGTCGGGCCGGGAGCGATTTCACCGTCGCTCAGATTCCAGAACTGCGTGTCCTGACGCTGGTAAATGTTCCGCGCCCAGATGCAGTACGCGTCCAGAAACACGTTGGTCTTTTCTGCTGCAGGCTCGCCGTCCGCGAACGCCGGAACGACGCAGGAAACGGCCATCAGCACGACCAGAAGTACGGCGAGGATTCTGTTCATTTTCATACTGAATTCTCCTTATCGGAATATTTTGGGATTTATTCTGCCGCAGCTGATACAAACAGTCTCCGAATCAGCCGGCAAACGGGTACAAAACGGAGCCTATCCCTATCATCCGCCATGATTATAGCAAACTTATGAACAGTTCACAAGTCCAAAGGCGTGGGATATGGCTTTTTTCCATGTTCATCTGGAAATAAGCCATATCGGCTGTCGAGAAAATCAGCGCCCCGGCGCGCATGGAAAAGGGCCGTCGATCCTGTCCGGCAAAAAGCCGCCGGGCGCATAACGAAGGCGCACGCCGGGCATACTGAGCGTGAAATCCATGAAAGGGAGGGTGTCGCATGACAACCAAAGAACTGCTCTATATCGAAGACGCGCTCGGACACGCCCAGATCTTCACGGCCAAGTGCCGCGAGGCCGCCACGTGCCTGAGCGATCCGGAACTGAAATCCTACGTTGAAGAAATGGAGAAAAAGAACGCGCAGCTTTTCTCCTCCTTCTACGGATTGCTGTAAGGAGGCAAGTATGGACGACAAATCGGTAATGGAAGAGATGCTCCTTTTGCAGAAGGGCGTGTGCGATCTGTTTCTGCACGGCACGGTGGAATCCTCGAGCGCCTCGGTGCACCGCACGTTCCAGAGCGCGCTGAACGACGCGCTGACCGTGCAGGACACGATCTACACGAAGATGGCGGAAAAGGGCTGGTATCCCGCCGAGACGGCCGACGCCGCAAAGATCACCTCCGTCAGGCAGAAATTCTCCTCCGGCGCAAACTGACCGAAAATCCCCCTCGGGCCGCGCGGTCCGAGGGGGATTTTTCCGCGCTCACTCCGGTGAGCGTTCGGCGAGCAGGTTGTGGTACTTCTGATAGAAGTTCTCGAAATACCCGCCGTCGAGCGCCTGGCGGATGTGCTCCGTCAGATCGTTGTAGAAATACAGATTGTGCGAGACGGCAAGGCGCATGCCGATCGCTTCCTTGGCGCGGATCAGATGGCGGATGTAGGCGCGGCTATGCTGCCGGCAGGCCGGGCAGAGACAGTTTTCGTCGATGGGGCGCGGATCGCGCGCGTATTTTTCGTTCATCAGGTTCATCTTGCCGTGCCAGGTGAAGAGATTGCCGTGACGGGCGTTGCGGGAGGGCATCACGCAGTCGAAGAAATCGATGCCGCGGTGCACGCCCTCGAGGATGTTCTGCGGCGTGCCGACGCCCATCAGATAGCGCGGCTTGTTCTCGGGCATGTAGGGCTCGACCGCCTCGATGATGCGGTACATCTCGTCGGTCGTCTCGCCGACGGCGAGGCCGCCGATGGCGTATCCGTCGCAGTCCATCTGTGCGATCTGCTGCATATGGCGGATGCGCAGATCCTCGTAGGTGCTGCCCTGGTTGATGCCGAAGAGCATCTGGCGCGGGTTGATCGTGCCGGGCGCCGCGGCCAGCCGCGCCAGCTCCTCCTTGCAGCGGAGCAGCCACCGCGCCGTCCGCTCGCAGGAACGCTTCGTATAATTATACTCCGCCGGATTCTCGATGCACTCGTCGAAGGCCATGGCGATGGTGGAGGCGAGATGCGACTGAATGCGCATGCTCTCCTCCGGCCCCATGAAGATGCGGCGGCCGTCGATGTGGGAGGCGAAATAGACGCCCTCCTCCTTGATCCTGCGCAGCTCCGCCAGGGAGAAGACCTGGAAGCCGCCGCTGTCCGTCAGCGTCGGTCCGGTCCAGCCGGTGAACTTTCCGAGACCACCCAGCTCGTGCACGAGCGCGTCGCCGGGACGAAGATGGAGGTGATAGGTGTTCGAGAGCATCACCTTGCAGTTGATTTCGCGCAGATCCTCGGCGGCGAGGCCGCCCTTGATCGCGCCGCAGGTGGCGACGTTCATGAAGACCGGCGTTTCGATGTCGCCGTGCGGCGTATGGAGCACGCCGCGGCGTGCGGCGCCTTCCTTCTTTTTCAAAACGAACATATCCGGGGGGGCTTCCGCGTCAGCTCAGGCGGAAGAACTGCCTTTCTATCGAATTTTTGCGGATCTCAAACGCCACGGGGCGTCCGTGCGGGCAGGTCTTGACCGCCGAGCCGCCCGCCTCGGGCACACAAAGGATGCGGTCGCACAGCCAGCGGATGTTTTCGGGGCTGTAGAGACGGCCGCCCTTGATGGCCGCCTTGCAGGAGGCCTGGAAGAGGCGCGCCTCGAAAAACTGCTCGGCGGTGCTCTCCGCCGTGCCGGTGCCGTCGGCGATGCGGCCGGCCAGCGTCGTCAGCATATCGGGCGCGGCGTCGCGCGCGATCTCTGTGGGAATGCCGGAGACGCTGACGCCGCTGCGCGTGCGGCGGAAAACAAAGCCGAGGGCCTCGACGCGCTCACGCAGGTCCTCGAGCGCCTGGATCTCCGGCTCCGTCATCGGGATCTCGAGCGGGAACATCAGCATCTGCGCGTTCTTTTTGCGTCCGCGCAGATTCTCGCACATCTGATCAAAAAGGATCCGCTCATGCGCGGCGTGCTTGTCGATGAGGATCAGCCGGTCCTCCAGCTGTACGATGACGTAGCAGTTGTAGGCCTCGCCGATGATGATGTAGGGCGGAACCGGCGGTGTGTCCGGCGCGGGTGCGTCGGACGGCACAACGTCAGAGGACGACGCGTCGGTCGTCGGCGCGCTGGGCGTCGGCGCGCCGGAAGGCGCGGGCTCAGCGGACGGCGCAGCCGTCGCCGGCGCGGCGGGCGCCGGCGTGTCGGATGACACAGTCTCCGCGGGCGGCGCGGCGGGCGCCACTTCAGACGCATCGGCAGCAGCCGGCTGCGGTGGTGCGGGCGCATGGGACGCGGCGGCGGCCATGCCGGGCGAGGCGATATGCATCTGCGATTTCTGGCTGTTGACCGGCTGCGGGCCGGCGGGCACGAAGGCGCCCAGCAGCGCGCGCGCCTCCTCGTCGCTGACCCAGAAATTCTTCTTCGGCTGCGGCGCGGCGTCTGCCGCCGCGGACGCCGGTTTCGCCGGCGGCGGCGCGGACGGCAGAACGAACTCCGGCCGCGTGCTCACCGCCTCCAGCGCGCCGCGCACGGCGTAATAGACGGCCTCGAAGACGAGGCGCTCATTCGAGAACTTGACCTCCAGCTTCGACGGATGGACGTTGACGTCCACCGCGGCGGGATTGAGCTCGATATTGAGCACGCAGAAGGGAAACTTGTCCGACGGGATCCGCGTGGCGTAGGCCTGCTCCAGGGCCGCGGCCGCCGTGCGGCTCTTGACGTAGCGCCCGTTGATGAAGAAATTCTCCATGTTGCGGTTGGAACGGGTGCTGTCCGGCTCCGAGATGAAGCCCGAGACGTGCAGCCCGCCGTCCGTGCGGTCGACCGCGATCGTGCGCGAAGCCGCCTCGCGGCCGTAGATCGCGTAGATCGTGTGATGCAGATCGCCGTCGCCGGCCGTCAGAAATTTGATCTCGCCGTCGGCGATGTATTTGATGGAGACGTCGGGCACCGAGAGCGCAATCTTTTCGACCACCCCGCTGACGGCCACGGTCTCCGTGGAATCCTTTTTGAGGAATTTCCGCCGCGCGGGCACGTTGTAAAAGAGTTCCTCCACGATCACCGTCGTGCCGGGCGCGCAGCCTGTCTCCGTCACGCCGAGAACGGAGCCGCCCTCGCATTCGAGCAGCGCGCCGAACTCCGCCTCGGGCACCTTCGAGAAGATGCGCAGCTTCGAGACGGAAGAAATGGCGGCCAGCGCCTCGCCGCGGAAGCCGAGCGTGGCGATGCCGTCGAGGTCCTCGGCCGTGCGGATCTTGCTCGTCGCATGGCGGAGCACCGCCACCGGCAGATCGTCCGGCTCGATGCCGCCGCCGTTGTCGGAGACGCGGATGAAGGAGACGCCGCCGTTCTGGATCTCGACCGTGACGGCCGTCGCGCCGGCGTCCAGCGCGTTCTCGAGCAGCTCCTTGACGACCGACGCCGGCCGGTCCACGACCTCGCCCGCGGCGATCAGATTCGCCACGTCAAAGCCGAGCACGTTGATTTTTCCCATGCGCTCCTCCCTTCCCTTTTGTTATCCGAGCAGTTTTTTCCAGTCGAAGAGCAGATTCATCGCCTCGATCGGCGTCAGCGTATTGAGATCGACGGCGCGCAGCCGCGCCTTGATCTCCTCCGCCGCCGCGTCCTCAAGCGAATAATTCGAGAGGCCGCCGCTCTCCGCGGCGCCCTTTTTCGGCGTCCTTTCCGGATTCTTTCCGGCCTCCAGCGCCCGCAGCACCTCGTGCGCACGGCGCGTCACCTCCGCGGGCACGCCCGCCAGCTGCGCCACCTCGATGCCGTAGCTGTCGTCGGTCGGCCCGCGCACGATCTTGCGCAGGAACGTGATCTCGCCGCCGCGCTTTTTGGCGGCGATATTGTAGTTGACGACGCCGTCCAGCTCGCCCTCCAGCGCCGTCAGCTCGTGATAGTGCGTGGCGAACATGGTTTTGGCGCCGATCTTTTTCCCGGCGGTATACTCGATGACGGCCCGGGCGATGCTCATACCGTCGTAGGTGCTGGTGCCGCGGCCGATCTCATCGTAGATGATGAAGCTTCTGCGCGTGGCGTGCGTGAGGATGAAGGCGACCTCCTTCATCTCCAGCATGAACGTGGACTGGCCGGAGGCCAGATCGTCCGAGGCGCCGACGCGGGTGAAGAGCCGGTCCACGACGCCGATGCGCGCGGCACGCGCCGGCACGAAAGAACCGATCTGCGCGAGCAGGATAATCAGCGCCGTCTGGCGCATATAGGTTGATTTGCCGGCCATGTTCGGGCCGGTGATGAGCATCAGGCGGTTTTTGCCGCAGTCCAGCATCGCGTCGTTGGGCACGAAATACGAATCACGCACGAACTGCTCGACGACCGGATGCCGCCCGTCCCTGATCTCCACGACGTCGCCGGCGTCCACGTCGGGGCAGACGTAGTGATTCGCCGCGGCGACCTCGGCCAGGCTGACGTACACGTCGATGCGGGAAAGCGCCGACGCCGCCGCGCGCAGCCGGTCCGTCTCGGCGGAGACCCGGTCGCGCAGCGCGACGAACAGCTCGTATTCGAGTCCCTGCACCTTGTCCGAGGCGCCGAGGATCGTCGCCTCGGTGCGCTTGAGCTCGTCGGTGATGAAGCGCTCCGCGCCGACCAGCGTCTGCTTGCGGATGTAGCTGTCCGGCACCTGATCGAGGAAGGAGCGGGTCACCTCGATGTAATAGCCGAAGACGCGGTTGTAGCCGATGCGCAGGTTCTTGATGCCGGTCTTCTCGCGCTCCTCGGCCTCCACGCGCTCGATCCAGCCGTGGCCGTCCTGCATGATCGACCGCAGCTCGTCCACCTCGGCGTTGTAGCCGTCGCGCAGAATGCCGCCCTCGCGGATCGTAAAGGGCGGATCGTCCACGATCGCCTCGTCGATCATCTCCCGGATGTCGGTGAGCGGATCGATCTCGCGCGCGATGGCGCACAGCTCCTCCGAGGTCGCCCGCGCGCTGAGCAGGGATTTCAGCTCCGGCAGCGTGCGGATGCTCTGGGAGATGGCGCGCAGATCGCGTCCGCCGGCGGTGCCGATGCTGATCTTCGTGATGAGCCGCTCCAGATCGAGCAGATCGGCGAGCAGCGCGTGGATGTCCTCGCGCAGCATGAAGTCGCCGGCCAGCTCGCCGACGGCGCCCTGCCGCCGCTGGATCAGCGGGATGTTCGTCAGCGGATGCTCGACGAACTGCCGCAGAAGGCGCGCGCCCATCGAGGTGCTCGTCTTGTCGAGCACCCAGAGCAGCGAGCCGCGCCGTTCCTTGGTCAGCATCGTCTCGCACAGCTCCAGATTCCGCCGCGTGGCGATGTCCATCTCCAGATACTGCGCGGACCAGTACAGATGCAGCTCGCGCAGAAAGGAGATATCCCGCATCTGCGTCTCGGCGATGTAGGCGAGGGCCGCGCCGGCGGCGATGAGCGCCGCCTCCTCGTCCGCCTGTTCAATCCCGAACTGGGCCTTCACCCGCCCGAGGGCCTCCTCGCGGGAGAAATACCCCGCGCGCGCGTCCTCAAAAAGGCCGCTGATGCGCTCCTCATAGAAGGCGCGCAGGCCGGGCAGCACCTCGGCGGCGGTGTTGAGGATGACCTCCTTCGGCGCGAAGGTGGAGATCTCGTTCTCCAGCTGCGCCGCCAGATCGCCGCCGGTGAAGCTGGTGGCGGTCACGTAGGCGGTGGAGATGTCGGCGAAGCAGATGCCGGCCCGCTCTCCGTCGCAGTAGATCGTCGCCAGGTAGTTGTTCTGATTTTCACTGAGCAGCCCCGTCTCCGTGACGGTGCCGGGCGTGATGATGCGGATGACCTCCCGCCGCACCAGGCCCTTGGCCTTGGCCGGATCCTCCGTCTGCTCGCAGATGGCGACCTTGTAGCCCTTGGAAATGAGGCGGCCGATATATCCCTCGCAGGCGTGGTACGGCACGCCGCACATCGGCGCGCGCTCCTCCTCGCCGCAGTCCCGTCCGGTCAGCGTGAGCTCCAGCTCCTCGGCGGCGATTTTCGCGTCGTCAAAAAACATCTCGTAAAAGTCGCCGAGACGGTAGAAGAGAATGAAGTCCCGATACTGGTTCTTGATCTCCATATATTGCTGCATCATCGGGGAGAGTGCCATGGTGTTACCTCAGCTTCTTTGCCGGTATTCCGGTTACTTCTGCCGGCCGGCGCAGGCGGCCTGGCAGGCGGAGCAGTCGTGCGCGCAGGATGCGCGGCCGGTAATGGCGGCCTCCAGCTCCGCGTTGACCATCTGTACAAAGGCGTCGCTCTCGTCCTTGGCGCGGATATAATCCTGATAGGAGGCGCGGGCGGTGATCTGCTCGTAGAGCTCGTTGATCCGTCCCTGGATCGCGCGGATCATGTCCTCGTCGCGCTCCTTCTGTCCGAACTGCTCGCTCAGCGCGGCCTGATGGACGTTGTACTCCGTCACCATGCGCGTGATCTCCGCGTCCTTTTCGTACTCCGCCTCGGCGGCCATATAGGCCTCGTAGCGTTTGTCGGCGCGCACCAGCGCGGCGAGCGAGCGGATCGCTTCGCGGATTTCCTGACTTACATATTCTGCCACTTGATTCACACTTTCTGTATCTGGAATAGTATTTATCCGATTCTCTCCGCCTCGAGGGCGAAGGTGTCGGCGCGCGTGACGCGCACCGTGACGAACTGCCCGATCACGTCGGGCGGGGAGGCGAAATGGATCGGCCGCGGCGAGTCGCCCCGCCCGGTGATCTTCGTCGGATCCGTGCGGCTGACCTCCTCCGCCAGAACGCGCAGCTCGCGCCCCTCGAAGCGGCGGTTCCGCTCGAGCGAGATCGCGTTCTGCTCCTCCAGCATCCGCGAGAAGCGCGCGGTAGACGTCTCGTGCGGCACGGGATCGGGCATCTCCGCCGCCGGCGTGCCCCTGCGCGGCGAGTAGATGAAGGAGAAGACGGCGTCGAAGCGCACGCGGCGCAATACGTCCATCGTATCCTCGAAATCCGCCTCCGTCTCGCCGGGGAAGCCGACGATGATGTCCGTCGTCAGACTGACGTCCGGGATCCGCGCGCGCAGGCGCGAGACGATCCCCAGATAGTGTTCCCGCGTGTAGCGGCGGTTCATGCGTGCGAGCACCGCGTCGGAGCCGGACTGCAGCGGCAGATGGAAATGCCGCACGATCTTCTCCTCGCGGGCGATCACGTCGATGAGCTCGTCGGAGGCATCCTTCGGATGGCTCGTCATGAAGCGCACGCGGAAATCGCCGTCGAGATGCGCGATCTGCGAGAGCAGCGCGGCGAAGCTCTCCCCGCCGTCGAGATCGTGGCCGTAGGAGTTGACGTTCTGCCCCAGCAGCGTGATGTCCTTCGCGCCGCTGTCGATCAGCTGCCGCGCCTCGGCAAGGATCGCCTCGGGCGTGCGGCTGCGCTCGCGGCCGCGCGTATAGGGCACGATGCAGTAGGTGCAGAAGTTGTTGCAGCCGTACATGATCGAGAGCCAGGCGTGATGGGCCGACGCGCGCGCGGCGGGGATCCCCTCGGCGATGTTCGCCTGTCCGCTGAGGGAGAAGCGGCGTCCGCGGCCGCTCAGCGCGCCGAAGACGAGCTCCGGCAGCGTATGGATCGCGCCGGTATCAAAAATGAAACTGACGTAGGGATAGCTGTGCTTGAGCTGCTCGGCGCGGTGCGGCTGCGTGACCATGCAGCCGCCGACGCCGATGACGAGGGACGGGTTGGCATCCTTCAGATGCTTGTACTGGCCAATGATGGAGAGCGCCTTCTTCTCCGCGTGCTCGCGCACGGCGCAGGTGTTGACCAGGATCAGCTGCGCCGACGACGCATCGTCCGTCAGGCGGTAGCCCATGCGCACCGCCAGGCCGGCAGCGCGCTCGCTGTCCGCCTCGTTCTGCTGACAGCCGAAGGTCTGGATGTAGCAGCGCGGCGCGCGCTCGCCGGTTTGACCGGCGCGCTCGTGCAGCTGCGCGACCGCGTCCGCAAAGCGGAACTGCGCCTCGATCGCCGCCTCGGGCACCTCGCAGGGGGCGGCGCGGCGCGGGATGGATGTTTCTTCGTTCATGGAATTCTCCGTTTATGGAATCAGGGAATACGCGCCCGCCGCCTCAAAGCCGCCTTCGGTAAGGCCGGGCGTGACGCGGATCGCGCCGTCGGCGATCAGCACCGCCTCAAAGAGGCCGGGATGCGCGTCGTAAAAGGCCAGCGCGCGCTCGGCGCCCATCACGAACAGCGCCGTGGAGAGCGCGTCGGCCAGCGTGCCGTCGCGCGACCATACGGCCGCCGCGTGAAGCCCCGACGCGGCGGGGCGGCCGGTCGCGGGATCAAATATATGATGATAGCGGACGCCGTCCGCCTCAAAATATCGCTCGTAATCGCCGGAAACGGAGACAAAGCCGTCCGGCACGGACAAATATCCGGCCACCGCCGCCTTGTCGGCGGGATCGGTCAGGCCGACGCGGAACGCGCGCCCGTCCGGCTTCTCGCCGAAGAGAGCGACGTTGCCGCCGAGCGAGACCAGACCCCAGCGGATGCCGGTGGTCACGAGGTACTCGATCAGACGCGCGGCGGCGTAGCCCTTGCCGATGGCGCCGAAATCAAGACAGAGCGCCGCGTCCGTCTTGGCGGCGAAGCCGTCCGCGACCGACAGCGCCCGCCAGTCGCAGTGCGCACGCGCCTCGGCGAGCTCCGCCTCCGTCGGCACGTAACCGCCGCCCGAGACGTTCCAAAGTTCCGTCAGGCGTCCCAGCGCGGGCGAGACGGCGCCCTCCGTCTCCTCCGCGGCGCGCAGCGAGGCCGACAGCACGGCGAGGAAATCCTCGTCCGAGGAAGCGATCCCACCGGCGGACGCGTTGAAGCGCACCGTCTCGCTCGACGCCGCGGTGCGCGAGATCGCGCCCTCGATGCGGGCGACGATCGCCTCGCATTCCGCCGCGGCCGCTTTAAGGTCTGCGTCCGAGACGCCCTCGCGGGAGAAGCGGAGCTGCACGACGGTGTCCATCGCCAGAAATGCCGACTCATACAGCGGATCCCGGCCGCAGCCGCCCAGCGGCAAAAGGAGAAAAAGCGCCAGGAGGCCGAAAAGCGCGCGCCTCACGGCGCCGCCTCACGCCGCACGAGCCGTGCGGCCAGCGCGTTCATCAGCACGCCGACCGCGCCGCCGAAGAGCGCCGCCAGAAGGAGCAGCGCCGGCGCGTAGGAGAAGAGCGCCGACGTGTGCATCCACAAAGCGGCGCACAAAAGCTGCCCGAGATTGTGCGCCGCCGCGCAGAGCACGGAGACGCCGAGCCAGCTCAGCGGCGCGTGTACGGCGCCGAGCAGCGCCAGTACGCCGAGCGCGCAGAGCGCGCCGGCGAGCGAAAACGCCAGGGAGGAAACAGAGCCGAAGAGCACGCCCGCGATCAGCACACGCGAAAGCGACACCGCCGCCGCATCCGCGACGGAAAACATGGCCGCCGCGGCCATCACCGCCAGATTTGCCAGCCCCAGCTTCGCACCGGGCAGCGGGATCCAGCCGCCGAGCGGCAAAACCGCCTCCAGCCACGACAACATCAGCGCCGCGCCGAGCAGCGCGGCGTCCGCGGCCAGCCGCCGCGCGCCGCCGGAATCGACGCTACGATAAGATCCAGTCCGCATCGGCCGCCGCCTCCCCTTCCACCGTCACCGCGACGCGCGCGGGTGCGCAGATGATGCTCTGCCCCGCGCGCCGGATGGCGCCGCTTTTCACACAGATCTGATTCTCGCAGTCCGACTCCGCCACGCGCACCGCGCCGTCCTCGACGGCGACGGTCAGCGTGTGTCCCTCGCTTTCGACGACGTACACGCCGTCCCGCCTGAGCGGGACGCGCCGCTCGCCCGAGGGCGTGCGGATGCACACCGTCTCGCCGCGCGCGCCGCCCCAGATCCACAGCAGAAGAAGGAGCGCGAGCACAAGGAGCGCCGCCAGCGCGGCGGCGTCGCCCGGCCGGGGTCTGCTCTCAAAGACAACTTTCATCTCGATCTCCCGCAAACGTGCGCCGCTCTCAGAATCCGGACAAGTATACCATATAATTATACATCAAATTCCCGCCAAAGTCAACCGCCGCGGACAGTCGGGAAAGAATGTTAAAAAATTCACACATTCCTGTTGCAATCCCCACCGGCGGCCGCTATAATGATAGCGTACAAACGGAACGCATACAGCCTGTTGCTGATAGCCTATCATAAGGAGACTCGTATTATGGAACACCCGAAGACGTTCGACGTGATCGTGCTCGGCGGCGGCCTTACCGGCTGCGCGGCGGCGCTGGCCGCGGCGCGGCAGGGCCGGCGCGTGCTGCTCCTCGAGGCGAGCGGCGCGCTCGGCGGCGCGATGAATACCAACCTGATCTTTCCCTTCATGCCCTACTCCACGCCCGTTGCAAACGCGGACGGCACGACGACGCGCCACTATCTCAGCCGCGGCATCCTCGCCGAGTGGGTCGAGGCGCTGAGAGCGCGCGGCGCAATCCGCGGCGACGACGCCTTTCTGGAGGAGGAGATGAAGCTGCTGCTCGACGAGCAGATGATCGCGGCGGGGGTCGAGGTACTCTTCCATGCGACGCTGTGCGGCGTCACGAAGACCGGCGCGCACCTGACCGCCCTTTCCGTCGCCACCAAGGCCGGCATTCTCAGCTTCAGCGGCTCCGTCTTCATCGACGCGAGCGGCGACGCCGATCTCTGCGCGGCCGCCGGCGTGCCGACGCATCTCGGCCGCGAGGCGGACCATCTCTGCCAGCCGATGACGCTCTGCTTCCGCGTCGCCAACGTGGACAAGGCCGCCTTCCACAGCGGCAAGAAGGAGATGCAGCGGCTCTATAAGGAATGGCAGGCCGCCGGCAACACCACAAACGTCCGCGAGAACATCCTGGTCTTCGATTATCCGGTGGACGGCATCCTGCACTTCAACACGACCCGCGTCGTCAAACTGAATCCGGTCGATCCGTTCGACGTGACAAAGGCCGAGATGGAGACGCGCCGGCAGGCGGCCGAGCTCATGCGCTTCTTCAGGGAATGCCGCATCCCCGGCATGGAGAAGGCGCGTCTGATCGCCACGGCCGCCAGCGTCGGCGTGCGCGAGAGCCGCATGCTGCGCGGCGAGTACGTGCTGACGCAGGAGGATCTTGTCGCCTGCACGAAGTATGAGGACGCCATCGCCGCCGGCAACTACGACATCGACATCCACAATCCGGAGGGATCGGGCACCAGCCACTACTACTTCCCCGCCGGCACATGGTACACGATCCCCTATCGCTCGCTGATTCCGAAGGCTGCGGACGCGGACAATCTGCTCGTCGGCGGGCGCTGCATCTCCGCCACGCACGAGGCGCAGGCCTCCGTGCGCATCATGCCGATCTGCGCCACGACCGGCGAGGCCGCGGGTGTGGCCGCCGCCGTCGCCGTCGCGGACGGCACAACGGTGCAGGCGGTGGACGTTGCGCGCGTGCAAAAGATCCTCACCGACACGGGGGCCTACATCGGCCTGTAAGCCGCGCCGGTCCCGAGAAGGCGGGATGCCTCCAATTCTCGCTGCCCGCTCAATGCGGCGGGGCCCCTGCACGGGAATCCCCGCCGCTCGCGCAAACAGGGAGGCGGGAAAGAACCATCTCACCCCGGACCCCCCACCGCTCGTAACCTCGCGGCGGGGAACCCCTACCACGGCGTATTTCTCTTCTTCTTTCTCAGGGAGGAGGGAAAGCACCATCTCAATCGGCGAAGTTTCTTTCCCTCCTCCCTCTGGCACGCTGCGCGCG
>Ga0079305_1000773_pt1 | contig 58149 bp, 59 predicted proteins | sample LMS_cellobiose_e_FD_79183 | JGI IMG/M metagenome (GOLD analysis project Ga0079305, IMG submission 79183) | Rumen-fistulated moose microbial communities from Alaska, USA - LMS_cellobiose_enrichment | ecosystem: Host-associated > Mammals > Digestive system > Stomach > Rumen fluid ...
AGGCTTTGTTTTTCTTCTTGGGTTTCGCCGCGGCTGCGGCGGCGCTTTCAGAGGGCGCCTTGAGCTCGGTTTTTTCGTTCTTGTGGTCCATTTTTTCTCCAGTCTTTTTCCAACTTATTCCTGAAAAAGTGCACAGCGCAATGGTCATACATAATCGTTACAAATATAACACAAACATGACTTTATTGCAATACTATTACGACACTTTTCCACACGTTTTTTGGTTTTTATTGGCTTTTCTATTGATATAAACTATAGTAAATTAGTTTATATCAATACTTGCTCTGTTTTTCTATTTTTTCCCGGAATCAGCCGCCCGCCGCCGGGCCTTCTCCGACACTCCGGGAAACAAAAAATGCGCCTGAAACGCGGCTGATGATCCTCGCAGGCTATCCAATTTCGGTAACTGGCTGCCATACCCCCGCGGGGGCTTAGGCCCTTTAGCTTTGCGCCGCAGCCTTTCGGCTGCTTTGCCGTTTCGCTTGTATGCTGTAGATCTGCCGCCTTTCGGCGCTTGCACCCGGGCGCGGCCCGGAAAATGCCCCTTTTCTTCCTTGCCGCAGCGCACACGCGCCGCAGAAGTTCCAGAAAGAAACAGTAGCTGTTTGTAACCGTTTTGTAGTATATTATCATACGCAGTTTTCGCCCTTTGTCAAGGTGATTCTGCATATTTTTTTGTTGAAAGCAACTAAAAACGCGGAGCATTCAGCTCCGCGTCACGGGTGCGTCACGTGTCCGTCACGAGTGCGTCACACGTGGACAAAAAAACTCCGAGGCGCCGGTTTTCCAGCGCCCCGGAGACGGGACTTTTATATTCGCTTTATTCAGCCTCTGCAGGAGCCTCGGCCTCGGCCGGAGCTTCCTCTACAGGAGCTTCCTCAACCGGAGCTTCGTCAGCCGGGGTCTCGAGCAGCGCGCGGATGCTCAGAGATATCTTTTTCTTCTCGGTGTCGATATTGACTATCTTCGCATCCACCTCTTCGCCGACGGTAAGAACGTCCGCAGGCTTGCCTATGCGATGATCGGCGATCTGAGAAATATGGATAAGACCGTCCACTCCCGGGAGGACCTCTGCGAAAGCGCCGAAGTCCATAAGCTTTACGATCTTTACCTTCGCAACGCTGCCGACCTCATAGGTATTCATGAAGCGGGTCCAGGGGTTATCCTCCTCGCGCCTGTAGCCGAGGGAGATCTTCTTCTTTTCCTTATCGAAGGAGATAACATATACTTCGACTTCCTGGCCGACGGAAAGCACCTCCGCAGGATTGGATATCCTCTGCCAGGAGAGCTCGGAAACGTGGATCATGCCATCGATCCCGCCGATATCTACGAAAGCGCCGTACGAAGTGAGCGACTTGACAACGCCCGTATACTTCTTGCCGACCTCGATCTCGTTCCAGATCTGCTCGGCGCGCGCCCTTCTTTCCTCAAACTGGACGGCGCGGATGGAGCCGACGACTCTATGGCGAGCGCGGTTGACCTCTGTAATGCGCATCCTGACTGTCTTCTTCAGCAGGGACGAGGTTTCCGCGCCGCGGGGCAGACCCGTCTGCGAGGCGGGAATGAACACACGCACGCCCTTTACGGACGCGACGACGCCGCCCTTGTTCTCGTCTGTAATAACGCCTTCTACCGTAGCCTTCTCTTCGCAGAAAGCTTCGATATCGGCCCAGGTCTTAACCATATCGAGGCGCTTCTTGGAAAGCTCCGCCGTGCCCTCGACATCGTTGACTCTCATGACATAGGCTTCGATCTGATCTCCTACATGAACCAAATCTTCAACTTTGGCGCCAGGCTCGTTGGTAAACTCGTCTACGGGTATGTAGCCGGCGTGCTTCGTGCCGAGATCTACGGAGATCTCCGTGGCCGTGATCGCGGCGACCGTGCCTGTAACTTTGTCGCCGGTGCGCAAAGTTTTTATTGATTTTTCCAGCAGCTCGGCAAAGGACTCTCCTCCTTCCGCTGCCTGATTAGTCTCCTCGACTACGCTCTCGGGTTCGGCGGCTGCAGTGGAGATTACTTCTTCCTGTTCTGCCTGATTTTCCATGTTGAGCTCCTGGTTTTTAAACTCTTCGCACATCTTTTTGTTGACCTCCTTAATTGTCCATGCAGGAGTTGACGCTCCCGCAATGATACCGATGGTATCATGCTCATCAAAGCTCAGGTTTTTCAGCCCTTCGGCATTTTCTACGAAGCAGACCCTGGGACAGCGCTCCGCGCAGATCTCGGCAAGCCGCCTCGTATTGGCGCTGAGCGTATCGCCCACGACCAGCATGCAGCTGCACTCGGCCGAAAGCCTGCGGGCCTCTTCCTGACGTTTGGATGTGGCAACGCACATTGTATCAAATATTTTTGCGTTTGTACACTCTTTTTTTATAATTTTAACACATGATTCATTAATTTCTTTTCTGGAAGTGGTTTGGAAGACCATGGAAATCGGCCTGTCGCGTCTTTCAGGCGCTTCCGCGAGCCATTCTTCAAGCTCCGCGGCATTCTGCGCCACGTACGCCTCAGCGCACCAGCCCCTGATTCCTTCTATCTCCGGATGGCCGGGCGTGCCTATTATCAGCACCGTTCTGCCCTCTTCGGAGGCCTGAGCCGCCAGCTTGTGGATACGGGATACGTTGGGGCACGTAGCGTCGATCACGGTGAAATCTCCGCGGGCGAGTTTTTCAAATACCGCCCTGCCCACTCCGTGCGAGCGGATTATCACCGTGCTCCCCGGCGGTATGTCTTCTATTCTCTCGGCGGCGGATATTCCCTTTTCCGCGAGGCGGCGCACAACGTCCTTATTATGGATTATGTGCCCGAGGGTATAGCATTTCCCTGCCTCTGCCGCGGCCTTCTCCGCCATCTCGATCGTACGGCTCACGCCGTAGCAGAAGCCGCTGTTTTCCGCTGCGAATATCTTCATCTTCCAAGCTCCTCGAGCTTTCTCATGAGCTCCTGCGAGCACTGCGCGTAGTAATCCCCCTGATCGTCCTCCGGGCCGGGCTTCTGAATAAAATAGGACTGTCCTATGATCAGCTCGGTTCTGCGAAAGAACCTTTTGTTCCTCGGTATATAAACCGGAATTATGGGAACTCCCGTCCTTGCCGCTATTCTCACCGCTCCATTCTTTGCCGCCGAATAGTCCGCCTCGTCTGTGCGCTTTCCCTCCGGAAAGATGAGTACCTTGTGTCCGTCGCGCAGGTGCTTTATCGTCGTCTTTACGGCAGTTACGTCAGCCGTGCCGCGCGCAACGAAAAAAGCACCCAATTTGCGAAGCGTCCAGCCGACGACCCTGTGCTTCATCAGCTCTTTCTTGGCCATAAAGTTCATCTTCTGTTTTATGCCCATCGCAACGGCAACCAGCACCGGATCGATGAGACTTGAATGCGGCGCGCAGATTATGGCCGGCCCTTCGGGGATTAATTCTCTTCCTCTGCAGTGATAATGATAAAACACCCGCACAAACACGGCCATAACACAATATCCGAATTTATAAAAACTCATAGGCCGAACTTTCCAGAGATCTCCGAACAGATGACCTCTATACTCTTTTCAAGCGTATTTCCCGTCGTGTCTATTATAACAGCGTCCTCCGCCGCCTTCAGCGGCGCCGCGGCGCGGCTGCTGTCGTTTTCATCGCGGTAGCGTATATCGCGCAGGACTTCTTCAAAGCTGACGTCGAGCCCTTTTGCCTGCAGCTCGTCAAGCCGCCTTTTCGCGCGCTCCTCGGGCGAGGCCGTGAGGAATATCTTGAGCTGCGCGTGAGGCAGCACGACCGTTCCTATATCGCGCCCGTCCATTATAACGTCGTGCTTGCGCGCCATGTCTCTCTGCATCTCCAGCAGGAAGGCCCTTACCTCTGGCATGGCCGAAACGTCCGAGGCGTATATGGAGACCTCGGGCGTTCGTATCTCACCGGATACGTCCTCGCCGTTGAGCAGCATATGCTGAACGCCGTTTTCGTATTTTATCTCGAGGTCGATATCACCCAGCAGAGCCTTGACTCCCTCTCTGTCCTTTGAATCGACTCCGGCTCTGAGAACGAACAGCCCTATGCTTCTGTAAATAGCGCCGGTATCCACATATACAAAACCGAATCTCTCGGCGGCTTTCTTCGCCATAGTGCTTTTTCCGGCGCCGGACGGGCCGTCTATCGCTATGCTTCTGAACTCTCTCATGCTTTATTCCTCCCTCCCGGCCGCTGCCGCCGCTGCCGCAGCCTGCGCGCTCGACCACGCTATCTGCAGGTTGAACCCGCCTGTATAGGCGTCGGCGTCTATTATCTCTCCCGCGAAATAAAGGCCCTTTATGAGCTTCGATCCCATAGTGCGCGGGTCTATCTCTCTGGTGTCCACTCCGCCGCTGGTGACTATTGCCTCAGCTATCGGCCTCGTTCCCGAAACTTCGACGCGGAAATCCTTCAGCAGCTCAAGCAGTCGCCTTCTCTCCTCGCGCGTTACGGAGTTTACCTTCGTATCCGGCGCGATGCGCGAGCGGCTTACTATCACCGGTATCATAAGGCGCGGGATAATATCCGAAAGCGAATTTGAAAAATCGCGGTTTGAATACTTCGCAAAATCCCGCAGCAGCCTCGCGTCAAGAGTCTTTTCGTCAAGCGCGGGCTTGAGGTCTATTGACACAGTATATTTTTCATTTTTGAAATCTCTCATATGCGCGCTTGCGCTCAAAACGAGCGGGCCCGAGAGCCCGAAATGCGTAAAGAGCAGCTCACCCTGCTCGGAATAAACTTTTTTGCCTGCTCCGGAAAGTACCGTCAGCTTTACATTTCTCAGCGAGAGCCCCTGCATCCTCGCGCAGTCGCCGTCCGGAGATACGAGCGGCACGAGGGACGCTTTAGGCGGGATTATCTTGTGTCCCAGAGCCCGCGCCATTTCGTAACCCGCTCCGTCAGACCCCGTTGCCGGATAAGAGCAGCCGCCAGTTGCGAGTATCACGGCGCGGCAGGCGGCAGTCGCTTCGCCGGCAGAAATGCCGATCACTTCCCCGCCCTCGGCAAGCACTGCCTGCGCCTTAGCCTTAAGCTGCCTCACTCCGAAAGATCTCAGCTGCTTTCTCAAAGCCTCGGCTATATCCGCCGCCTTGTCGGAAACGGGAAAAACTCTCCTCCCGCGTTCGGTTTTCAGCGCTACACCGAGCCGCTCAAAGTACTGCATGGTATCCTGCGCGGTAAAGCGGCTTAAGGCCGGATACATGAATTTCCCATTCACAGGAGTGTTGGCCACGAGCTCCTTTACGCTGCAGTTGTTGGTTACGTTGCAGCGGCCCTTGCCCGTGATGAGAAGCTTTTTGCCGGTAATATCGTTTTTTTCTATGAGCAATACGTCCGATCCCGCACGCGCTGCCTCCGCAGCCGCCATCATCCCTGCGGCGCCGCCGCCTATAACGCAAATATCCGCCTTATACCGCGGGCTCATCAATGCTGCTCCTCGGTTTTATCGTAAACCGAATATTCGTCCCATATATGTTCAAGCTTTTCAAAGGTCTTTGATATATCCTCGGAGTGAAGAGTGCCGACGGAAACTATAAGCGCGTTTATGAGGCTCAGCGGCGCTACGAGCGAATCCACGAAGGAAAGCATATCGCTTTTTGCAAAAAGAGCTATGTCCACGTATTTCGTCAACGGGGACATCTCGCCGTCGGTTATGCACAGCACCTTGGCTCCCATATCCCTGCTGTAGCGAAGCGCGCGGATGGTCTGCGTGGAATAGCGCGGAAAGCTTATTCCGATCACCACGTCGCCCGGGGCGACGCGCATCATCTGCTCGAACATCTCGCTGGTGGAAACGGAGAGTATCTGCTTTACGTCGTCGAATATCAGATTGAAATAATACCCCATAAGCGAGCCGAGCGCCGAGGAAGAGCGCAGGGCGACTATATAAATACGCTTTGCCGCAAGGATGGCGCTTACCGCCTTATCAAAGTCCTCACGGTTTATGTTTTCAAGAGTAGAGCGGAGCTTATGTATATCAGCGTGGAATACCGTAGAAAGAATATCGCTGCCGCTCATGGTATCTCTGGCAACCTCTATACGCTGCACGGAGGTGAGGCGGTGCTTTATCATCTCCTGCAGGGTCTGGCGCATCTCGGGATAGCCCTCATACCCGAGCTCCGAGGCGAAGCGCACCACGGTGGATTCGCTCACGCCCACCTTTTCTCCCAGGCGGCTCGCCGTCATGAAGGCTACCTTGTCATAGTTCCTGAGTATATAATCGGCTATAGCCTTCTGGCCCTTTGAAAAGCCGGGCCTGCCGTCCTTTATAGATGTAAGGATATCTCTCTCCATTATCTTTTCCTCCGCACATTCAAAAACTCAAGGCCGCGTGCCCGCAAGAGCACAAATTAATAATATACTACACCCCGAGAAAATTTCAATATGCAATTTTTTATGCGTTATCTTGCATTTTTAACTGCCTCAGCTCTTCCGCTGTAAGATGTCTCCACTTTCCGGACGGAAGCTTACCGAGCTTTACTCCCCCCTGCGAGACTCTTTTAAGCCGCATTACCTTCAGCTCCACGCTCTGGCACATGCGGCGTATCTGGCGATTTCTGCCCTCGTGTATGGCAAAGCGCAGAAGGGCGCTCTGCTCGTCAGCCTTCAGCACCTCCACCTCCGCCTCGGCAGTGCGCTTTCCGTCGAGCTCGACCCCGGCGGCCATTGTCTCCGCCTTTGCGGCTATATCTTCTCCCTTCACGCGCACGAGATACTCCTTTACGCAGCCCTTTGAGGGATGCATCAGCGCGTTCGCGAGCTCACCGTCGTTCGTCATAATAAGAAGGCCCTCTGAATCAAGGTCCAGCCTGCCCACAGGAAAAACTCTCGCGCCGCAGTCGGCCGTAAGCTCGGCCACGTTTCGGCGGCCCTTTTCGTCGCTCATGGTCGTAACGTAGCCGCGCGGCTTGTTGAGCATTATGTAAACCGGTTTCTCCTTATTGCCGATGGGGTTCCCATCTATTCTTATGTCGTCCCGCTCCGTGTCTGCCTTATCGCCCAGCGAGGCGACCTCGCCGTTTACCGTAACACGCCCGAGCTTTATTATCTCCTCGGCGCGGCGGCGGGAGGCTATCCCCGCCGCGGCTATGAGCTTCTGCAGCCTTTCCTGCATATCATTGACCTCCGTCAGCACGCGTCGGTCATCCGTATACGGCGTATATGCCGTACCGCGCGCTTATCTTATTTGAAATATACCACGCCCGCTTGAGCTTTTCCCAGAACGTCAGCCTCGTGCTCTCGTCAAGAGGCACGTCCTGCGCAAAAACAAGAGGCACGGTATATACCGTTTCCCCGTTCAGCTTTACTCTGTATTCTCCTGCCTGCTCTCCCTTTTTTACCGGAGCGTAAACGAAATCCGGCAGAGAACACTCCACTTCTATCTTTTCTCCCTCTGCGGCGGTAATGCCGAAGCTTTGAAGCGCGCACACTCCTGCCGCTTCGCTGCAGCCCGAGATCACCGGCACGCTCGCGCATTTTTCCCCTGCGGCGCACACGGCTAAGCGCTTATATTCCGAAAACGCCTGCTCGTAAAGAGCTATATGGTCGTTCCAGTCGTCGGGCGCGTTGAGAGTGACGCATATGAGCCGAAGTCCGTTTTTTTCCGCGCAGGAGACAAGAGTGCGCCCGGCGCTTTTCGTATATCCCGTTTTGAGGCCTATCGCCCCGGGATAAAGGGTAAGGAGCTTGTTGTGATTGGTAAGCGTTCTTCCGGCGGCCGAGGCCGAAAGCGTGGCGCAGATATCCGCCAGAGTCTTGTTTTTCATGAACTCCGCAGCTATTATCGCCATATCTCGCGCGCAGGAATAGTGATCCGGCGCGTCAAGCCCGTGCGGATTCTTAAACGAGGAGTTATCCGCTCCGAGCTGACTCGCTTTTTCATTCATCAGCGCCGCGAAACCCTCTATGCTCCCGGCGACGTGATACGCCAGGGCAGCCGCGGCGTCGTTTCCGGATTCGAGCAGCATCCCGTACAGCAGCTCGCGCACGGTGAGCTCCTCCCCCTCTCTGAGATACAGGGACGAGCCCTCCACATTCACGGCCTCGCGCGGCACCTTCACCGTCTCGGTAAGCTCGCAGCGATCCGCGACCACGAGCGCGGTCACGAGCTTTGTAAGGCTGGCAATGAGCATCTTCTCCCCGGTATTGCGTCCGCAGAGGACTCTGCCGCTCTCCGCGTCTGTTACTATATACGCCTGCGCGGATACCTCCGGCTGCGCCGCAAGCGCGCCCGCAGGCAGGCATATCGCCGCCGCGAGCAGCACACAGAGCACCTTTTTCAAAGCCGCACCTCCTTTCGGGCCCCGGCACGGCTTCAAAACAAAGCACTGCCAGGAACTCCGGGCAGTGCTTATTATAGTCACTTTTCCTCGTTTTTATCCTTTTTGATAAAGGTCATGACCTTTGTGTAAAGCTCCGGAACGCTCTCCACGAGCTTTTCAAGAGTATTCTCGGAATTCTGCGATACAGGCAGCACCTTCGCCGTGCCTTCATATACCGAAACGAAAGCAACGGGCAGTATGGTTATGCCGGCTCCGCCGCCGCCGCCGAAGGCGGAAGCTCCGGAGTTTTTTGAGGGGATATCCGAGCCGCCCGTTCCGAAGCCGACAGCTATTTTTGAAACGGGTATGAGCGTAGTACCGTCCGGAGTAGTTATCGGATTGCCGACCACTGTATTGACGTCGATCATCTCGCGCAGCTTCTGGATGGTGACGTCCATGAGCTCTGTGATAGGATGTTTATCCATTGTTTTCCCGCCTTTCTTTTTTCCCGAAAATAAGATTTTTGCCCGAAGGGCTGAAGATGAAGCTGAATGCCACGGCAAGCAGCTGGTATATCCTTATTGAAAGCTTAGTATAGAATTTGATCTTTGATTCTGTTTCCGTGAATGAAACGCCTATATCGAAGCGGCGCTTTTTGATATTGAGCACGTTTTCCACAGCCGGCATCGCGGCTCCGATGACCGCGTGGGCTCTGCCGTATTTTATAGCCGCCTGCGCAGCGTCTTCCGCGGCGGCGGTATACTCAAGCTCAAAATAGCTCACTTCAAGAGCGCGGCGCAGCTTCCCGAGTGAATTCAGTATATCCGGCAAAAGCTGCTTGAGCTTTACGGCCGAGCCTCCCTTTTTAGGCTTTTCGGCCTTGTGCTGCTCTTTTCGCTTTTTCTTTTTTGCCTCGCTCTTTTCGCCCTTGTCTTTTTTCTTCTTGCCTGGCACGGCTATCTTAACCGGCCCCACGCCTATCACGAGAGAAAAGCCGTCTTCATCATAGCTCGCCGCAACTGATGCGCGCAGGAGAAGAAGTATAGCTATGAGCAGCAGCAATCCTCCGACTATATAAAGCGCGATCACTGTTCTTTTTCCTCATCTGCCTGCTCGCTGCTCGTGAGCTCGGCAATCGCCTGCTCGAGCTTGAGCTGGCCCTGCATATCCTCTGTAATATCCGGCATGGGCGGCAGATCATCCAGAGACGATATGCCGAAGCAGCGGAGAAACACCTTAGTTGTCCTGAAAAGCACCGGTCTTCCGGGGACCTGCAGCCTTCCGCAGGGCTCTATAAGGCCTCTGTCTTGAAGTATACCCATTGTATAAGAGCTGTCAACCCCTCTTACCTGCTCCACATAAGCCCTCGTGACCGGCTGAAAGTACGCAACTACTGCAAGCGCTTCCATGGCCGACTGCGAAAGCTGAGGCGGCTTGCGCATTTCAAGCGCCGCGCGTATGTACGGAGCGAGCTCCGGCGCCGAAACGAGCTGCAGAGAGCTCTCGAGCTTTATGAGCCTTATCCCCCGGTTATCCAGGGAATAGGCGTCCGCCAGGCGGTTTGCCGCGGCAAGGACTTCCTCGCTCTCTATCTGCAGGATATCGGCTATTCTGCTTACCGGCATGCTTTCGCCGGAGGCGAAAAGGATGCCCTCTATGGCTTTTTCGATCTCGTTAAGCTCCATTTCCTTCCTCCGCATAAGTAGAAATCATGCCGTCGTCGTCCAGAGCGATCCGGCACTCCCTGTAAAGCTCGAGCACCGATACGAAAACCGCCACAAGCTCGCTGCGGCTTTTCGCCTCGCGGAAAAGAGTGCCGAGCGATACCCGGCCGCCGCGCAGCCTTTGGATTATCTCGTCCGTTTTATCCGTTACCGAGTATTCTATCCGCTCCGGCATGGGAACGAGCGTTATAAGCTCCGAGGCCTTGAGCCTGTCCGCCATGGAGGCGAGGGCCTCCAGCAGCTGCCTCGGCTGATGCTCGTATCTGTATTCCCTGTCCGGCTCTATGGTCTCCTGCGGCTTCTGGAAGGAATCTCTGCCCTTTTCCCAGAGCGGGACGAGCTCCTCCGCCACCGACCGGATGCGCGCGAGAGCCTCCTTGTTCTTCAGCTTTTCGAGCGAGGCCATGAGCTCTTCAAGCTCGGATATCTCCTGCTCGGCTACAAGGAGCGACTTTGCCTTAATATAAAGCAGGTGCGAGGCCATGGAAACGAATTCGCTGGCTATCTCCAGGTCCATACGCTCCATCTCTTCAAGATAGGCCATGTACTGATCGACTATATCGGAGATGCGGATATCGCGTATCTCTATCTTATTTTTGCTCAGGAGCTGGAGGATCAGCGTGAGCGGTCCCTCAAAATCCTCGAGCTCGTTTTTTATTTTTACGACTCCTTCAAGCCTGAAGGTCGGATCGTTCAATGCTGTCACCTCACGATCAGAGAAAAAAGCCTTCTGAAAACGAAATCCACAGCCGTGCTCAGCGGCCGGGTTATTACGCCGCTGAATATTATAACGGCGAATATTATCATTCCGTAGCGCTCGTAGCGCATGAGCTTTCTGTAATGCTCGTCCGGCAGAAACGAAAACAAGACCTTTGAGCCGTCAAGCGGCGGTATGGGAACAAGATTGAAAAGCGCGAGATAAAGGCTCAGATACGCAGTGGTATACAAAAACTGCAGCACCTGTATCCCGAAATCCGAGATGGCCAGCTTTTCAAACGAAAGTGAAAACACGCCCAGAAAAACCGCCGATATCAGCAGGTTCATCATCGGCCCGGCAAGGGCCGTCGCCGCCATGCCGCGCTTTGGATTCTTGAAATTGTACATGTTCACCGGCACGGGCTTCGCCCAGCCGAAATGCAGCACCGCCATACATATTAGTCCCAGCGGGTCTATATGCTTCAGCGGGTTGAGCGTGAGCCTGCCCATGCGTTTTGCCGTCTCGTCTCCGAGCTTATAGGCCGCAAGCCCGTGGGCGAGCTCGTGGAGAACTATGCATATCAGCGCGGGTATCACAGATTTCAGGATATCCGTCAGATACGACCAGTTCAGGTTTTTCATTATGGTGCCGAAACTTGTCATCCGATCTCTCCGCGATCACTCGCCGAACATTTGAAGCACGGCCGCCTCGAGCTTATCGAGATTTGTCTTCTTTTCCGCAGAATACGCCAGCGGCAGAGTTCCTTCCGGCAGCTCGAGAGTCTGCGCTATAAGGGCAAGGTTCCCTTCCAGCTCGGACTTTTTGGCTTTGTCCGTTTTATTCGCTACCACAAGAAGGCGGCAGCCCGTATCGCGGAACCACTTCGCCATGGTGATATCGTCCTTCGTGGGCTTGTGGCGGCTGTCCACTATCATCACGCCCGCGCTCACAAGACCGGAGGCGAAATAGGCCTCCATGAGCCTTGCCCATCTGTCCCGCTCCGCCTTGGAGACCTCGGCGTAGCCGTACCCGGGCAGATCTACCAGGTAGGCGCGGGAATCCACAAGGAAATAGTTTATCTGCGCCGTTTTCCCGGGAGATGCGCCCACGCGGGCGAAGTTCTTCCTGCGCACGAGACTGTTTATAACCGAGGATTTGCCGACATTCGACCTCCCGGCAAAAACGACCTGAGGCCTGCCGTCTCTTATGAAGCCGCCCGCATCGGCGGCGGATTTTATGAATTCTGTTTTTCGAAGATCCATCTTCTCCTCCGTGCGCGGGTTTTCCTTCAAATCATAAGCTTACTGACGGATCTGCACCGAGCTCTGCTCGGCTTTAACATCCGGGACCAGCGGCTCCTTCACGCTCTTATCCGGGAAGAGGAAGGCAAGCACGTCGTCCGCGCTCCCGGCGGTTACAAATGTGAGCGCCTCTCTGACCGTAGGGTCTATCTCCGCGAGATCGCTTTCGTTATCCTTCGGTATGATCACCGTTTTTACGCCGTTTCTGAAGGCGGCCATCGTCTTTTCCTTGAGTCCGCCTATGGGCAGCACTCGGCCGCGCAGGGTTATCTCGCCCGTCATGGCCACGCTCCTCGGCACCTTTCTGCCCGTGAGCGCGGAGATGAGCGCCGTGGTTATCGTTATCCCTGCGGAAGGCCCATCCTTCGGCACGGCTCCCTCCGGGAAGTGGATATGGATATCCTTCGTTTTGTGGAAATCCGGCTCTATTCCCAGCGCGGCGCAGCGGCTGCGGATGTAGGATACCGCCGCCCTGGCCGATTCCTTCATGACGTCTCCGAGGTTTCCGGTAAGCTCGAGCTTGCCGCTGCCCTCGAGTACGTTCACCTCAACTTCAAGTATCTCGCCGCCGACGGAGGTCCAGGCGAGGCCGTTGACTATGCCGGTTTCCTCGCCGCGGGAAACGCCGTTATCCTTGAATTTCCTTACTCCGAGCAGCTTTTCAAGCTCCTGCGGAGCTACCGTGGCTTTGTATTTCTCTTTCCCGACGATCTGCACGGCGCGCTTGCGGCAAATCGTGCCGAGCTCGCGCTCGAGCTGGCGCACGCCGGACTCGCGGGTATAGCCCGTTATTATCTCGCGGATGGCCGTATCCGTTATTTTAAGCTGCTGCGCCTTCAGCCCGTGGCGCTTTTTCTGGCGCGGCAGAAGGTGCCTCTTTGCTATCTCGAGCTTTTCCTCGTCTGTATAGCTGGAGAGCTCTATTACCTCCATCCTGTCAAGCAGAGGCCTGGGGATGGTATCGGTAGTATTTGCCGTGGTTATAAACAGCACCGCCGAAAGGTCGAACGGCATTTCGAGGAAATGGTCACGGAATGTGGAATTCTGCTCGGGATCGAGTGCCTCGAGCAGCGCCGAGGACGGGTCTCCCCTGTAGTCGCTGCCGAGCTTGTCTATCTCGTCGAGAAGTATCAGCGGGTTGCAGCTGCCGGCCTGCGTAACGGCGGAGATGATCCTGCCCGGCATCGCGCCGACATAGGTCTTTCTGTGGCCGCGGATCTCGGCCTCGTCGTGCACTCCGCCGAGAGATATCCTTGAGAGCTTTCTTCCGAGCGCCTTGGCTATGCTCATGGCTACGGAGGTCTTGCCGACTCCCGGAGGGCCTACGAAGCAGAGTATAGTGCCGGTAGACTGCGGGGCGAGCTGACGCACCGCGAGGAACTCTATGACCCTCTCCTTTACCTTCTCGATGCCATAATGGTCTGCGTCGAGCTGCTCGCGGGCAGCCTTTATGCTGTTGCGGTCCTTTGTATACTTGTTCCAGGGCAGCTCGAGACAGATATCAAGGTAGTTCCTGATAACGTTGGACTCCGCCGAGCCGTACTGCTGCTTTTCCAGGCGCTCGGCCTCGGCGAGCAGCTTTTCCTCCGCGTAGTCCGGAAGCTTGAGCTCGAGTATCTTCTTTCTGTATTCCTCCGGCTCGGAGGCGGCGTTATCAGTCTCGCCGAGCTCGTGCTTAATAACGCGCATCTGCTCGCGCAGGACATAGTCCTTCTGGCTGCGGGCGATCTGCTCCTGCGTTTTTATCTGCAGCTCATGCTCTATATCGAGGACCTCTATCTCCCTGGCGAGGATTGCGTTCACCAGCCTGATGCGCTTGTTGGGGTTGAGCTCCTCGAGGATGGCCTGCTTGTCTTCGTGCTTGACGAGCGCGTTCTGCGCTATATAGTCCGCCACGTATGCCGGGTCTCCGCTCCCGAGGATGTTCACGGAGCTTTCCGGCGGCATATTGCCGGAGAGCGCGGCGTACTGCTCAAAAAGCTCGCGGCTGTGCCTCAAAGCCGCCTCGGTGCTGCTGCGCAGGCGCGCGGGGGCCTCCTGATTCGCAAGCGGCTCCGTTTCGGCCTCTAAATAGCCGGCGCTGTCGGAAAGCTTTATGAGCTTTGCTCTTTCCAGCCCCTCTACCATGACGCGCACCGGCCCGTCCGGCAATCGAAGTATCTGCCTGAGCTTCGCGACCGTGCCGACCTTATAGAGATCGGCTATGCCGGGCCTGTCCTTGCGGATATCCTTCTGCGTGAGCAGAAAAAGCCTGCGTCCGTTTTCCATGGCAAAGTCAAGCGCCTTTATGGAAATGGGACGCTCAACGTCGAAATTGAGCACCATTCCCGGGAACACGGTTATCCCGCGAAGCGCTATCATGGGTAATGTGAGAGTTTTGTTGCCGTTCATGGGAGTTCCTCCAACTGTAGGGGTTTTCACTGCTTTTGTATCCCGCCTTCTGCGCGGGATACGCTTTTTTGAAATCAGCCGCACGGTTTGCGTGCGGCTGATAGCTTTTTATGAAACGCTTTTTTCGGGAGCTTCGTCCTCTACTATTTTATACTTGCGGAAAACCTGCGGCTTTTCGCCCTTGACTACGCACTCCTCGGTTATTACAACGCGGCCGATATCCTTATCGGACGGTATCTCATACATGACGTCCGTCATTATGGATTCCATTACGGAGCGCAGCCCGCGCGCGCCGAGATCCATATCTATGGCCTTCTTGGCTATGGCGCCGAGGGCGCTGTCGTCAAACTCAAGATCGACGTTATCATATTTGAACAGAGTCTGATACTGCTTTACGAGCGCGTTCTTCGGCTCCTTGAGTATTCGCACGAGATCGTATTCGCCGAGAGACTTGAGCGGCGTTATTACCGGCAGACGGCCGACAAGCTCGGGTATGAGGCCGAACTTTATGAGATCCTGCGCCTGCACCTGCCTTAAAACCTCGCCGATCTTCTTATCGTTCTTGCCCTTTATATCGGCGCCGAAGCCAATAGTCTTCTCGTCTGTCCTGCGCTCTATTATCTTTTCCAGCCCGTCGAACGCGCCGCCGCATATGAAGAGGATGTTCGTAGTATCCACCTGGATGAACTCTTGATGCGGATGCTTGCGTCCGCCCTGCGGAGGAACGTTTGCCACGGTGCCCTCGAGTATTTTGAGCAGGGCCTGCTGCACGCCTTCGCCGCTGACGTCGCGCGTGATGGAGGTATTCTCGCTCTTGCGGGCTATTTTATCTATCTCGTCGATATAGATTATGCCGCGCTGGGCAAGCTCCACGTCGTAATCAGCCGCCTGCAGGAGACGGAGAAGTATGTTCTCGACGTCCTCGCCTACGTAACCCGCTTCCGTGAGCGTTGTTGCGTCGGCTATGGCGAAGGGCACGCGAAGCACCTTTGCCAGAGTCTGCGCGAAAAGCGTTTTGCCGCTGCCCGTAGGGCCGATGACAAGAATATTGCTCTTTTGTATCTCAACGTCGCTCTTCGCGCCGTAGAGGATGCGCTTGTAGTGGTTGTACACCGCAACGGAAAGCGCGAGCTTTGAATCCTCCTGGCCTATCACGTAATCGTCAAGTATGGCCTTTATCTCCATAGGCTTCGGAAGCGGCCTGTCGGCGACGGCGTCCCCTTCAAGAGGCGCCACGTAGGACTTCTCCTCGGGGATATTGTTGCCGTCTATTATGCTCATGCACAATCTTATGCATTCGTCGCAGATAAACGAGCCGTGCCCGGCGATTATGCGCTCGACCTGATCCTGCGTTTTGCCGCAGAAGGAGCAGCGTATGGTCTTGTTTTCATATCTTGACATAACGGAAAAATCCTTTCGAGAGCTTATCTCTTATAGATCACCTTGTCGATAAGGCCGTACTCGCGGGCTTCCTCGGCAGTCATGAAATGGTCGCGCTCGCAGTCGCGCTCCACCTGCTCCACGCTCTTGCCGGTATTTTCGGCGAGGATGCTGTTGAGCTTTTTCTTGAGCTTGAGCATGCGCTCGGCCTGGATCTGGATATCCGTAGCCTGGCCCTGGCTGCCGCCGGAGGGCTGATGGATCATGATCTCCGCGTTGGGAAGGGCTATCCTCTTTCCCTTGGTTCCCGCAGAAAGCAGGAACGCCCCCATGCTGGCGGCCATGCCTATGCAGATGGTGGAAACATCCGCCTTTATATACTGCATGGTGTCATAGATCGCCATGCCCGCGGTAACGGAGCCGCCCGGGCTGTTTATATAGAACTGGATGTCCTTATCGGGATCCTGCGCCTCAAGATAGAGGAGCTGCGCGACGACGAGGCTCGCCGTCACATCGTTCACTTCCTCGGAGAGGAAAACTATCCTGTCGTTGAGAAGGCGCGAAAAAATGTCATAAGAGCGCTCCCCGCGGGAGGTCTGCTCTACTACGTACGGTACTAAACTCATTGCGGTATACTCCTTTGCTGTCAGTGATGCAAAAATGCTAACCGTCCGGAGCCCGGATTATTCAGCCTTCGGTTCCTCCGCCGCTTTTTCCTCTTCCGCGGGCTCTTCCTTCGGCTCGGTGGCTATGCCCGTGCTGTAAATAAGCTCGCGGGCGCGTTCGCTTTTGATCACTTCGCCTATCATTTCCTTGGTATAGAACTTCTTGACTTCCTCAACGTCGCCTCCGAAGCTCTCTGCAGCCTTGGCATACTCGGCTTCGTAGTCTTCGTCGGTTATCTCGAAGTTCTCTTCTTCGGCGATCTTGGTAAGCAGCAGCTCGCTGAGAACGCGGCGGCCGGCCAGCGGGCGCACGCTCGCTCTGAACTGCTCTTCGTTCGCGCCCATCATGCTCATGTAGGAATCCAGAGACATTCCCTGGGCTCCGAGCCTGTAGGCGTATTCCTGCATTATGTTGTCCACCGCTTCCTCTATCATGGAGGGCGGCACGTCGGCCTGCATATTGTCTATAGCGGCCTCAAAGAGCGCGTCGTGGAATCTGTCTTCGGCGAAGTCTTCCTTCTCCTTGCGCATCTCGTCTTCAATCTGCTTCTTGTATTCCTCGAAGGTGTCGCACTCGGAAACGTCCTTGGCGAACTCGTCGTCGAGCTCGGGCAGGATGTTTTCCTTGACCTCGTGGAGCTTTATCTTGAAGACGGCTTCCTTGCCGGCAAGATCCTTGACGTAGTCTTCCGGGAAGGTGACGGTTATATCCTTCTCCTCGCCGGGCTTCATGCCGACTATCTGATCCTCAAAGCCGGGGACGAACGCGTTGGAGCCGAGCTCGAGGGTATGGTTCTCATCCTTGCCGCCCTCGAATCTCTTGCCGTCAATATATCCGTCGAAATCTATAATGACGGAATCGCCCATGGCTGCCGGACGCTCCACGGACTCCATGCGCGCGTTTCTGCGGCGGATGCCGTCTATACGCATGTCAATGTCTTCCTGCGCGACTTCCACTATAGGCTTCACAGCGGAAAGGCCTTTGTACTGGCCGAGAGTTACCTCGGGATAAAGGTCCGCAAGGACCTTGAGCGTAAGAACTTTATCATCGCTCACGTCCATATCCGTCAGCGAAGGGCGGCCTACTACCTTCAGGTCTTGAGAGGTAACGGCTTCCTCGTAAGCCTCGGGGAAAAGGGCATTTACTGCGTCTTCATAGAAGATGCCTTCGCCGTACATTTTTTCTATCATCTTTCTGGGCGCCTTGCCTTTTCGCCAGCCCGGCAGCATGAAGCTGTTCTTCCGCTTCTGATACGCGGTATTAAGGGCCGCTTCGAATTTATCGGCAGCGATTTCTATAACTATTTCTACCTGATTCTTTTCTTTTTTCTCTACGCTCTTGACGCTCATTGGTGAACTTCCTCCTCATAATGCTTGTGCCCGCGGTCTCCCCGCGGAAACGCCTTATTATTATATCAGAATACTATAGATATTTCCAGTACTTTTTACTGTTTGCCCGAATAATTTACATAATCTTAAAAGGTCTGAATCCGAGGTAATCTGCCGATACGAGCCGAAACTCCGTACCGAAGCGCTCGCCGTTTATAGCGAAGCGGTGCCCCGGGCCGTGTATATGGCCGTAAAAGCACTTTTTGACCCCGTACTTCTGAAACAGGTCTATTATCTCCCGGCAGACGTATCCTGCGCCGTATACCGGCGGATAGTGCAGAAAGCAGAGCTTCTCTCTTTCCCCCGCCGCCTTGAGCGACGCTTCAAGGCGCATGATCTCGCGCATCATTACTTTTTTATCATGCTCGCCGCCCTTTTCTTCCTCAAAGAACCAGCCGCGCGTTCCGCATATGGCTGTTTCCCCGTAAAACAGGCAGTTGTTGTGCAACATCTGCATGGTCGTTATGCCGTTCTTTTCAAAAAAAGCGGATAATTTGCTCGCCGTATTCCACCAGTAATCGTGGTTCCCCTTGAGAAAGATTTTTCTGCCGGGGAGCGAATCAATGAATTTGAAATCGGCCGCAGCGGCCTCGTCCAGCCCCATGGCCCAGCTCAGATCGCCGCAAAGGACACACACGTCGTCATCATTAAGCTCGCCGAAGGCCTCGCGCAGCCTCTCGACGTGATCCTCCCAGCCAGGACCGAAAATATCCATAGGCTTGCTGCCGAGGATAGATAGATGCAGATCGCCTATAGCATAAAGAGACATTTTACCCTCCAGGTTAAAAAGCTGATGATCTGAGCATAATTACGATTACCGGCCACGCCGGAATAGATTTTGAAAGGTCTGTTTGGAATGTTCGGCAAGCCCGAAGGAAACGAAAGGTACTGCAGCGTGGACTGCGACGTTCTCAGCTGCAAGCATCACGGCAGCGGCAACTGCTGCACCGCGGACAGCATCAAGGTAGCGTCAAAATCCGCGCAGGTAAGGTCCGAGACCTACTGCTCGACCTACGCGCCCAAGAGCTGAGCGGCGAGCCTCGCCGGAGGCTCGTACATAGCCGTTTTGCTTTTATTTCAGGAAGTCCGAAACGACGGCGGACATACCCGTTTTTTCAACGGAAAGGTCAAAGCGCCGCTTTTTGTTTTTAAGCTCGAGCAGCGGACGCGGCGGAGTGACGCCGCTCGCTTCATGCAGAGCGTCTATAAGGGCAAGGCCCTGCGCGCCGCTCTCGTCGCCGAGCGCCTCAAGCACGCTGTCGCAGAACTTATAGGGGCTGGCGGTGGAGGCGATGACCGCGGGCGTCGCGTCCCCGGTCTGCTCTCTGTACGCTTTGAGCACATTGAAGCCCACGGCGGTATGGGTGTCTATGAGATAGTCTTCCTTGCGGAAGGTCTCTCCGATAAGCTTTTTCGTCTCCTCATCGGAGCAGAAGCCCGCGCTGAATACGGAGGCTATCTTTTCCTTCATTTCATCGCTCACCTTGTATCTGCCCGTCTCGGCAAGGTCCTTCATATAGCCGCACACTTCCCCGTCGTTTCCGCCGGAGAGCATGAAGAGCAGGCGCTCCAGATTGCTGGAAATGAGGATATCCATAGACGGCGAGATCGTGGTATAAAAATCCCTGTTTCTGTCGTAAACGCCGGTCTTAATAAAATCTGTGAGCACGTTGTTGCTGTTGGAGGCGCAGATGAGCTTTTTTATCGGCACTCCCATCTCGCGGGCATAATAAGCCGCGAGGATATTGCCGAAGTTTCCGGTGGGCACGCAGACGTTTATCTTCTCGCCCGGCTCTATCCTGCCGAGCTTCAGAAGGTCCGCGTAAGCGGAAACGTAATACGCTATTTGCGGCAGCAGGCGGCCCCAGTTGATGGAATTGGCTGAGGAAAGGAACCAGCCCTTTTTCGCCAGCTCGTCACGCAGCGCTTCGTCGGAAAAAATGTTTTTAACACCGGTCTGCGCGTCGTCGAAATTGCCCTTCACGGCGCAGACTCCCACGTTCTCTCCCCGCTGGGTGACCATCTGCAGCTGCTGTATCTCGGATACGCCGTTTTCGGGATAGAAAACAAGTATTTTAGTCCTTTCAACGTCCGCAAAGCCCTCGAGCGCGGCCTTGCCGGTATCGCCGGAGGTCGCCACGAGTATGCATACGTTTTTTTCTTCGCCCGTCTTCCTGAGCGAGGCCGTGAGCAGATGCGGAAGCATCTGCAGCGCCATATCCTTGAAGGCGCAGGTCGGCCCGTGCCAGAGCTCAAGGAAGAAGGTCTCTTCGTCCAGCTTGTGAAGCGGCGCTATGGCAGGGGTGTCGAAGCCGCGCTCGTTATATGCCTTTTCAGCAAAGGTGGTTATCTCCTCCGGAGTAAAGTCATCCAGAAAGCGCGCCATTACGCTCACGGCGCGGCTGCGGTAATCCATATCCTTCATTGCCGTCAGCTCGGCAAGGGATATTGCCGGAAGGGATTCCGGTACAAAAAGGCCGCCGTCGCGCGCAAGGCCCATCGCAATGGCCTCGGCGGCGGATACCTTTACGGCTTTGTTTCTCGTGCTCAGATAATGCATTTTTCATATACCCCCAAAACTGCAAAAAGGACATGCCTCAAGCAGTCTTTTTCTTAATTTTAATTTTATCATATAGCCGTGCGGCTCTGCAACAGCTTCCGCCGTGCTCACCAGAAGGCCTGCTCGATATGGTTTATCTGCGGGGATCGGGTCTTCGCGCCCTCGGGCGCGTAAATCTCTATTACGTCGAAGCGGGCGTAATACTCCTCACTCCTGCTCTCGAGCCAGAGCTGCGCGGCTTTTTTAAGCTTCGCGCGCTTGGCAGGGGTTATGCTCTCGCAGGCGCGGGCGAAATCGGCGTTTTTCCGCAGCTTCACCTCAACGAAGGCGAGCTGGTCTCCCTGCGCGGCAATTACGTCTATCTCTCCGGCCTTTACCGCATAGTTCATGCCGAGGATCTCGTAGCCCTTGCTCTTTAAATAGTCCGCGGCCATCTGTTCGCCCCAGCGGCCGAGCAGCTTGGTCTTCATCTTTTCTCCCCCGTTATGCTTTTAAGAAAGCTTTTGCGGTGCACATCCGACGCTCCGAACTTCGCTATCAGCTCATAGTGGAGCTTTGTTCCGTAGCCCTTGTGGCGCTCGAATTCATACTGCGGATATTCAAGCGCAAGCTTTTTCATATATCTGTCACGGCTGACCTTCGCTATTATCGAGGCCGCGGCGATGCTGGCGCACTTTCCGTCCCCGCCTATTATACACTCCGCAGGGAAGGCAATGCCCTCCCTGCGGTTGCCGTCTATGAGGCAGAGCTCCGGGCACGGAGAGAGCTTTTCTATGGCGCGGTTCATGGCGAGATAGGTGGCGTTGAGTATGTTCACTTTGTCTATCTCCTCGGGCGAGGCTGTGCCAACCGCCCAAGAAACGGCATTCGCGGTTATTATATCGTAAAGCGCTTCTCTTTTCTTTTCCGAGAGCTTTTTGGAATCGTTGAGGCCGGGCGGGCAAAAGCCCTCCGGCAGTATCACTGCCGCGGCGTAAACGTCCCCCGCGAGCGGGCCGCGGCCGGCCTCGTCCACCCCGCAGAAGATCTTTCCGCTCTCCCGGTAGACGCGTTCGTTTTCAAGCAGCATGCTCACTGTTCGTCCTCCGGCTTCTCGAGGCTGATCCTTCCGAGCACGCCGCCTCTGAATTCATCGAGCAGAACGGCGGCCATACGCTCGATATTCGCCTCGCCGCCGGATACCAGAAAGCCCCTTTTGCGGGCCGCGGCCTGCAGCAGATCGAAGCCGTTCATTTCCGGCTTTATCTCTATTCTGTACCGCCCCGTGAGCGCGGAGGGATAATCCGCCGCGAGCCTGAGCATCAGCTTTGCCGCCACGGACTCGGTATCCATTATCTCGTCCTTCACCGCGCCAGTGAAAGCGAGATTTTCAGCCTGCTCCTGCGTTTCGAAGCGGGGCCAGAGTATGCCCGGGGTATCGAGAAGCTCGAGCCCCTTGCCTATGCTTATCCACTGCTTGCCGCGCGTGACGCCCGGCCTGTCCGACGCCGCGGCGGCCTTGCGCCCGGCGACGCGGTTTATAAACGAGGATTTGCCCACGTTCGGTATGCCGACGACCATCGCCCTTATGGCACGGCCCTGCTGGCCCTTCCGGGCGTTGGCTTCTATTTTTTCTTTGAGGAGCGAGCGCAGGGCATTTTGGAAAGCGGCCGTTCCGGCGCCGCTCCTGCTGTCCGTTTCAATGGCCGGAATCCCTTTTTCGGCGTAATACTTCGTCCACAGAGCCGTGACCTTCTGATCCGCCAGGTCCCGGCGGTTTATTATCATAAGCCGGGGCTTTCCCCCGGCTATTGTATCTATATCGGGGTTGCGGCTTGAGCGGGCGATGCGCGCGTCGATTATCTCACACACGGCGTCAACCATGCCGAGATTTTCCGCCATCATGCGCTGAGCCTTTTTCATATGGCCGGGGAACCACTGTATATTTATCTTTTCGTCCATCAGCGCACTATCCCTATCCTGCTGAGCGGCAGCAGCACCGCATATACCCTGCCGAGGATACATCTTTTATCTATCTGACCGATGAGAGATGAGCGGCTGTCGGTTGAGCCTGTGCGGTTATCGCCCATCACGAGTATGCAACCCTCCTGTACCGTCACGGGAAAGTCTATATCGCTCTCAAAGGTCTTCATGCCGTCCATAAGATACTTGCTCTCGTCAAGCTTCGAGCCGTTTAAATAAACTGCGCCGTCCTTTATATCTACCGTATCGCCCTCAAGGCCGATGATCCGCTTTACGAGCGGCTCGCTCTTGAAGGTCTTCTGGCGGACTATCACTACGTCTCCGTGCTTCGGCTTATAAAAAAGATTGGATACTGCGACATGCTCTTTATCAACGAGCGTGGGGTACATGGACGAGCCGTCCACGCCTATTATCCTCGCGAAAAAAGTAAAAAGGACTATGGTGAATATCAGCGCGGCGACTATGCACTGCAGCCAGTCGAAGGCTTCCTTCGCGCCCTTCGGCACGCTGTTTTCCGGCTCGTTGTTTTTTACGGCTTCGTTTTCGTTCATATCTCTTCTACCTCCGCACGGCAGACTTTCCCCGCGCATCTGCCGCGGGGATACAATACCTCAAGTATGATTATACACTCCCAATGCAAATAAAAAAAGGGGCTCGCGCCCCTTTTTTTATAATCTTTCCTTGACTTTGGCCTTCTTGCCGACTCTGTCTCTGAGATAATAGAGCTTGGCACGCCTGACCTTGCCCTGTCTGATAGTCTCGACGGACTCGATAGACGGGGAATGTACGGGGAAAACCTTTTCGCAGCCGACGTTATAGGAGATACGCCTTACTGTGATGGTTTCGTTGATGCCGCCGTGCTTCTTGGCGATGATGGTGCCCGTAAAAGCCTGGATGCGTTCGCGGTTGCCTTCCTTTACCCTTACGTTTACCTTGACTGTATCGCCTACGTTCATGGGGGGCAGTTCGGGCTTTTTGTACTTATCGGTAAAAGCTTTGATGATATCCATACCTGTTATCCTCCCTTCCTGTAAGACGTTCGTGCCGCGAAAGCGGTATAGGACCGTCCCGATCGTGAAAGCATAATTTCACATGCTCGGGTATTATAACACGGGGAAAACCGGATTTCAAGCACTTTTTTATCTGAAAAGCAAATTATTTTTCAGGTAGGTCTCCGTGCGCATATAGGCCGCGAAATCCGGCGCGCACCCGGGCAGATATTTTTCAACCGCCGCCGTTATATAAGCCGGGCCGAGCACACTCTCCCCGAAGGAGAGCCGGGCGCATATCTCTATGCGGTCCTCCCCCGCCTGCCGCGCCGTCATATCCATTACCAGCGGTGAGATATCCGTTTCGCTCTCGCCGCGCTTGGTCTTTTTAAGCACCGTCACCGGGCCGGAGAAGAGCTTTTCTATCTTTTCCGCGCTCCCTTCGTGAACGCCGTTATCGTAAAAGAAGCTTATTATATGCCCTATCCAGGCGAGCTCTCCGGGCTTATTCACCGGCGGCGCGCAGGAAACGGCGCGAATCCCGCCGGGCAGCGCGGCGTTGAGCCTTTCTATCTCGGACGGGCCGAAATCGCCCTCCGCCTCGAAATCAAGCAGCTCGCACCGGCTCTCGACTCCGAGAGACAGCGGGGCGACTATTGATATCTTCGGATGCGGGTTGAAGCCCTCGGAGTATTTTATCGCTATATCCGCCCTGGAAAAGGCGCGCTGGAAGGTGCGCATGAGGTAAAGATGTGACATGTACTTTGCCCTGTCCGTCTTGGCGAACCTCAGCCTGAGCTTATTCATCGCATTCGCCTCCGTCCATAAGAGAGAGCGCTCCGCAGCCGGAGCACTGCGTCCTGCAGTCGGGCGTGGTCTGGCCGAGGCGGGATTTTTTTCTCTCGCTGAGCAGGTGCTCCGTGCTCACGCCGCAGTCGATCATGCTCCAGGGCAGTATTTCCTCTTCTCCGCGCTCGCGCAGGGCGTAGAAATCCGGATCCAGCCCGCATTCGGCAAAGGCATCAAGCCAGCGCTGCATGGAGAAATATTCCCCCCAGGCGTCGAGCCGGCCGCCCTTTTCGCAGACCTTCTCAAGCACCGCGCTCATCCGCCTGTCGCCTCTGGCAAGCGCTGCTTCTATATAGCTTGTATCGGAATCATGCCAGTTGTAGGTTATGGCTCTCGAGCGCATGGCTCCGCGCAGGAGCTCCTGCTTGCGCCTGAATTCCTCCGGCGAATCCATAGCCTCCCACTGGAACGGAGTATGCGGCTTGGGAACGAAGCACGAGGTGCTGACAGTTATCCTCACGCCGCGGCTTTTATTGGCCGCGTGCTTTTTCCACGTCCAGAGGACCTTATCTGAAAGCTCGGCGATGGCCTTTACGTCCTCATCCGTTTCCGTGGGCAGGCCCATCATGAAATAGAGCTTCACGGCGTTCCATCCGCCCTCAAAGGCAATTCGGCAGGTATTGAGAACGTCGTCCTCGGTGACGTTTTTGTTTATCGCGTCGCGCAGTCTCTGCGAGCCCGCCTCCGGCGCGAAGGTCAGGCCGCTGCGGCGCACCTTCTGCACACGCTGCATGAGCTCCATGGAGAAATTATCGGCTCTGAGCGATGGCAGCGATATGCTGATGTTTCTCGGCTCGCACCACTCCAGAAGCCCGTCGCACAGCTCGCCCAGGCGCCTGTAGTCGCTCGTGCTGAGCGAGGAGAGGGTTATCTCCGAATAGCCGGAATCGGCCAGCGCGGCTATGCCCTGCTTTATAAGGGTTTCGGCGCTGCGAGAGCGCACCGGGCGGCAGATATGCCCCGCCTGGCAAAAGCGGCAGCCGCGTATGCAGCCGCGGAAGACCTCGAGCACTACTCTGTCGTGAACGATCTCGGTGGACGGTATTATCGTCTTTTCCGGATAGAACGAATGCTCAAAGTCGCGCACTATACGCTTTGTAATCTTCTCCGGCGCGCCGTTTTTCGCCTTTACGGCGGCAATCGTGCCGTCTTCGTTATACGAAACGTCATAGAGAGACGGGACGTATACGCCCTCTATCTGCGCGGCCTTGATAAGGAATTCTTCCTTTCCCATGCCGCATCTCTTTGCCTCACGGTAAAGCTCGACCAGCTCGGCGTCGACGTCCTCTCCCTCGCCTATTATGCAGATATCCACAAAATCGACGAAGGGCTCGGCGTTATAGGTGCAGGCGCCGCCGGCTATCACAAGCGGCGCGAGCGCGGGCCTGTCCGCGCTGCGCAGCGGAAGCCCGGAAAGGCTCAGCATATTCAGCATGGCCGTATACGCCATTTCATAGCCGAGGGAAAAGCCGATTATATCGAAATCCGCCACGCTGTCGCGGCTTTCTATGGCAAAAAGAGGCATGCCCGCCGCTCTGAGCTCATCGTCCATATCGCCCCAGGGCGCGAACACTCTTTCGCACCAGACGCCTTCCATGGCGTTGAGGCGGCCGTAAAGTATCTTTATGCCGAGATTGGACATGCCTATCTCGTATATATCCGGGAAGCACAGCGCTATGCGCACCTCCGCGGAGGCCTTGTCTTTTATGATCTCGTTGTATTCTCCGCCGGAATACCTCGCCGGCTTTTGCACCCGCTGCAGTATCCTCTCAAGCTTGTCCACTTCTCTTCTCCTCCGGAGCTTTAGTCTGTTTTGTTATTATACATCACACTCTGCCGCAGGGCAAGCATGCATCCCGAAAGCAGCAGAGAAACGCTCCCGCTGCGCACAAAAAGGACCGCCCCGAGCGCGGCGGTCAGCCCCGCCGTTATTAAAGACAGGACGGCGGACGCCTTTTCACTTTTCAGAAAGCATTTCAGTATCCGCCAGCCGTCGAGCGGGTGCGCGGGCAGCAGGTTGAAGCACCCGAGCAGCAGCGAAGCTGCCGAAAAGAGGGCCGGCAGGTCGGAGCTTCCGGCAAAGAGCGCGGCGCAGAGAATATTCACCGCGGGGCCGGCCGCGGCGACGGCCGCGTCCTTCTTTCCTTTTCCCTCAAGCGAATGGCGTATGCACGCGCCGCAGAGGGAAAGCTCCGCCTCCGTTATCCTCCCGCCGAGAAAGCGTATGGCGGCGATATGCCCGGCCTCATGCGCGGCGCAGGCAAAAACCAGCGCCGCGAAGGCTCCGCTGCGGTCGAAGAAATAAAACGCGGAAAACATCAGCGCGAAGCCCGCGCCTATCCTGAGCCTTCCGAATCTCAAAGCCCGCTCTGCGCAAGATAAGGCGCGGCATCGAAGCATACGCCGTTTTTGGCAAGCTCGAAATGGAGATGAACGCCGTCGGCGTTGCCTGTGTCTCCCGCAAGAGCTATTATCTCGCCCGCGGCGACCTTCTCTCCCGCTCTCACTTTCAGCTCGCTGCAGTGCGCGTAAAGAGAGCTGTAGCCGCCGGCGTGCTCTATGATCACGTAATTGCCGTATGTAACGCTCTCGGCCGCCACCGCTATCCTGCCTGCGGCGCAGGAGCGTATCTCGGCGCCCTTCTGCGCGGCTATATCGACCCCGTAATGGAAGCGGCCGTTCCTCTCCCCGAAGGGGGAGGTTATCTCTCCCGCGAGCGGAGAGCAGAAATCAAAAGGCAGCGCCGCCGTTTCAACGCTCTTTTCCTCCAGCGCTGCCTTTAGAAACGAAGCTCGCGTCTCGATGTCCGCTATAGCGAGCGGCCTTTCATCCTCGCGTATATCCAGCCCGGTTTCTTTCTTCTCTGCCGGCTCCTCCGGCGCTTCCTCTCTATCTTTGTCTTTGTCAACGAAAAAGAAATCGTTAAGCGACGCTATCGCCGCTATATAATCAACGTCCTTTTCTATAACCGCGCCGAGCTTTTCCCCCATGCGCGCCGCAGTATCCGGGAAGAAGCTCTTTATTAGCATAAGCGCCCCCGCTGCCAGAACGCAGAATATCAGCCTTGCCGTCTGCAGCGCCGATACCTGCTTCTTTTTTTGCTTTTCGTGTTTCACTGCCATATTACCGCCCCCGAGACAAGGGTATTCGCGCGCGGGTGCGGATATGCAAAGCGGGCCGCCCGAAGGCGGCCCGCAGGAGCAGACAATTATTGTTTATTTGAGAACTATGCGGCAGAAATTCTTTTTGCCTTTCTTTACCACTATGCCGTCCCCGGCAAGCTTGTCAGCGCCGAAGCTGACTCCGAAGCCCGTCACCTTTTCGCCGGCGGCCTCTACTCCGCCCTGCTCTACGGCGCGCCTTGCGTCGGACTTGCTGGCGCAGAGCCTGGCCTTTACGAGAATATCTATTATGCTTATCGCTCCGCCCGTGAGATCAGCGGCAGTGAGCTCAAAGGCGGGCATATCGGCCGCCGCGCCGCCGGAAGAAAACAGCGCCTTCGCCGTTGCCATGGCTTTCTGCGCCTCCTCCTCGCCGTGCACGAGCTTTGTGAGCTCGAAGGCGAGTATCTCCTTGGCTTCGTTTATGCGGCTGCCGTCCCAGGCCTCCATTTCGTCTATCTGCTCGAGCGGCAGGAAGGTAAGCATGCGGATGCACTTCATAACGTCGGCATCGCCGACGTTGCGCCAGTACTGGTAGAAATCGTAGGGGGATGTCTTGTTCGGATCGAGCCACACGGCGTTGCCGGCCGTTTTGCCCATCTTGTTGCCCTGGGAGTCCGTCAGCAGGGTGATGGTCATGGCGTGAGCGTCCTTGCCGAGCTTTTTGCGGATGAGCTCGGTGCCTCCGAGCATATTGCTCCACTGGTCGTTACCGCCGAACTGCATATTGCAGCCGTAGTGCTGGAAGAGGTAGTAGAAATCGTAGCTCTGCATGATCATATAGTTGAACTCCAGGAAGCTCAGGCCCTTTTCCATGCGCTGCTTGTAGCACTCGGCGCGAAGCATGTTGTTCACCGAGAAGCAGGCGCCCACCTCGCGCAGCAGCTCAACGTAGTTGAGATTAAGCAGCCAGTCGGCATTGTTTATCATCATCGCCTTGCCTTCTGAAAAGTCTATGAACTTCTCCATCTGCCGCTTGAAGCATTCGGCGTTATGGTCTATATCCTCCTTGGTGAGCATCTTGCGCATGTCGGTGCGGCCAGAGGGGTCGCCGATCATGGTGGTTCCGCCGCCGATGAGGGCTATGGGCTTGTTGCCCGCAGCCTGCAGGCGCTTCATGAGGGTAAGCGCCATGAAATGGCCTGCAGTAAGGCTGTCCGCCGTGCAGTCGAAGCCGATGTAGAAGGTGGCCTTGCCTTTGTTTATAAGCTCTTTTATCTCGTTTTCATCCGTGACCTGAGCTATGAGGCCTCTGGCCACGAGTTCGTCGTAAATCGTCATTTTCTTTCTCTCCTCTTGTATTCCCTTGCCGCGGCAAGCTGCTCTTCCGCGCCGGCAAGTGTCGTAAAAGTTATATTTTCTCCGCCGTAGAGGCGGGCTATTTCGTATTTCCTGCGCTCATCGTCAAGCCTTGTCACGCTCGTCGCCGTGCGCCCGGCGGCCTCTTTTTTCTCAATGCCGAAATGAGTATCGGCCATGGCCGCGATCTGCGGAAGGTGTGTGACGCAGAGTACCTGCTTGCGCGCCGAAAGAGCCGCAAGCTTTTCGCCCACTCTCTGGGCCGCGATCCCGCTGACTCCGGAATCTATCTCGTCGAATATGAGAGTTCCGGTCCCATCCCCCGCGCAGAGGACCGTCTTCATCGCAAGCATTATGCGCGAGAGCTCGCCGCCGGAGGCAATCCGGCTTATTCTTCCGGGCTCCTCGCCTGCGTTTGCCGATATAAGGAACCTTATCTCATCACAGCCGGAGGCATTGAAGGAGCACTCTGCGCTCACCGGCAGAAACTCCGCTTGAAAGCGCGCCGAAGGCATGCTCAGCTCCGAAAGCTCCTTTTCCATGCGCTTTTTGAGCTCCGTCGCCGCCTTCTTTCTCTCTTCCGAAAGGCTCTTTGCCGCCGCAGCGGTCCTGCTCTGCTGCCTTTCGAGCTCCGCCTCTATCTTTTTAAGCCGCTCGTCGGAATATTCAATATCGTCGAGCTCTTTTTTCGTGCTCTCCAAAAGCTCAAGCAGCTGCTCGCTGCCGCCGCCGTATTTCTTTGAAAGGCGCTGCAGAAGAGACAGCCTGCGCTCCGTTTCATCCAGCTCACCGGGAGAAAAATCCAGAGCGTCTCTCATTTCGCGCACCTTTTCCAGCGCGTCCTCAGCCTCATACCGCAGCTGCGCGAGCGCATCCGCGCACCCGGAAAAATCCTCGCTCAGCCTTGCAGCATAGCGCATCGCGCCCTCGGCCTCGCCTATGAGATCGGCCGCTCCCCGCTCGGAATCCGAGCCGTAGAGAGCGGCGTAAGCCTCGTTCGTACTCTCTATGAGCTTCTCGGCGTGGCGCAAAAGCTCCCTTCTCGCGGCAAGCCTCTCCTCCTCGCCGGGCTTGAGGCCCGCGGAAGACAGCTCCTCGAGCCTGAAGCGGAGCATATCGGTCCTGCGCAGCTTTTCGCTCTCGTCCATCTGCAGCGCGTCTCTCTGCCGCAAAAGCTCTTTATAAGCGGAATACTCTTTTGTATAGTTTTCGACGCTCTCCCCGAGACCGCCGTAAGCGTCGAGATAGGCGCGGTGAGTGCTCTCATCGAGCAGGCTCCTGCCGTCGTTCTGGCCGTGGATATCAAGCAGCAGGCTCCCTATAGAGCGCAGCTGCGCCACGGATACGGGAGCTCCGTTTACCCGGCAGACGTTCTTGCCCTCGGCGCTTATGCTGCGGCTGAGGATGATATCGTCTTCCGGCTCGATGCCGTTTTCGGAAAGCCAGCTCGCCGCTCCCGGCGCGTAAAAGGAGGCGCTGACAAAGGCTTTTTCCGCGCCCGTTCTGACGATCTCGCGCGAGGTCCTTTCTCCGGTCACGGCGCCGATGGCGTCGATAACAATGGATTTGCCCGCGCCGGTCTCGCCCGTGAGCACGTTGAGCCCCTGCTCGAATTCGATATCCGCCTTTTCGATCACCGCTATATTTTCTATATGGAGCAACGAAAGCATTTCGCCTCTCCTTTCGCCCGAAGGCTCAAAGCATTTCCTCTATCTCCTTGCAGAACTGCAGGGCGCAGGGCATATCCTTCATGGCGAGAAACGCCGTATCGTCCCCTGCGAGAGTGCCCGCCAGGTCCTTCACGTGCATGCCGTCAATCGCCGAGCAGACCGCAGATGCAAGACCCGGCAGAGTTTTTATGACGATTATGTTTTGCGCGCAGGCTACGGACTTCACGCTTTCGCGGAATATCGTACGCATGCGCTCGTTGTAATTGGGCGTATCGCCCCTCTTATCGCTCGCGTAGCGGTAGGTCCCGTTCGCCGCGAGCTCCTTTACGAGCCTGAGTTCTTTTATATCGCGCGAAAGGGTGGCCTGCGTGCTGCTGATCCCCTCTTCTGCGAGAGCCTCAAGAAGCTGATTCTGCGTGCTTATATCGCTGCGCTTGATGATATCGAGTATCTTGCTCTGTCGAGTTCCCTTCATTTCTGCCCTTATCCTTCCTGCATTCAGCGTTTTTTTATGTCAAATTTACCGTTGAGCACATCGTAGAAGCTCTGTCCGCGCACACGGACAAGCTTCGTTTCTCTTTTGGAGACCGTCGTCGTGACGGCGTCGCCCTCCCTCAGCCTTATGGACTTCCCGCCGTCCACGGACAGGTACGCCTGCCTTGCCGTGAGCGAGCCGACAATGACCGTGGTCTCCGCCTTCTCGGGCAGGACGAAGCATCTCGCCGATAGGGAATGGGCGCATATGGGCGTTATGAGAGTATTGCGTGCCGACGGCTCTACCACCGGTCCTCCCGCGGACATCGAGTAGCCCGTGGAGCCAGTCGGCGTGGCGATGATAACGCCGTCGCCGTAAAACTCGGAGATCACTACCCCGTCGCCCTCGAGCTTCAGATCGACGCCTCTCGCCTCTCTGCCCTTGGCAATGACCGCGTCGTTGAGAGCGCAGTCCGAATAGATAACCTCTCCGCCGCGCCTGAGGACCACGTCCAGCATCATTCTGCTGTCGCATTTGTAATCGCCCTTCAGCGCGCGGAGTATGCATTCCTCATCGGCGTCTTCAAGCTCGGTAAGAAACCCGAGCCGGCCGAGATTTATGCTCAGTATCGGCACGTCGTGCACGGAGGCGTATCTCGCCGTATTCAAAAGGGTCCCGTCGCCGCCGAAGCATATTACGAGATCAGCTCCCTGCAGGGCCTGCTCTATGGGTTCGGTCCGCATTCCCTGCGGTACCTTCTTCCCGGTGAAATCCAGTATGGGAGCCACCACGCATTCGGCGCTGCCCTCAAGCATGGCATAAACGCGCTTTGTGAGCTCGTATTTCCTGTCCTTCGCCGGGTTTGTGCAGAGGACTGCCTTTTTCAAGTGTTTCCCTCCCCGAAAGCCGAGTGCGACGCTTTTACCAGCGCCGGTATATCGAACGCGGGAACGCGCTCCGCGGTTTGTTTTTCCGAAACAAGATGGGCCAGATATTCTATGTTTCCTTCAGGCCCTCTGACAGGCGAATAATCCAAGCCCTTAACGACGAAACCGCTTTCAGCCGCGTCATTCAAAAATTTTTCGAGCACTTCCCCATGGACTTCGGGATCTCTTACGACGCCTTTTTTCCCCACCTTGTCCTTCCCCGCTTCAAACTGCGGCTTAACGAGGCAGGCAACGTCCGCCCCTTCTTTTATAAGCCTTTTTACCGCCGGAAGGACTATCGCCAGGGATATGAACGAAACGTCTATGACCGCCATGTCGGCCGTTTCCGGCAAATCCCCGGGCGTGACGTATCTTATATTTGTGCGCTCCATGCAGACTACTCTTTCGTCGCTCCTGAGCTTCCAGGCGAGCTGTCCGTAGCCCACGTCTATAGCGTATACCCTGGCGGCTCCGTTCTGCAGCAGGCAGTCCGTAAAGCCGCCGGTAGATGCGCCGCAGTCGAGGCAGACCTTCCCCTGCGGCGAAATATCGAAAACCTTGAGCGCCTTTTCGAGCTTGAGCCCGCCGCGCGAAACATATCTCAGCTGCTCTCCGCGTACTTCTATGCCGGCGCTTTCCGCCGTCTGGCTGCCGGGCTTGTCCACCCGCGCGCCGTCAACGAAAACTATGCCGCTCATTATAAGGGCTCTGGCCTTTTCTCTGCTCTCGGCAAGGCCCTTTTCAAACATCAAAACGTCAAGCCGTTTTTTCATCATAGCTCCTCACGCGCTGCATTTTTCCGGAAAAAGCTCCGCAGCCTCTTTTGCGACGGACTCTCCGTCGAGCCCGTACAGCCTGAAAAGCTCCTGCTGAGTTCCCTGCGGCACGAAATCTCTGCCGAAATTCTTGAGCAGCACCTTCTGCGCGCAGATACCGTCTTCAGCGAGAGCCGCCGTGAGCCTGAGCCCCACGCAGCCCTGCTCGGCGCAGTCCTCAACCACTATGAGGGCATTCGTCTTTTTCACAGACCTCTCCGCAAGGACGAGCGGGAGCGGATTTATAAAGCCGAGCTTTATTACCTCCGCTGCTATACCCCTTCCCTCAAGCAGCGCGGCTGCCTCCAGCGCGCAGGGGACCGTTGTCCCGTATGCGACAATAGTCACGTCGCTCCCGGAGCGAAGCAGCTTTTCTCTTTCGCAGCCGCCTTCTTTATATGAGCCCTCTCCGCCGCGGGGATAGCGAACGGCCACCGGCCCCTTTTCCTCAAAAACGGCGTATTCAAGCATATCTCTCAGCTCTGCGAACGAGGCGGGGCACATAACCGTCATCCCCGGTATCTGAGAGAGGAATGCGGCGTCGAAAAGGCCCTGATGGGTCTCCCCGTCGGCGCCGACGACTCCGGCTCTGTCCACCGCGAGCACAACGTGCAGCCCCATGAGCGCGATATCGTGTATGAGCATGTCGTAAGAGCGCTGCAGGAATGTGGAATACACTGCGAACACGGGTATCAGCCCCCGGGCGGCCATGCCGCCGGCCATAGCCGCGGCGTGCCCCTCGGCTATGCCCACGTCCCAGAATCTTTTCGGGAACCGCTTTGCAAATTCCGTCAGCCCCGTGCCGGCCGTCATAGCGGCGGTTATCGCGCATATCCTCGGCTCTTTTTCGGCCATGGCGCACAGCGCCTTACCGAAGCAGGCGGAATAATCCGTTCCGTGCGGGCCGGAAAGGCCGTTTTCAATATCGAATCTTCCTACCCCGTGGTAATCCTCCGGCCTGCGCTCGGAAAAATCATAGCCCTTTCCCTTTTTCGTCACCGCGTGCACCACCACAGGCACGCGCATCGAGCGCGCATACTCCAGATAGTAGCACATGGCCGTGACGTCGTGCCCGTCAACCGGGCCTATATAGCGGAAGCCGAGATCCTCAAAAAACGAATACGGCAGGAGCATGCGCTTCACGCGGTTTTTCACTCTGTGCATGAAGCGGTATATCGCGCCGCCGCCCGGTATGTGCCCGAGCGCCTTCTTGCAGCGCTCCTTGAGCCTGAAATACGAGGGCTTCAGGCGCTGCCCCGCGAGATAGCCGGCAAGACCGCCCACGTTTTTGGTTATGGACATGCCGTTGTCGTTGAGGATGATCACCAGCGGCTCGCCGCTGGTCGCCGCGTCGTTGAGCGCCTCGAAGGCAAGGCCTCCGGAAAGCGCGCCGTCGCCTATGAACGCGGCTACGTCGTAATCCTCTCCGAGCATCGTCCTCGCGCGCGCCATGCCCAGCGCCACGGAAACCGAATTGGAGGCGTGCCCGGCTATGAACGCGTCGTGCACGCTCTCTTCCGGCTTCGGAAAGCCGGATATCCCGCCTAGCTGGCGAAGGGTATCGAAGCGGTCCTTCCTGCCGGTAAGCAGCTTGTGAACGTAGCTCTGGTGGCCGACGTCGAACACTATTCTGTCTTTTGCTGTATCGTAAACCCTGTGCATCGCCACCGTCAGCTCCACCGCGCCGAGATTTGAGGCGAGGTGTCCGCCGGTTCGCGAAACGTCCTCGAGCAAAAACTCTCTGAGCTCGGCGCACAGCTCGTCCAACTGCGCCTCGTCCAGACGCTTGACGTCCTCAGGGCTGTTTATTTTAGGCAAGATGTTCATTTTATGCCCTACCGTTTTTTCCTTTTCGGAATTATTCCCTTTGCAAAAGCTATGGCCCGCCCCACGGCGTATACCACGCTCTTGCTTTTATTTATAGCAAATGATTTGCCGGCGGCCTTTCCGCCTATGGTCAGCCCGGCGACCACTCCCGAAACCACGAGCTGGATAAGGATATTGCTGAGCGAAAAATCCGCCACCAGCCTGCCGGCTATTACCGCCGACGTGGAGCCGCTGACTATGCCGGAAATATCTCCCACGACGTCGTTGCAGACGCTCGCCGCCTTGTCGGCGTTTTTAAGGAGCTTCAAGGCCTCCGCCGCACCCTTTTCCTTATGCGAGGCCATGGAATGAAAAGGCCTTTCGTCGCATGAGGTTATGGCGACGCCTATTATATCGAACGCTATGCCCAAAGCGATAAAAAAAGCCAGAAGGACCCCCGCGAGCACATATCCCGCGCTGTCCATGGCCTCGTTTGCCGCAAAAGAAAACAGAATGGATATGCAGACCGTAACTATCACTATCCGGGCTATCCATCTTGCATCCGCAGTCTTTTTCTTCTGCTGGCTCTGGTTTTTCCTGCCCCTGCTTTCGTCGGGGCCGTCGCCGGGTTTTGATCTGACAGACATTTTTTTCTCCATGCCGCGCCGTCTCCGCCGGAGCGGCGCGGCGCTTAATACGGGTTTGATAAACAGCGGCGGCACACGAAGTAAATCTTACGGCTTAGGTCGGGTTGGTTTTCCCGGCCGCCTACCTCTCGTTGCCGATCAGGCGGTTTCCCTTTGAAGGCGGCCCCGCCGCGTTGCCGATTAGCGATACCCGATTGCCACTCAGTCCGCACTGTAATCCTCCGCATGCCCCACGAGGGACAGCCTAGGCGTTTTCCGCTGCAGCCGAACCAGTCCTTAGCCTCTTTTGCAGCATATATTTCAGGGGCATACCGCTCTCGATCATGGCCATGATCTGCCGCGATTAACGCTCCCATCCGCACATGCCACTCAAGGCAGGCTACATCTGCACACAGCTCAAAAAATTCACCGCAATGCAGGTTTAATCCCGCCACGTACCGGTCCGCTTACCACGCGGGGAGTACGGCCGGCACGAGAGCAGGTCTCCATGGGCGACAGGGTCGGCGCTCCCATGCCATTGGGAGCCGCCCTGAGGCCATAAAGCTTGCGCTTTCCCCCCAGCACCCACCCCGGACTGGGCGTCCGAAGCAGGCACAAGAGTCTTCATCGATATGCCCTTCAAAGGATTTTTAGGCCCTTCCTGGGGACTGGCAGAACTGACTAGGATACTGCGCCGCTGTTACGTTTTGTTATTTTATCAGAGAACAATGAATATTTCAATACATAAAGTGAATATTTCTTCTGTCGAAAAAAGAAAGACGCGGGCGATTTTTCCCGCGTCTCTCCCTTTTTTTTACTTATCCCGCAAGGCAAAGCTTTCCGCCAGCCAAACCAGGAAGCCCGGCTCGGCAAACGCTCGCCCGGCGGCGCTCACCGCCTTTTGCGTATATTTGTCTATCATTTCCAGACAGCCCTTTTCTCCGAAGAGTGTGAAAAAGGTGGTCTTGTTTTCGTCCTTGCCGACGTTTTTTCCGAAATGCTCGGGGGAGGCCGTCTTATCGAGCATATCGTCGCGCACCTGGAAGGCCCGTCCGAAGGCCTCGGCATATTCCTCTGCAGCCTGCTCCTGCTCCTCCGATGCGCCTGCCGCCGCACAGCCCATGAGCGCCGCCGCCTTAATGAGCGCGGCGGTCTTGAGGCTGTAGGTCAGCTCCACCTGCCCTGCACCAAGAGCCTCGCCTTCATGGGCAAGGTCCAGATACTGCCCGCCGCAGATACCGGCGCAGCCCGCGGCCCGCGCGAGGCAGAGCGCGGCTTTTGACTTTTTCCGAGCGTCGAGCGGCGAAGAGAGAACTGCCTCGAAGGCCTCCGCCTGCAGCGCGTCCCCCGCGAGCAGCGCCATCCACTCTCCGAAGGCGGTATGGCAGGAGGGCTTGCCCCGGCGCAGATCCGAATCGTCCATGCAGGGCAGATCGTCGTGTATGAGCGAATATGCGTGCAGCATCTCCACGGCGCAGGCAAGGTCAAGCGCGTCGGCATAGCTGCCGCCACAGGCGCGGCAGAATTCCAGGACCAGCACGGCGCGCAGTCTTTTGCCCCCGCCCAGAAGAGAATAGGCCATCGCCTCTCTGAGCGGAGCGCAGGCCGGATCTTTTGCGGAAAACCGCTCTTCCAGCGCCTTTTCCACCATAGCGCGGCAGTTTTCGTAGCGCTCTTTCATTTTATTCCTCCGCCGCGAAGGGGACCTGCTCTATCTCGCCGCTTTCATTGCGGGCAAGCTTCGTCACCTTCTGCTCGGCGCTGTCGAGCGCCTTTGAGCATTTGCGTATCAGTTCCGTTCCCTCTTCATAAAGCTCGAGGAGCGAATCGAGCGGAGCGTCACCTTTTTCAAGCAGCTTTACTATCTCTTCGAGCCTCGCCATGCTCTGCTCGAAGCTGAACGATTTTTCTTTACTCATTTGAGCTTCCTTTCGTCTACGGTGCACTCAAGCGACCCCTTTGAAAGGGTCACGTTTATCTTCTCGCCCGCGCGGACGCTGCGCGCCGAGCTTATTATCTTCCCGTTTTCTCCGGATACTAGCGAGTAGCCCCTCGCCAGCACCTTCAGCGGGCTGAGCGCGTCGAGCGCCGCGGCGGCGGCAGCGAACTTCTCCCTGCTCCCGTGCAGGCTCTGCACAGCCGCATGCGCCAGCATTCCCTGCAGCCTGTCCAGCCGCAGGCGCTTATCGTCTATATAAGCCGAGGGCATTTCCATCACTCTGCGCTTTGAAAGCATTTCAAGGCGCTGCCTTTTCGCCTTAAGATAAGAAAGCGCCGCGCCGCGTATGCGCTTGTCCGCCGCCTCGATAAAGGAGTAGATCTCCTCCCGGTCCGGCACGGCAAGCTCCGCCGCGTTCGACGGCGTGGCAGCGCGCAGATCGGCGACAAAATCGGATATCGTAACGTCCGGCTCGTGGCCGACGGCCGATATTACAGGAGTTTTGCAGGCAAATATCGCGCGGGCAACGTTTTCGTCGTTAAAAGCCCAGAGGTCCTCCGCCGAGCCGCCGCCGCGGCCTGTTATAATAAGATCCGCGTCAAGCTTTGCGTCGGCATAGCGAAGGGCGGCGCATATCTCCCGCGGCGCCTCCGCGCCCTGCACTCTCACCGGAAGGAGTATCACCTCCGCGAGAGGCCAGCGGGCGCCGAGCACGCGGATAATATCGCGCACGGCCGCGCCCGCCGGCGACGTGACGACCGCTATCCGCTCCGGATACTTCGGCAGCGGCTTTTTAGTCTCCTGCGCAAAAAGCCCCTCTCCAAGCAGCTTTTCCTTCAGCTGCTCGAAGGCGAGGTAAAGATTTCCGAGCCCGTCCGGATTGATCTCGGAGCAGTAGAGCTGATAGGCTCCGTCCCGCGGATATACGCTCACCCTGCCCCCGGCTATCACCTTCATGCCGTTTTCAGGCCTGAAGCGGAGCTTTGCCGCCTCGCGCCTGAACATGACGCAGCGCAGCGAGGAATCGGCGTCCTTCAGGGTGAAATAATGATGCCCGGAGGGATATATTTTGTAGTTTGAAAGCTCTCCCCGCACAAGCACCGAGGAAAGCAAAGGCTCGGAATCGACGAGCGCCTTTACTAGCGCGTTAAGTTCGCCGACCCCGAGTATCCTCGACTCATTTTTCATTGCGGTCTCTCGCCTTTTACAAAGCTTCCCAGAACACCGTTGACGAAAGACACCGTCTCCGGCGTATCGTATTTCTTCGCCAGCTCCACGGCCTCGTTCACCGCCGCAGCCACCGGCACGTCCTGGATATACAGCACCTCGAACATGCACAGGCGCATCACGGCGGCCGCCGTTCTTGAAATGCGCGAAAACTTCCAGCCGTGCGCGTATTTTTCTATATAGTCGTCAAGCTCGGTGCCGTGCTCCGCGATGCCGCGCACGATCCTGGCGATATACTCCTTCTGCTTCTCATCCGGGTATTCCTTATAAAGCTCGTCCTCTTCGCCGAGCGTGGCGTAATACTCCGGATCAAGCCATGTCTCGAGGAGCTTTTCGGCATCCCAGGCGCCGTAGCTCATTTCATAGGCTATGCGCACGCAAACTTCCCGCGCAGCCGTTCTTGTCATCTGTGCAGCCTCCTGTTTTGCGAAACGCCCCCTGGTTTGAGGGGGCGTTTATGTCTTTTGATCTTTACTTTCCGAACACTATGCCGCAGACGTTTACGTTTACGGCAGGCACGTTAAGGCCGGTCATGGATTCCACCGCGTTGATCACCGCTTCCTGCACGGCTGCAGCGGTCTCCGCCACGGAATAACCCTGCTTGAGGGAGATGAATGTATTAACCGTAACGTCGTCATCCTTGATATCCACCTTCACGCCCTTGGATATATTCTTCTTTCCGAGCATATCCACGAGCTCCTTGCCCTGAGACACGAAGCCTGCCACGCCTTCGATATCGGCGACAGCTGCCGCGGCTATGACGCAGATGACGTCTTCGGATATGTTTACGCTGCCCTTTTCATCGGAATGGGTCACATATTCTTTATTATCAGCCATTCAGACCACTCCTTTTCTGTAGTTACAGAGAGTTTATCACATTCCGCGTGAAAAATAAAGTCAATTATAGCTATTTTACTTCTACAATTTTTATTTTTTCCGCTCCGAGCCCGGTTTCCGACATAACTACGTCCGTTATCTGCGCCACCTGCGCGCTTGTCAGCCCCTCCTTCGGCGCGCTCACGGTAACGCTCACCGAATCGTCCCTCATAAAAACCAGGCACTCTTTGAAGCCCTTTGCCATCAGAAGATTTTCCATATCCGCCTCGCAGACGGTATACTCCGCCATTGCAGTTATTCCGGCGAGCGCGTCGTCCTTGACGGCCTGCGAGGCCTCGCTGCTGCCGGCCGTCTCCTGCAGGAGATTCACGGCGCTGTCGCGCGACTGCTCGCGTGAAAGCTTTGCCGCGGCAAAGTATTCGGAATTCGCCGGTTCGCTTTGCTCCTGCAGCACCTGCATCTCCTGCTCCTGGCCGGTATAGAAAAGCCCCGCGTCCTCGGCCTGGATATTTTTATTATCGTCCATCACCGCCGCCATCTCCCGCGCCGTTTCCTCCGACTCATATATCACCGTATCGCTGTTTTTGTCTCCCCGGCTGTAGGACCAGTTGAGATACACCGCTACGCACACGAACATCAGAACCGTCAGTACAACCATGTTTCGCTTGAAAAGTTTCATAAACGCCTCCTGTCAATCCATTTTTACAACGCTGATCTTATCTGTGCCAAGACCCGTTAGGGCCGACATGGCCTGAGTTACAGCCAGACGCACGTATGCGTCGCCCGCTCCGGAGCAGACTACCAGAGCTCCCTGATATTCCGGATAGGAGTATGAGAGCGTTACCGGCTCGCGGGCGGAGCCGCCGGCGGAGGTCATCACCGCCTCTTTTTTCGATTCGAGCCGGGTGTCTCCCTGCTCCCTCGCGCTTTCATATGAGGAGGTCTCGTTCTCCGCAAGAGTTCTTGAAACTCCGCTTTTAAGCGTCAAAACCACCTCCACCTCGCCCGCGCCGTCTATCCTCGAGAGCGCGGCGGCAAACCTCTTTTCCTCAGCCTCGAGCGAAAAATCCGGCGTCTGCGGCGCCGTATCGGGGTTTTCCTGCTTTACGCTTTTCCAGCTCCGTGATAAAAGCAGCAGCGCCAGCCCGAGCCCGAGCAGGATCGCCGCGGTTTTATAGCGGCTGAAAAACCGTTTTACCTTTTCCGCCGTCCCGCTTATTTCCATCATCATCGTATAAGCTCCACCGTTTCCATTCCCAGCTCCGAAACCGCGCAGCTTCTCAGCCGCTCGAGCTTTTCCTCCTCCGCCTGCGCCTTTATCTGCGCGGCGTACGGATACGGCAGCCGGCTTTTCTCCTCCCGCCGCGTGAAAACTCTCACCTCGGCGTCCTCTATGCCGAGCTCCTTCGCTTTGTCCAATATATATGACGCGGCCTCCGCCTGTATGATACGCGCCGTGATATCGGCGCCCATTTCGGCTATATCGCTGCCGTAGCTTCCCGCGCCGGCCTTATATTCGCTTATCAGCTCCGCCATGCTCGCGCCGCCGAGCCTCACCATCGGCGCCGCCGTCATTATCAGCACCAGAAGACCCGCGGCGAAGCGCGCCGCGTTCGCGCTTTTCCCTTTAGGGAGCAGGGATACCGCCGCTCCAGCTATGAGCGAAGCGCCCGCTATGCCGAGTATCCACTCGCGTATCTGCTGCGTCATGCTCCGCTCACCGCCCGCATGCAGGCCGTAAGATAAACGAAAAGCATTATGCCCATGGCCCCTATCAGGCCCGTAAGGATCCCGAAGGCGGAGCCCGCCTCATATATAAGCTTTGCGCCCCTCCCGCCGCCGACTACGGCGCACAGCCCGCCCGACAGCTTATAGATGATATACTGCGCGCCCGTTCGTATGAACGGGCCGGCGCATATCGCCGCCGCGGCCGCAATTCCAAAGCCGCCGACGTACGAGCGCAGAAGCGCCGCTCCCGACAAAACGCTCGCGGAGGCATCCGCTATCATGCCTCCGACCACCGGAACGAACATGCCGATAACGCTTTTCGCCGTGCGCACGGCCGCAGCGTCGGCGCTCTGCGAAACAAAGGACGTTACCGCGAGATAGACCACATACGCAACTATGACCGCCGTAAGAACGGTCACCGCGCCCCACTTGAGCACCTTGGCCGCCGCTGAAAGCCCTTCGGAATCAAAGGCGGCTGCCCCGATGCAGGCGGCGAGATAGGCAAATACCAGCGGCATGGCCGCCTTGGCGCACAGATTGATGAACAAGTTCATAAAAAGCGCGGCCGCCGCGTACTGCGCTCCCGCCGAGACCGCGGCTCCCGCGGCGGCCGAGGCCGAGGCCATGACGGGCAGCAGGACGTTTGAAAAGGCGCTTATATCCCTCACCGTCTCCCTCGCCGCCGTGATGCAGCCTCCGGTATCGGCAAGCAGGATGGCAGCGACAGCCGAGACTGACGCGAGACCTATGTACTTTTCAGCTTCCGGGAAAAGGGCGCAGGCGGCAGCCGCAGCCACCGTCGCCGCAAGCAGGAGCGCCGCGCTTTTCGCGCCTGCCCTGAGCCCTGAAAAGAGCAGCTGCGCCGCCTTTTCTCCGAGAGAGGCGAGCTTGCCCTGCAGGCTCTCGCGCGTCCCGAGCATCTCGGCGGCCTCCTGCGGGAGAGCGTCGGAAAGCCCCTCCGCTCCGGAGGCTTTATAAAGCTCCTCTTCGACGTCCAGCGCCTGGGCTCGCGGACAAAGCAAAACCGCGAATATAAAGATAAGCAGCAAAAACCTTTTCATTAGTACTTCCTCTATACGAGCTCGCTCATGAGTCTCAATACGCTCTGCATGAGCGGCAGCGCGCAGTAAAGCGAGACGGCGCCGCCCGCAAATTCCAGAGCGCCGGCTGCGGCGCTCTCTCCGGCGTCGCGGCAGATATCTCCGCCGAGCTTCGTTACTATAGCTATCCCCGAGCACTTTAAAAGCGGCGATACGAGCGCAGAGGATACTCCCGTGAGCTCCAGGACGCGGCGGAAAAAATCCATGCTTTTCGATACATATCCCGCCGCCGAAAGCAGTATCGCCGCAGCGGCAAAGGCCGACAGCGCAAGCGCCCCTGGGGGATTGTCCTTCTTAATGAGCAGCGCCGCCGAGGCTGAAAGCACGCAGACGGCGAAGGCTTTTGTAATGAGCTCCATATCAGAAATCGAACAGCGCTTTTATCAGCGTAAAAAGCGAGCTTATCTCTCTCACTATTATCACCAGCACTACAACGAGGCCGGCAATAGTAGTCATGAGCGCCTGCTCGTCCCGCCCGGAGCGTGAGAGCAGAACGTTCAGAACCGCCACAACTATTCCCACCGCCGCGATCTTGAATATAAGATCAACATTCATCCGGCCACCATCCTCCGCTACAGCATCAATATCACGGCGACGGCTCCCGCGCAGAGACTCACGGCAGCCTTGAGCCTGCCCCGCGCCGCGCCCTGCGTCTGCTCGCGCCGGAGAAAACCCTCGAAGCGCCGCTCCGCCTTTTCAAGCTCCTCCCGCTGCTGCCCGGCTTCGTATCTGCCGAGAAAGCGGCCCAGCTCCGCCGCGGCCTCCAGCTCCTCGGCCCCGAGCTTTTCGGAGAGCTCCTTTCGCGCGTGCAAGCTCCATATTTCGGAGAAGGGCACGTTTTCGCACGTCCTTATCTCTTTTGCGCAGGCGGAAAAGAAAGCCCTCAGACAAGGGACTTTTTCCTTTGATAGCTTTTCGAGCGCCTCGGGCAGCGGCAGCAGTCTTTCGCATATCTCCAGCTTCAAAAGCGAAATATCGCTCAGCAGCGCCGAGAGCACTGTTCTTCTCTCCCGCTGTCCGGCCGCGCAGCGCCACGCCGTATATGCCGCCGCGAGGGAGACTGAAAGCAGCCCCAGATCCTTAAGCACGGCTATCCCCCGTTTCGTATACGCTGTAGCGCCGTCTGCCGTTTTCGCGCGATATGACAACTGCTCTTTCGAATATCCTCTTAAGCTCCCGCCACGCTCCCCTTTCTCTCAGCTCACCTATACCGCCGGCATGGATGGTGGCTATGAGCTTTACCCCGCAGCGCGCTGCGGCGGCAGCGGCCATTGAGTCCTCCGGACGGGTTATCTCGTCCATGGCGGCGATCTCCGGGTTCATGCATCTTATGAGAGAGATAAGCGAATCGGCCTTGCAGCCTCCGTCTATAACGTCCGTATGCCTGCCTATGTCGAACTGCGGCACTCCCCGGCGCACCGCGGCTATCTCCCTTCTCTCGTCGGCCACGGCGCACCTGTAGCTTCTGCTGCAGCCGCGGCCGTTGGAAAGGCCGCGGATCATATCGCGCAGAAGGGTCGTTTTGCCAGCTCCGGGCGGGGAGATTATAAGAGTAGAGCAAAAGCCCGCTTCCCCCTCAAGCCGCGGAAGAACGGCGTCTGCCACGCCGCGAATCTCGCGGGCTATGCGTATATTTACCGAAAGCAGCGCGCACACCACCCGTCTTTCCTCTCCGGAGGCTCCGAGGGCGGCGCATATGCCCACCCTGTGCCCTCCGGCGGCGGTAACGAAGCCCTCCTTAAGGCTCTCCGCCGCCGTGTGAAGCGATACGCCTGCGGCTTTTTCGATAACGAAGTCGAGCTCCGCCGGGCTGACGCTTCCCGCTCCGGGAAGTTCGCTTTCCTTTCCGCCGAGCAGGACCGTAGGCCTCCGGCCGGCTCTGAGCCTGAATTCCTCCGCCTCCGCCGTTTTTCCCTCCGGCAGAGCGAGAGCCGCCGCTCTTATTGCCGGCGGCAGTATCCCGGCCGCCTCAAGATATTTCCCGTCCTTCAAGACATCGCCTCCCGAGTGCTTGTACCAGAATTATATTTTGCTTCCTCTCCCGATATGCAAAAAGCCGGAGGCGCTTTCGCGTCTCCGGCTCACAGGTGCGGATTTCAGAATTCTATTCCCCGCCGTGCTTTTATGCCGCTGTCGAACGGGTGCTTTATTTTTCTTATTTCCGAAACGTAGTCCGCTGCGGCTGTAAGCTCCTCCGGCGGCTCGCGCCCGGTTATTACGAGCTCAAGCCCCTCCGGGCGGGAAGCTATGAACTCCATAAACCTTCCGAGCGGCAGAAATCCTTTGGTCACCGCGGAGCAGCACTCATCGATAACGAGCATATCGTATTCCGCGAGCTTCGGCTCCAGATCGTCCAAAAAGGCCTTCGTCTCAGCGCAGAGAGCGCTTTTGTCCTCCTCGGACATATTCCACGTGAAGCCTCGCACAGCGGGGCCGCAAAGCACCGTTATGTTATCCAGCTTTTCAAGCTCGGAGAGCTCGGAGCTGTCTCCGCTTTTCATAAGCTGGGTGAAAAGCACCTTAAGCCCGCTGCCGGCCGCGCGCACCGCCAGGCCGACCGCCGCGGAGGTCTTGCCCTTGCCGTCGCCGCAGTAAATATGAAACAGGCCCTTCTTTTCCATTTAAGCACCTCCTGAAAGCAATTCAATTTTTCTTCAGTATAATACGCCGCAAAAGTTTTTACAAACATATTTTCTTTTTCTCCCGGAAAGTGTATAATAACTTGTTATCACAGCTATCGACTTTCTTTGCCTGGAGGAACAGCAATGGATAAAACCGAAAACGCGGCTTTGCCGACCGAGAGCGAAGCCAGAAATTTTATTGAAAACTTTATCGAGGAGGATCTCGCCCCCGGCGGCCGCTTCGAGGGCATGCAGGTGCACACCCGCTTCCCTCCGGAGCCCAACGGCTATCTGCACATCGGCCACTGCAAGGCGCTGTGCATAGATTTCGGCACGGCCGAAAAATTCGGCGGCATTTGCAACCTTCGCATGGACGATACCAACCCCGCCCGCGAGGACACCGAGTACGTTGAGGCCATCCAGGAGGACATACACTGGCTCGGCTTCGACTGGGACGACAGATTTTTCTACGGCTCCGATTATTTTGAGCAGACCTACGGCTACGCCGAGGAGCTTATAAAGAAAGGGCTCGCCTACGTCTGCGAGCTGACTCCGGAGGAATTCCGCGAAAAGCGCGGCGACCTCACTCACCCGGCCGTAAGCCCCTGGAGAGATCGCCCGATAGAGGAAAACCTCGATCTTTTCCGCCGCATGCGCGCGGGCGAATTCCCCGAAGGGCGCATGACTCTGCGCGCCAAGATAGACCTCGCCTCCGGCAATTTCAATATGCGCGATCCCGTGCTTTACCGCATACGCTACATCAACCACCACCGCCAGGGCACGAAATGGTGCATCTTCCCGATGTACGATTTCGCGCATCCGATACAGGACGCGCTCGAGCATATAACCCATTCCCTCTGCTCGCTCGAGTATGAGGACCACCGCCCGCTCTACAACTGGGTGGTAGACAACCTCTCCCTGCCCTCCAAGCCGCGCCAGATAGAATTCGCGCGCCTCGGCATAAACTACACCGTCATGTCCAAGCGCAAGCTGCGCGCGCTGGTGGAAGGCGGACTCGTCTCCGGCTGGGACGATCCGCGCATGCCCACTCTCTGCGGCCTGCGCCGCCGCGGCTATACCCCGGCCTCTATAAGGAACTTCTGCGAGCGCATAGGAGTCGCCAAGGCCACGAGCACGGTGGAATTCGGCTTCCTCGAGCACTGCCTGCGCGAGGATCTCAACGCCACGGCGAAAAGGGCCATGGCCGTCCTGCACCCGGTAAAGCTCATTATAACCAACTATCCCGAGGGGCAAAGCGAAGAATTCGACGTTGAAAACAATCCCGAGCGCCCCGAGGACGGAACGAGAAAAGTCCCCTTCTCCCGCGAGCTCTGGATCGAGGCGGAGGATTTCGAGGAGATCCCGCCGAAAAAGTATTTCCGTCTCTTCCCCGGAAACGAGGTTCGCCTCAAGGCCGCGTACGTGGTAAAATGCACCGGCTGCAGGCGCGACGAGAACGGCAAAGTAGTTGAAGTATACGCCGAATACGACCCCGCCTCCCGCGGAGGCGACCCTGCCGACGGCAGGAAGATAAAGAGCACCATCCACTGGACGGACTGCGCCACCGCCGCGGACGCCGAGATAAGGCTTTACGACAATCTCTTCTCCGATCCCGCGCCCGACGCCGCCGACAAGGACTTTATGACGCTTCTCAACCCCGCCTCTCTGGAGGTCCTCACCGGCTGCAAGGTGGAGCGCTCGCTGGCGGACGTCACGGCGCCGGCCTCCTTCCAGTTCCTCCGCATGGGCTATTTCTGCGCCGACAGCAAGGATTCTAAGCCCGGGCATCTGGTGTTCAACCGCTCGGTCGGCCTGAAAGACAGCTACAAGAAATAATCTTTCCCGTTAAGCTCAAGCGGCTCCGGCATAACGCCGGAGCCGCTTTTTTATATTGCATTTTAATCGCTTATTTCGCCTTTTCCTGCCGGAGCTCGAGCGAGAGCCTGTCCGCGATCATGGCTATGAATTCGCTGTTGGTGGGCTTTCCCTTGATGCCGGAGACTGTATAGCCGAAATACTTCTGGAGTATCTCCACATCGCCTCTGTCCCAGGCGACCTCTATGGCGTGGCGTATGGCCCGCTCCACCCGCGAGGAGGTGGTTCCGAATTTCTTGGCGACGTCCGGATAAAGAACCTTCGTCACGGCGTTTATAACGTCCATATCCTCTACCGCTTTGATTATCGCCTCGCGCAGATACTGATAGCCCTTTATATGCGCGGGAACGCCTATCTCATGGATTATCTCGGTCACCATGCTCTCTATGCCGAGAGAATCGTTCTTTTCCTCCTTCTGCCTGCCGGAGGCCGGCTCCGAGGCGCTGATGATCTTCTCTATAAGATCGCCTATATCGCAGGGCTTTGCTATGAAATACTGTACTCCAAGCGCCGCGGCTTCGGTTATGGCCCGGTCTGTCGCAAAAGCCGATAAGACTATGACCGCAGGCATTTTCCCTCCGCCGTCCGAAAGCCTCTGCAGAACGCTGAGCCCTCCGAGCCTGGAAAGGACTACGTCCGTGATCAAAACATCCGGGGCAAGCTCTATCACCCTGTGCAGCGTTTCAAAACCGTCTGCCGCAGTACCCACTACCTCGATACTTGTCTCTGATTTGAGCGCCGCGCAGAGCAGAGTGCGAAAATCCTCGTTCGAATCGGCAATGAAGATGCGTTTCTTCCCGTCCATGGTCTAACCTCCAACTTTCAGTATAATAGTATATGAAGCGGCCGGTATCGTGCTTATTTATCTGTCAGATATCAACTACCGATAATTTACCATATATAGGAAAATATTGCAACATAAAAGCGCGTTTTTCAGTTAAAAATATTTTGTCATTATTCGCACTCAAACTACAAAATATCGTATGGTTCCCTACTGTTTTTGGAAAATGTAACCAATATGCAGTATTCTGGTTCATATTGTAATCTCATTTGGGACGCATGTCAAACTTTTCGGGCCGGAAACCGGAACGATTGTTTCGGTTTCCGGCCCGCTCCCTTTTTCAGGCTGCCTCAAGCATCTTTTCTATGCTTATACAGTAACCTCGCGAGGGATCGTTCAGCAGCACGTGAGTAACGGCGCCCACGAGCCTTCCGTTCTGCATTACGGGGCTGCCCGACATCCCCTGCACTATGCCTCCCGTGCTTTTGAGAAGCTCCTCATCCGTTACCTTTATCATGAAAGATCTTCCGTCATCCCTGCCGCGGTAGAGCCTTATTATCTCGGCGCTGTAGCTTCTGGCCTCGCTGCCGGATATATCCGCGAGTATCTCGGCGCCGCCGAGCGATATCTCGCTCTCGGCGGCCGTCCGGACGGTATCGCCGAGGCCGGCTATAAAGTCCTGCTCGAGCTCTCCGAATATGCCGCTTTCGGTATTCGCCTCAATAGTGCCGACGGCCTGCTGCCCGGAAAACTCCCCGTGCAGCATGCCTGGCTCTCCCGCTTTTCCTGGCACCAGCTCGCTGATATTCGCCGGGCTCACAGTTCCGCGGCTGCTTTCAAGCGGCTTTCCGCTTCCGCTTTCGTTCACGGCATGCCCCAGCGCGCCGAAATCTCCGCTCTCGGGATCGACGTAGGTCACCGTGCCGATGCCGGCGATATTATCTCTGAATATCAGGCCGGCCTCGCGGTTTCCGGATATCCCCGTGCGCGGCTCAAGCACGGCAAAGCCCTCTTTCCCGCCGCGGATATACCGCAGCTCCACGCTCCGCCCGCCGCTTTGCAGAGCGTCAAAAAGATCCTCTCCGCAGAGTATCCTGCGCCCGTCGGCGTGAGTTATGAGGTCTCCCGGCAGTATGCCCGCTCTTTCCGCCGGGGAAAAGCCTCCATCTTCACCTTCGACGTCGGTGTAGCCTGCGGCAATAACGCCCTCCGCCTCGAGAACTATACCGACCGCAAAGCCGCCGGGTATAAGCTCTCCGGGAAGCTCTCCCGCCGCGAACGCCCAGCCGGAGAGCAGGACCGCCGCCAGAAACGCCGCTGCCGCACTTTTTATTTTTTTATCGAATACACGCAGACTTTTGCCGAAGCGCTTTTCCCTGCCCATCGGCATCTCCTCCTTTCACATTGAATTTTCGGGCGCTTTTAATATCTCTCGCCGCGGACAAAAAAAGCGTGTCAAAAAATCTCGCAATTGCCTGAGCATGTTTTTCCTTTTCCCGTCCGCAGGAAATAGCTCCGCTTCGGTAAGAAGTCTTTTCCTTCTCTGCATTACTTTTCTTTTAAAAACTATAAAAATAATCTGATTCAACCGCCGTTTTCACCTCCGCTCTCCGCCGCGCATATCCTGCTAATAAAACGAGAGGAGCATGTGTATGGATACACTTCGCCCCGGCTCCCGGGGAGCTTATACGGAAATGCTGCAGCTCGCGCTTTACCGCGCCGGATATCTCGACGAAGAGCCGGACGGCATATTCGGTCCTGAAACCGAGCGGGCGGTGAGGAGCTTTCAGCGCGCCTCCGGGATAAGCGCTGACGGCGTCGCCGGTCCCGTAACCTGGCGGGCGCTTCGGCCCTTTCTTACAGGCTATATGCGCCACACGGTGAGGCCGAGAGATACTTTCTACCGCCTCGCCGCAGGATACGGCAGCAGCGTCGGCGCTATCGCAGCGGCAAACCCCGCGCAGGACCCGCTTTCTCTGCGCATTGGATCGCGGCTCGTTATCCCGCTGGGCTTTCCCGTTGTCCCGGACAACGTGAGCTTTACATACGAGCTGCTTTCTCTGTGTGCGGAGGGGCTCGGTGCAAGATACCCCTTCCTGCGAGTATCCTCCGCCGGAAGCAGCACGGCCGGAAAAAAGCTTTGGCTCTTCAGCCTTGGCAGCGGCGAGGGCAAAGTTTTTTACAACGCCGCTCATCACGCCAACGAGTGGATAACATCTCCTTTGCTGATGGTCTTTCTCGAAACCGCCTGCCGCGCGCTCGCCTTCGGGGAAAGGCTCGGAAACGAGCGCGCCGCGGATATCTTTTCAAAATGCACTCTTTTTCTCATGCCGATGGTGAATCCCGACGGCGTCGATCTCGTTACGGGAGCTACCTCTTCCGGCCGCTTTTATTCCCTCGCCCGGAGCATTGCGGCCGATTATCCGGATATCCCGTTCCCCTCCGGCTGGAAGGCGAACATCGCCGGCACGGACCTGAATCTGAACTACCCCGCAAACTGGGAGCTGGCAAAGGAGATAAAATACGCCGCGGGCTTCGTTTCGCCCGCGCCGCGCGACTACGTGGGCTCGGCGCCGCTTTCCGCGCCGGAGAGCCGCGCCGTATACGATCTGACGCGGAGAAACGACTTTGATCTCACCCTCTCCTATCACACCCAGGGCAAAACCATTTACTGGAAGTATCTTGACTTTGATCCCCCGCGCTCCCTTGAGCTGGCACAGGCCTTTTCCGCCGCGAGCGGCTACGCCGTTGCGGAGACTCCCTACGCCTCCGGCTTCGCCGGCTATAAGGACTGGTTCATACAGGATTACAACCGCCCTGGCTATACCATAGAGGCCGGAAGCGGCGAAAACCCGCTGCCCATATCGCAGTTTGGCGAGATATACGCCGATAATTTCGGCATTTTGCTCACGGGGCTGACTTATTTGTTCTGATTAATCTACATCCTGAACTATTGACAAAAAGCGCCGCTTGTCTTAAAATCTGCTCAAAGCGATGACGAGAACAAGACGGAATCAACCCGTTTCAGAGAGCTGCCGGCCGGTGCGAGGCAGCGCGGCGTCCTCCGTGTATAGCTCATCTCCGAGCCGCCTGCCTGAATCGTGCATTTAGGGCGGGCCGTGCAGCCGCGTTAGGGCAAGGGTCTTGATTGAGACCTGCTGAGGGCATCCGGGCGATCGGACGCCAAATCGGGGTGGTACCGCGTAGTAAATTACGTCCCCGGCCTTGTAAGAAGGCCGGGGCTTTTGTTTTGCCTGTGCAATAAAGGCTCCCGGCACAGGAAAACTGTTTTGTGAGGGATTGAAATGAAAATCTGTTTTTCCACTCTCGGCTGTCCGGATTTCACCTGGACGGAGATCTATTCCATGGCGAAGGACTTCGGCTTTGACGGCATAGAGGTCCGCGGCCTCGGAAACGAGATAATCACGATAAGGGCAAAGCCCTTCGCGCCCGAAAACGTTGCGGCGACCGCGGAGAAGCTCAAGTCGCTCCATCTGACTATCCCCTGCCTCTCGTCCGGCTGCTCTCTGCGCTTTGCCGACAAGGCGGATGAGAACTACGAGGAGCTCGTGGGCTACGTGGACCTTGCCGAAAAGCTCGGCACGCCCTACGTGAGAGTCCTGTGCGACACTCTGCCCGATCCTGTCAGCGAGGTGGACGACGAAGTTATAGTCGCGGCTCTGCTGCGCATAGCTCCCTATGCCGAGGAGCACGGAGTGACCATGCTTCTTGAAACGAGCGGAGTCTACTGCGACAGCTCGCGCCTGCGCTCCGTGCTCGAGCGCGTACCGTATGATTCCGTGGCGGCTTTGTGGGACGTGCACCATCCCTACCGCTTCGCGGGCGAGAGCCCGGAAACTACGATACAGAACCTCGGCGCCTACGTGAAGCACATACACATAAAGGACTCCGTTATGACCGACGAGGGCGTAAAATACCGCATGATGGGCGAAGGCGATCTGCCGATAGACGACATCATGCTCGCCCTGCGCTCCATAAATTACGAAGGCTACATTTCCCTTGAGTGGGTAAAGCGCTGGGCTCCCGAGCTCACCGACGCCGGCATAGTCTTCCCGCAGTTTGCGCACTTCATGAGCCGCTACGACTCCCGCGGCACCTCCTCCCGCCAGCTTTACGACAACGCCAGGAAGACCGGCAAATACGTATGGCCCAAGGAAAAGCTCATAGACTACACCTTCCCCCAGGTGCTTGACCGCATGGTTGAGGAATTCCCGGACCAGTACGCTTTCCGCTACACGACGCTCGATTACACGCGCACCTACTCCGAATTCCGAGACGACGTTGATACCTTCGCCCGCGCGCTCATAGCTATGGGCGTTCGCCAGGGCGACCACGTGGCGATATGGGCGACGAACGTGCCGCAGTGGTATATAACCTTCTGGGCGACTACGAAGATAGGCGCCGTACTCGTTACCGTAAACACCGCCTACAAAATACACGAGGCGGAGTACCTGCTGCGCCAGTCCGATACGCACACACTCGTAATGACTGACGGCTACAAGGATTCCGACTACGTGGCGATAATGATGGAGCTCTGCCCGGAGCTCAAGGAAAACCCGCACGGCAAGCCGCTTCACGCGCGCAGGCTGCCGTTTTTAAGAAACGTCATCACCTGCGAATCCGCTCAGCCCGGCTGCTTCACCTGGGACGAGGCGATGGCGATGTCCTCCCGCGTGCCCATAGAAGAGGTCTACCGCCGCGCCCTTGCTATAAACAAAGACGACGTGTGCAACATGCAGTACACTTCCGGCACCACCGGCTTCCCGAAGGGAGTCATGCTCACGCACTACAACGTAGTGAACAACGGCAAGGCAATCGGCGACTGCATGGACCTCTCTACCGCCGACAGGATGATGATACAGGTGCCGATGTTCCACTGCTTCGGAATGGTCCTGGCGATGACGGCCTCGATGACGCACGGCGTTACCATGAGTCCTATCCCCGCCTTCTCCCCGAAGCTCGGCCTCGAATGCATTAACAAAGAGCATATCACCGCCTTCCACGGCGTGCCGACGATGTTCATAGCCATGCTCTCGCACCCGGATTTCGAGACCACCGATTTTTCGTACATGCGCACGGGCATAATGGCCGGCAGCCCCTGCCCGATAAAGGTGATGCGCGAGGTAATAGAAAAAATGCATATGGACGAAATATGCATAACCTACGGGCAGACCGAAGCCTCCCCCGGCTGCACGATGAGCAAGACGACCGACTCCATAGAAACGCGCGTTGCCACCGTTGGCGGAGCGATGTTCGGAGTCGAGTGCAAGATCGTAGACCCCGAGACCGGCGAAGACCTGCCCGACAACGTGGACGGCGAGTTTGTGGCCCGCGGCTACAACATAATGAAGGGCTACTACAAGATGCCGCAGGCGACCGCCGCCGCCATAGACGCGGACGGCTGGCTTCACTCGGGCGACCTTGCCCGCCGCGACGAAAACGGCAACTACCGCATAACCGGCAGGATAAAGGACATGATAATCCGCGGCGGCGAAAACATCTACCCCAAGGAGATAGAGGAGTTCCTCTACCGCCACCCGAAGGTATCGGACGTGCAGGTCATCGGCGTGCCGGACAAGGTCTACGGCGAGGAGATAATGGCCTGCGTAATCCTCAAGGAGGGCGAGAGCATCACCGAGGAGGAGCTCAAGACCTACTGCCGCGAGAGGATGGCGAAGCACAAGACTCCGAGATACATAACCTTTGTCGACTCCTTCCCGATGAACGCCGCAGGTAAGATACTCAAATACAAGATGCGCGAGGACGCCATTGAGTACCTCAAGCTCCAGGAAGCGGCGAAGATCGAAACAGCATAAGGGCGCAAAAAGAGCGGGCCGGAAAACCGGCCCGCTCTTTTTATCTGCGGCGTTATCTTATTTTTCTGCACTCGAGGTAATATCTTTTGTCCTCGGCATGACCCATGGAAAAGCTCTTTCTCGGGAAGACTCCCGAGCGGATGACCGACGAAAACAGCTCCGACTTGCCGAATACGGGCATAAGCAGCCCGAGGCTACCCTCGCGCGCGGCAAGGTCCCTGAGAGACGCTTCGCCGTGGATATAATCTATCTTCGCGCGGCCGGAGGCGACTATCTCATCCAGCTTTTCCTGCACTGCTCTTATAGCCTCTCCCGCGCTCGAAGCCGGTATCAGGAGCTCTCTTTCCTCTTTGCCGAAAACGCAGACGACCTTCCTTTCGCCGTCCGCGCCGGCGAAAGCGGCGGAAAGCTCTTTCAGTACGGCAGCCGCGTCAGTCTCGAAAAGAATTCTGTGTATGGGCTCGAAATCGAGCGCAGGCTCGTGGATATTAACGAGCTCGACGAGCGCGTAGCGCGCCGGATGGCACGCTCTCTCGCTTTCGGGAAGCTCATCCTTGAGCTTTTCCCAGCAGAGCTTTGCCGCGGCGAGGGAGTGGTTGCCGTCGCCCACGGCGAAAAGCACGGGCGCTTTGCCCGTTTTTCCGTATCTCTTTTCGACCTCGGCCTCGGAGCCGAGCTTTTCTATAGCTGCCGTGAGCCTTTCGGCGGCCGCTCCGCTTATCCTCCTGCCTCTTACGGCGCCGCCGCCCTGCATGAGCGGGAAATCATAGAGGACTTCCCCGGCGCCGGCCTCGGCAGTTTTTACTACCGTGCCCTCAACGTCGTCCATGAGAAGCATTATATGCGGCATTTCGAGCTCCGCGCCCTCGCGCAGCACCACTCTCGCCGCGAGGCGGGATATGACCGTCTCCTCGCTGGCGCGGGTGAGCGATACCGCGTCGTTTGAAAAATCGTAGCTTTCAAGATCGAGCCTGCCGACTATGCCGCGGCGGACGCGGCCGTCCTTCATGGCGCGCTCAACGAAAACGTATGAGTTTTCGACAGTTCTGAAAACTCCGCTTTCAAGATACCCGCGCATATTCGCCGCCATCTCCCTCGCCTTTTCCGCGGGGTCCGCGCCCTCGAGGAAGGCCTCCGGAAGCATCAGCGCGAGAGCCGTAGGCTTCCCGGCGGTGATCCTTTCCGTTTCGCGCCAGTATTCCGGCTCCGCCGTGAACTGGTCGCAGGCGATGACGCTCCAGTATTCCAAGCCTTCGCGCGGGATGAGTATATCCGCGGGCAGAAAAGCTTCAAATCTCTTTTTCAATGGTTTTCATCCCTTCATAAGCGGGAAATGGTTTCCGCTATAAGCTTTCTGAAATCGGCCCCGACCTTCGCCGCGGCCTCCTGAACGTCTTCATGCGAGAGGGGCTTTCCCTGCAGCCCCGCGGCCATATTCGAAACGCAGGATACAGCGCATACTCTCATACCCATGTGCCGCGCGGCTATGGCCTCGCAGACCGTGCTCATTCCGACGACGTCCGCTCCGAGCGCGCCGAGCATTTTTATCTCGCTCACGGACTCAAACGACGGCCCCGTCAGCTGCGCGTATACGCCTTCCTTCAGCTCCAGGCCGAGCCTTTCGGCCGCGGCTCTGACGCTTTGGCAAAGCTCGGGGTCGTATATCTGCGTCATATCCGGGAAGCGCGGGCCGAGCTCTTCTATATTGGCTCCTATGAGAGGATTTGGAACGAACAGCGATATATGATCCTTTATCAGCATTATCGCCCCGGTATGAAGCCCGGGGTTTATGCCGCCGGAGGCGCAGGTGAGAAGCAGCTTTCCGGCGCCCATGAGCTTCATCAGGCGCACGGGCATGACCACCTGCTGCATGCTGTAGCCCTCGTAATAATGCACTCTTCCCTGCATCGCCACTACCGGCACTCCGCGGCAGTACCCGAAAACGAACCTGCCGGCGTGACCTTCTACCGTGGATACCGGGAAGCCCTCCAGCTCGCTGTAGGACACCGCGGCCTTGACTTCTATATCCCCGGCAAAGCCGCCGAGGCCGGAGCCGAGGATCACCGCGACCTCGGGCACGAAGTCCGTCTTCTCCCTAAGCTGCGCGAGGCAGCTTTGGAGTCTTTCGTAAATCTCGCTCATTTTTCCTCCGTTACGTCATCTGCTTGCGGCGCGAAATGTTTATCGTGCCGTCCTGCATTTCGTTTATCCAGTCGAGCGATTTGCCGAGGCCGTTGGCCACGCAGGAGATCGCGTCGTCGGTTATATGAGTTTCAATGTTTGTGCGCGATTCTATGAGCTTATCGAAGCCCCATATCAGGCTGCCGCCGCCCGTGAGCGTTATGCCGTTTGCCGAAATATCGGCCACGAGCTCGGGCGGGGTGTTTTCTATCACGTGGTAAATAGCCTCGAGTATCCTCTCGCAGACCTCCTCGAAGGCCTCCACGAGCTCGTTGGAATTCACGCTTATCATTTCCGGCAGCGACGTGAGCAGGTTCCTGCCCTTTACCTCCATGCTCAGCGGCTCGGCGCGCGGGAACACAGCCCCTATGCTCAGCTTGAGCTGCTCCGCCGTGCTCTCGCCTATGAGGACGTTGTGCCGGCGCTTGATATATTTGATTATCGCCTCGTCGAACTCATCGCCCGCTATTTTAAGCGAAGCCGACTCGACTACGTTTGAAAGCGATATAACGGCTATATCCGTAGTGCCGCCGCCTATATCGACTATCATATGCCCTTCGGGATGCGTAATATCTATACCGGCGCCAAGCGCCGCGGCTACGGATTCCTCAACGAGATATACCCTTCTCGCCCCGGCCTGGATGCCCGCGTCTATTACCGCGCGCTCCTCTACCTCCGTTATGCCGCTGGGGACGCATATTACGAGCCTCGGCTTGAAAAGGCTGAAGGACGTGACTTTCCTGACGAACTCGCGCAGCATCCTCTCCGTCATATCGTAATCGGAGATGACTCCCCCGCTCAGCGGCCTGATGGCCACTATATTGGGCGGCGTTCTGCCCAGCATCTGCTGCGCCTCCGAGCCTACCTTCAAAAGCCTGCCGGTATTCCTGTCCATCGCCACTACGGACGGCTCTCTGAGGACTATGCCCTTGCCCTTTACGTATAAGAGCACCGAGGCCGTGCCCAGATCGACGCCTATGTCATATCCGAACAGCATAATTTCAATCCCTTTCCTGTGTTACTCTGCCGCCTTTGCCAGCGTGGCGCATACCACGCGCGCGGCTCCGGCCGTTAAAAGGACGCGGGAGCATTCCGCGAGAGTCGAGCCGGTGGTGACTATATCGTCTATAAGGAGTATGCGCTTGCCGGCTATGAGCTCTTCATCCTTGACCACGTAAGCGCCGCTTACGTTTGCTTTCCGCTTTTCTCTTTCGCTTATGCCCGACTGCGCCTGAACGTTTCTTATCTTTTTAAGAGTCTCCGCGGCGACGTCCTCAAGCTCGAGCGCGGCCGCCATCGCCAGCAGCGCCGCCTGGTCATACGTCCTCTCGGCGAGCCTTACCTCGTTGAGAGGCACCCAGGTTATTAAATCATACTTTCCGCTCAGATTCTGTCTTATACAGTCGGCAAGGAGCCTGCCGTATGCCTTGGCGTACTGCGAAGCGCCGCGGAATTTGAATCTGAGTATGGATTCGCGCACCTCGTCCTTATAGTAAAACGGGCTCACGCACTCGGAGAAAAAGTCGCCCGCGGTCCTCTGCGCCGCGCCCTTGCAGAACGGAAGCTCCTTCAGGCATGAAGCGCAGATCTCCTTTTCTCCCTTTTCGAGGAATTTCCTGCAGAACACACATCTCGGAGGGAAAAACAGATCGAGTATTCCGGTAAAGAGTCCCATGACAGACCTCCTTTCGCCGTTGGCCGCGGCGAGCGGCACCTTCATTTCTTCTCTCTTCAGTACCTGCCGGTCTCCATTCGCGTTTTGAGCCCGCAATATCTTTTCTGCCTTCTGTCGTTCGCCGTCATCTCCGCGACGACTTCCTCGCTGCCCGTTATTATCAGCAGCTGTCTCGCACGTGTGATCGCCGTATAGAGGATGCTCCGCGTCATCAGCTTCTGCGGCCCCGGAGCGGAAACAAAGATGACCGCGCTGTATTCGCTCCCCTGCGCCTTATGAACCGTCATCGCATAGGCGAGCTCAAGGTCTTTTATCATATCGGCGGTATATACGGCTCTTCTGCCCTCGAAATCCACAGTTACCGTCTCGGCGATATTGTTTATCTGCTCTACGCGGCCTATGTCTCCGTTGAATATGCCGGCGCCGAGCTCGCGGTCCTTCTGCCATATTATATCATAATTGTTCCTGATTTGCATCACCCTGTCGCCCTCGCGGATGACAAAAGCGCCGCAATTGCGCTCGTTTTTTTCGCGTGACGGCGGATTGAGCGCCTGCTGGAGCCGCCTGTTGAGATTTATGGTGCCGGCTTCGCCCTTCCTGAACGGAGCGAGCGCGAGTATCTGCCAGGGATCTATGCCCATGTTTTTCGGAAGCCGTTCCGACACGAGCTCCGTCACCGTATCGGCTACTGCCGCGGCGCTGCGCCTGCGGAGGAAGAAAAAGTCCCCTCCGTTTTTGAGCTCCGGCATGACGCCGGAGTTTATTTTATGCGCGTTTTTTACTATTTCGCTGCTCTGCGCCTGGCGGAAGATCTCCGTGAGCCTGACTATCCTCACGGCACCCGAGCGGATTATATCCGCGAAAGGACTGCCAGGGCCGACCGGCGGGAGCTGGTCGGCGTCGCCCGTGAGCACGAGGCGGCAGCTCGGACGCATCGCCAGCAGCAGCGCGTTGAGAAGCAGTATATCCGCCATGGAGCTCTCGTCGAGGATGACGGCCTCGGCGTCGAGCATGTCCTTTTCGTTCTTTTTGAAGACCGTCTCGCCGCCGCTTTCGGAGTAGCCCGCGCCCAGAAGCTTGTGGACAGTCTGCGTTTCCCTGCCGCACAGCTCGCTCATGCGCTTTGCCGCGCGGCCGGTGGGCGCGGCGAGGGCGATCTTAAGCCCCGCGCGCTCGAAAAGCGCTATTACGGCGCGCACGGTCGTGGTCTTTCCCGTGCCCGGGCCGCCCGTGAGCACGAGTATATTGCTCTCGGCCGCCGCCTGCACCGCCTCTCTCTGCTCCGGCGTATATGTTATGCCCTGGAGCTTTTCTATCTCCGAACAGATATCTCTTGTATTCGTGAAAAGTCTGTCTTTCCCTTTCGCCATCATGCTGAGCCGGCGAGCGGTATTCGTCTCG
>Ga0079305_1000774_pt1 | contig 58140 bp, 50 predicted proteins | sample LMS_cellobiose_e_FD_79183 | JGI IMG/M metagenome (GOLD analysis project Ga0079305, IMG submission 79183) | Rumen-fistulated moose microbial communities from Alaska, USA - LMS_cellobiose_enrichment | ecosystem: Host-associated > Mammals > Digestive system > Stomach > Rumen fluid ...
ATTTCGTTTCGTCCGAGCTCCGGGTAATTGACTCAACCCCAAAGCTCAGACCTTTGGTTCGCACTCTCGTGCGTCCCGTCTGGTGCTTTCTCGTTCATTGTTTAATTTACAAGGTACACTCCCGCTCCCGCATCGGTGCGGAACAGGAATTATATTAGCATATGCCTTCTATCTTGTCAACTTATTTTTTCATCATTTTCCCGATTTTTTCGCATGATTTTGCTGCACATTTCGCAAGCCAGAGCCGCATCACACGCCTTGACAGTTCTGGTGAGTCGTGCTACAATGAGTCTGCAAAATCCAAAGGGGTGCTGGCGTAAACCGGCTGAGATACGGCGTATTACCGCCGTGACCCTCGAACCTGATCCGGGTAATGCCGGCGTAGGGATGCGGAGACGAAATCTTCCCATGATCTGCACGACGACGCCGACGCGTTGATCGTGTATTTTTTATGGGAAAGGACTGTATTTAAGATGAAAGACAACAAGACCCTGATGCTGGCAGAGGGCGGCGTTTGCATCGCCCTGTCTCTGGCCCTGAGCTATCTGAAGATTCCCATCGGCCTGACCTTTGGCGGTTTCGGCGGCTCCATTGACCTGGTGATGATCCCGCTGATTATCTTCGCTGTCCGTTGGGGCCTGGGCTGGGGCGTGCTGGCCGGACTGGCCTTCGGCACGCTCAAGTATTTCGTGGCCAACGGCTCGGCCATCAGCTGGATCTCCATCCTCTTTGACTACTCCCTGGCTTACGCCGCCGTGGGGCTGGCCGGACTGCTGCGCCGCCGCTGGAAGCTGCTGCCCCTGGCCGCCCTCATCGGTTGCATCGGCCGCTTCGTGATCCACTATATCAGCGGCGTCACGGTGTACGCCCAGTATATGCCCGAGGAGTTCATGGGCGTCACCAAGCTGACCCCTCCCCTTTATTCCCTGCTCTACAACGGCACCTACATGGTCCCCAACACCATTCTGGCCATCGTCCTCTGCGCCCTGCTGGCGGTCCCTCTGGCCAAGTATTTTGCCAAGAAGGGCTGATTTCGTCCCTCTCTTATCCGCTCGTCCCCACTTGTTGGAGACGGGCGGATTTTTTGCGCGTCGGCGAAAAAAACTGTTGACAAAGCAACCGGAATCTGTATAATAGTTTTTGTTCGTCGGAACACAGCGGGATTGTGTAAAGGTAGCACAGCGGACTCTGACTCCGTATGTGAGGGTTCGAATCCTTCTCCCGCTGCCAAAGAGAAAGGCACCCGGTCGGGTGTCTTTCTTTTTGGCAATACAAGGGATTCGAAACGAGCTCCGATCTTGCGTGAGCGTCAGCGAGCAGCAAGATCGGCAGCAAACAGTCCAGTGGACTGTTTGCGCAGCGAGAGGAGAATCCTTCTCCCGCTGCCAAAAAGAGCGGTCTGCCGTCGGGCAGGCCGTTCTTTTTTTACAATGTCTCGAGATGAGAACCCTCACATTATTCATTTTCCCCACCCGTTTGGTGCCAAAAATGGTGCCAAAAACCCGGCAGCTTTACTGCCGGGTTTTTCTCTTCTATCCGTCCCGCCTCACATCCACATGGCGAACAGCCGCAGGAGTACGCCCACGGCCTTCCGGAGCCAGGACCGGCGGCGCCATTGCTCCAGCGTCATCTCCTCACTGTCGGCCATGGTCTGCTGCAGGTCCGCCAGCAGGTCCTGGATGGCCGGCGCGTCGTAGAGAACGGTGCCGCACTCGAAATGCAGGTCGAAGCTGCGGAAATCCATGTTGACCGAGCCCACGAAGGCCACTTGCCGGTCCGCCATCACCGACTTGCTGTGGATAAATCCCGGCGTGAACCGGTAGATCCTGACGCCGTGGCTCATCAGCTCGCCGAAATAGCACTCCGCCACCAGGTACGCGTACTTTTTGTCCGGGATTCCCGGCACGATCACCCGCACGTCTACCCCGCTGTCGCCGGCCACGCACAGGGCCTTGATCATGGGCTCGTCGATGGCCAGATACGGCGTGGTGATATACACCGCCTCGTTTGCCCCGTTGATCATCTGGAGATAGGTATCCTCCAGCGTGCTCACCGGGTTGTTGTTGGGGCCGTCGGACACGCTCTGGCAAAAGCCCTCGCTCTCCGGCCGGCTGTGGGGCCGGTAGTAGTCGTGCTCCCGCTCCATCTGGCCGCCCAGATCCTCCCACATGTGGATAAAATCACGGGTCAGGCCCCAGACGCCTTCACCCTCCAGACGGATGCCGCTGTCCTTCCAGTAGCCGAACTTCTGGACGATGTTGGCGTATTCGTCCCCCAGGTTCACGCCGCCGGTATAGGCCAGGTCTCCGTCGATGCAGATGATCTTCCGGTGGTCCCGGTAGTTGAAATACAGGCGGTTCACGTACTGGTGGACGGGGTTGAAGATCTTCACCTCCACGCCGATGGTGCGGAGCTTCTCCACCTCCTCCTTGGGCATGCGCATCATGCTGCCGAAATCGTCGAACAGCAGCTTGATCTCCACGCCCTGGCCCGCTTTCCGGCGGATCACCTCCACCGCGGCGTCCCACATATCCCCGGCCGCCATGATAAACAGCTCCATGAAGATAAAGTGCTCCGCCCGCTCCATCTTCGCCAGCACGTCGTCCAGATACTTCTCGCCGGAGTCGATATACGTCACCCGGGTGTGCTGATAGAGGGGAAACCCCTCCCGATGCAGGTAGGCCGCCAGCCGTCCCCACTCTTTGTCGCGGCTGCGGAGCTTCTCCACGTTGAGGCGGCTCTGCTCCTCCCTGCCCTCGGACTCCCTGGGCATGGGCAGGTTTTTCAGGTTCAGCTGCTTGCTCTGCCGGTCACCGCTCCAGAGGAGATAGAGGATCAGTCCCGTCACCGGCACCAGCACGATCAGCACGATCCATCCCAGCTTATAGGCTGAGCTGCCCGGCCGGTTGTAGATCCGGATCGCCGCGACAAGGGCCAGCAGCTCCAGAATGGCATAGGCGATGGTCGCGTGCTGGCGCAGCACCATACTCAGCAGGACGGTCAAGGCGATCTGCGCGGCCAGCAGCAGGGCCGCCAAGGCCAGGCGCAGGGAGGCCGCTATTTTTCGTTCTGTATGCTCTTGCATCCTTGGCGTCTTCACAGGCCGCTCCTCCTTTTCCATGATAATACGCCGGGAGCTACCCGATCATGCGGATAGCCCCCGTTGTCAGTTTACTCGTTGCCGTGCAGCAGGTCGTTCTGGATGTTCCAGAGCTTGTCGGACAGGTCCACGTAGTAGGAATGGGGGTTGTCGAAACGTTTGACCTCATCCCACAGCTTGTCCACCTGCTCCCTGCAATATGCCTGGATCTCCTGGAGTGACGGGCTGTCGTACACCCGCTTGCCGTTCTTGAAGATAGGCACCAGCAGCTCCTGGGCGTTGAAGTCGTAAACGGTCTTTTTCTTCCAGGTGGCCTGAGGATCGAAGATCTCCAGATCGTGGCTGTCGTCCACCGTCTCGTCGTGGAGGGTGATATAGTCGGCGATGGCCTTGCCGGTATCGTTGCCGAAGAAGCGGTAGACCTTCTTGAAGTGGGGGATCGTGATCTTGCCCACGTTCTCGCTGATCTTGATCTTGGGCTTGATGCTGCCGTCCTCGTCCTCCACGGCCACCAGCTTGTATACGCCGCCGAACACCGGCTCGGAGCGGGAGGTGATCATCCGCTCGCCCACGCCGAACATGTCGATCTTGGCGTCCTGAAGCATCAGATCCCGGATCAGATACTCATCCAACGAGTTGGAGGCGGAGATCTGGCAGGTCTCCCAGCCGGCCTCATCCAGCATCTTGCGGGCCTGCTGGCTCAGGTAGGCGATATCGCCGGAATCCAGACGGATGCCGCACTTCTTGATGCCCAGGGGCTTGAGGACCTCGTTGAAGGCGCGGATGGCGTTGGGCACGCCGGACTTCAGCGTGTTGTAGGTGTCCACCAGAAGCGTGGCGTTGGTGGGATAGATCTGGCAGTAGGTCTTGAAGGCCTCATACTCCGAGTCGAACATCTGGACCCAGGCGTGGGCCATGGTGCCGCCGGCGGGGACACCGTACAGCTGGTCGGAGATGGTGCAGGCGGTGCCGTTGCAGCCGCCGATATAGGCCGCTCTGGCGCCCACGATGGCGGCGTCGGCGCCCTGGGCCCGGCGGGAGCCGAACTCCAGCACCACGCGGCCCTTGGCGGCCCGGACGATGCGGTTGGCCTTGGTGGCAATCAGACTCTGGTGGTTGATGGTCAGCAGGGTGAAGGTCTCGATCAGCTGTGCCTCGATGGCCGGAGCGCGGACCACCACCAGCGGCTCCCGGGGAAACACCGGCGTGCCCTCCGGCACGGCATAGATGTCGCCGGTAAAGCGGAAGTCGGCCAGATACGCCAAGAACTCCTCGCTGAAGAGCTTTCTGCCCCGGAGGTAGGCGATGTCCTCCTCCGTAAAGTGCAGATTCTCGATGTAGTCGATCAGCTGCTCCAGGCCGGCAGCGATGGCGAAGCCGCCGTTGTCGGGCACCTTGCGGAAAAACACGTCGAAATAGGTGATGCGATCCTTAAAGCCGTTCTGGAAATACCCGTTGCCCATGGTCAGCTCATAAAAATCGCAGAGCATGGTCATGTTCAGCTTTTCTTCCGTTCTCATCCTCAATACCTCATCTTATCTGTTTTTTGGGGGCTGTGCGATATCTGTGTTATTATATCCCATTTTGTCCCGCCGCGCAATGGCTTTCACCGAAATTGTCCCCTATACTCGGAAAAACAGAAAGGAGCCGGCGGCAACCGCCGCCGGCTCTCCGTCTCATTTGTCAGTCCTCGTCTTCCTCATCGGCGGTGGCGTTGGCCAGGTCGCTCAGATCGAACTCCAGCTTCGCGCCGCAGTTGGGGCAGACGACCTCGCCGTCCTCCAGGACGGTCTCGTCGAACACGACCTCCTCCTCGCACTCGGGGCAGGTGGTCACGAACAGCTCGTCGTCATCGTCCTCGTCGAACTCCTCGTCCTCGTCGTCGCTCTCCTCATAGAGAAACTCCTCCAAGTCGTTGAGATCGTCACTGACGGCGTCCAGGCCGTCCTCCAGATCCACGATCTCGTCCTCGATGTCGGCGAACTCCTCGGCCATGTCGTCCAGCAGATCCAGAATGGCCAGCAGCAGCTTGCCCTCGTTGGTGGACTCGTCCAGCTTCATACCCTCGGCCAGACCCTGCAGATAGGCTACCTTTTCAGAAATTCCCATGTTCATACTCCTTTCTTCATCCGTATGTACAATAGCTTCCTTACTTTGCGCGGCCCAGATACTCGCCGGTGCGGGTATCGATGGTGATCTTGTCGCCGATGTTGATGAACAGCGGCACGCGGACCTCGGCGCCGGTCTCAACGGTGGCGGGCTTCAGGGTGTTGGTGGCGGTGTTGCCGGCCAGGCCGGGCTCGGTCTCGGTGACCTCCAGATCCATGAAGTTGGGGCACTCCAGGCCGAATACGCTGCCCTTGTAGCTGAGGACCTTGCAGACGGTGTTCTCGGTGACGAAGCGGAAGGCGTCGCCCAGCAGATCCTTGCCCAGGGGGACCATGTCGTAGGTCTCCTGATCCATAAAGTAGTACAGGTCACCGTCGTTGTAGCTGTAGGCCATGTCCTTGCGCTCGATATAGGCCTCCTCGAACTTGGCGGTGGGGTTGAAGCTGGTCTCGGTCACAGCGCCGGTCACCACGTTCTTCATCTTGGTGCGCACGAAGGCGGCGCCCTTGCCGGGCTTGACGTGCTGGAATTCCACGACCTGCATGATTTTGCCCTCGTACTCGAAGGTCTTACCGTTCCTGAAATCGCCGGCGGTGATAGTTGCCATAGTATCTTCCTCCTGTATGGATGGGGAAACCTGTTTCCCGCGAATTGATATGATTTGCCAAAATGGCCTTGTATATTCTACATGATGAAGTCCCGTTTGGCAAGTGTTTTGCCGTATTTTTTCCCGAACAGGCCGGAAAAAACCGTCTTTACAGCACGATCAGGGACTTATCCGCCACCGCCAGATCGGTGCAGCCGTCCTCCCCCACCACGATCACGTCCTCGATGCGGACGCCGAACTTGCCGGGGATGTAGATGCCGGGCTCGGCGGAGATCACCGCGCCGGCGGGCAGGGGCTTGTCGTTGGCGGGGTTGGCGTTGGGGGCCTCGTGGATCTCCACGCCTACGCTGTGGCCGAAGCCGTGGCCGAAGTACTGGCCGTAGCCGGCGTCGGCGATGACCTTCCGGGCCGCGCCGTCCACCTCGGCGCCGGTAACGCCGGCTTTGGCGGCGGCGATGCCGGCCAGCTGGGCCTCCAGCACGATGTGGTAGATCTTCTTCTGCTCCTCGCTGATCTCCCCCACCGCCACGGTGCGGGTCATGTCGGAGCAGTACCCCTGGTATACGCAGCCGAAATCCATGGTGATGAAATCGCCGTTCTGGATCTTCCGCTCACCGGGCACGGCGTGGGGCATGGAGCCGTTGGGACCGCTGGCGATGATGGGATCGAAGGACATCCGCTCGGCGCCGTAGCGCAGCATCAGGTACTGGAGCCGGGCGCCGATCTCCTGCTCGGTCTGACCCACCTTGATCTCCTTCAGCAGGTCGGCCAGGGCCCGCTCGGAGATGCGCTGGGCGCCGGTGAGACGGCGGATCTCCTCCTGGTCCTTCACGGCCCGCAGCTCGTGCATCAGCGCCCCGGCGGGGATCAGCTCACAGCGCAGCGCCTCCTTATAGGCCCGGAAGGACGCCACGCTCATGTAGTCCTCCTCGAAGCCCACCTTCTGGGCGCCGGTCTTGTCCAGCGTCTCGTTGATCCAGTCCACAAACGGCTTGCTCCGCTCGGTCATGCCGATGAAGGCGCCCTTGATCTGATTCTCCGCCGCCTCGATGTAGCGGGAATCGGTGAAGTAGAAGCTGCCGTTTCCGGTCACCAGCGTCACGCCCTCGCCGTGGAAATACGTGGCGTAAAAGCAGTTGGCGTCGCTGCTCAGCAGCATGGCGTCCAGGCCGTACTTGTCCAGCGCGACGGCGATCCGATCCAGATGGTTCATTGTTTTTTCCTCCTGTTTCTGTTCTTGAACGGCTCCTGCATGGCATGCAGGACCTTTTGTAAAACGGTTTTCGGCCCTCCCGCCGGCTCCACCATCAGCGCCGGCGCGCCGTTGAAGTGGGCGCACAGCACGTCGGTCAGCAGCTTGTCGCCCAGCATGGCGGTCTCCCTCTCGCTGACGCCGGCCATCTTCATGGCCTGCCGGAAGCCCCGGGCAAAGGGCTTGCCGGCGTGCCCCACGTAGTCGATGCCCAGATCCCGGCAGAAGGCCTCCACCCGGGCGGGGCTGCGGTTGTTGGACAGGATCATCACCCGGATGCCCGCTCTCCCCATGTCGCCGATCCAGCGGCGCACCGCGTCGTCCGGCCGGGACACGCTCTTGGGGGCCAGGGTATAGTCCAGATCGCACAGCAGCAGCTTCACGCCCATCCGCGTCAGCATGTCCGGCGTGATTTCATCATAGGTCCGGAAGAGCCGATCCGGCACCAGGGATATGCGCATAACCGGCCTCCCTCCTTCATATATCTGAAGTATTCCACAGGATAGTGTACCATTCTTTCCGCCGGAAAACAAGGGGGGATCTCGTTTGCAGCTCTATCTGGCCGCCGCGCCCGACCGGCTGGACCGGGCCCGGCAGGTTGCCGCTCCCCTGGCCCACGCGGCCTATTCCATCGGCGAAAACGGCCGTCTGACCGCCCTCCCCCTGCCCCAGCAGCTTCGGGGCGGCCTGATGCTGCTGTCTGACCCGTCGGCAGAGCCGCTCCGCCAGCCGGAGCTTCTCTGCCGCGACGTGCTCCGGGAGTGCGCCGCCCGGGGCTATGCCGGCGTGGTGATGGATTTCGACGCCGCTCCCGCCGCGGACCGGGTCCGTCTGGTCCGGCTGCTGGAGGAACAGCTCTCCCGCCAGGAGCGCCGTCTGCTCGTCCCCGAGGTGTGGGGCGCCTATACCCGGCGCTCCGCCGTCCTCATCTGCACCGCCCTGTCCGGCGGCTCCCTCCGGGCCCGTCTGGAGCAGGCGAAAGCCCGGTTCGCCCCGCGTCCCATCGCTCTGGACTGCCAGCGCCTGGCCATGGACTTTCTCCTGCCCTCGCCCAACGGAGAGGGCATCCCCCTGACGCCTGACCGGCTCCGCCAGATGGGGCAGGGTCGCGCCGTCTATTTCTCGGAGGACCTCTGCGCCAGGTACTTCACCTATCAGACCCGGACCCGCACCCACTTCGTCCTCTTCGACGACGCCGACACCATCCGGCGCAAGCTGCGTCTGGGCTCGGAGCTGGGAATCGACGACGCTCTCGTCATGCTGCCGGAGGTGGACGATCTGCTGGACGGCCTGTTTGACAAAAAGTAAGAGCCATCTCCAAACGAGATGGCTCTTGCGTTCGCATTAATAATAACGCTTGTTCCTGTTCTTGCGGGCGGCCTCGGACTTCTTGCGGCGCTTGACGCTGGGGCTCTCATAGCACTCTCTCTTGCGCACCTCGGCCAGGACGCCGGCCTTGGCGCAGCTTCTCTTGAAACGCTTCAGAGCGCTGTCCAGGCTCTCGCCTTCCTTCACGTGTACTTCGGACATCTATTTTCCCTCCCTCCGATATACCCGGCTCCATCCAGGGTACTCTTTAAGAGTCATGGAACATGACTTGAACGCATAATATTATACTTGCCCGCCCACCGCTTGTCAAGGCGTTTTTCATTTTCTTTTCTTAAAATGGGAGGATTTCCCGGGAAATCCTCCCATTTTTTTATCTGTTACCGGACAGGCTTGACGATCAGGTTCACCAGCTTGTTCTTCACCAGGATGGTCTTGAACACCTGCATGCCGTCGGTGGCCTTCTTCACCTTGTCCAGAGTCAGGGCGGCAGCCACCACGTCGGCCTCGGCGCTGTTCAGCGGCACGACCACCGTGCCCTTCAGCTTTCCGTTGATCTGCACGGCCATCTCCACCTCGGCGTCCACCGTCTTGGCCTCGTCGAATTTGGGCCAGGGCATCTGCATGGCCATCTTCCCGTACTTGGCGGCGAAGCCCATGTTCTCCCACATCTCCTCGGCCATGTGGGGCACGAAGGGGCTGAGCATTAGGATGAGCTGCTCCAGGTCACCCCGGGTCAGGCCCTTGGCGTAGAACTCGTTGACCAGGGTCATCAGCGCGGCGATGGCGGTGTTCAGCTTCAGCTCGTCGATATCGGAGGTGACCTTCTTGATGGTCTTGTGGATCAGACTCTCGTTCCCGGCCGAGATCTCCGCCTCCCCGGTGGCCATATCCTGCAGGTTGAAGCAGCGGTCCAGGAACCGCTTGGAGCCCTTCACCGCCTCGTCCGACCAGGTGGCGGTCTTCTCGAAGTCGCCGATGAACATGATATAGAGCCGCATGGTGTCGGCGCCGTAGGCCTTCACCACGTCGTCCGGGTTCACCACGTTGCCCAGGGACTTGGACATCTTCACTGCCGGACGAAGGGCCTGGCTGCCGTACTTCTCGATGAGGGCCTGCTTCTCCTCCTCGGTCTCCACGTTGCCCACGTAGTGGGGATTCTTGCCCAGGATCATGCCGTGGCTGGTGCGTTTGGCGTAGGGCTCGGCGGTGTGGACCACGCCGATATCATAGAGGAACTTGTGCCAGAACCGGGAGTACAGCAGATGCAGCGTGGTGTGCTCCATGCCGCCGTTGTACCAGTCCACGGGGCCCCAGTACTCCTCCGCCTCCTTCGATACGGGGGCGGTATCGTCGTGGGGATCCATATAGCGCAGATAGTACCAGCTGGACCCGGCCCACTGGGGCATGGTGTCGGTCTCCCGCCTGGCGGGGCCGCCGCAGCAGGGGCAGGTGGTGTTGACCCAGTCGGTCATCTTGGAGATGGGGCTCTCGCCGTCGTCGGTGGGCTCATAGCTGTCCACCTGGGGCAGCACCAGCGGCAGCTCCTCCTCGGGGACGGGGACCCAGCCGCACTGGGGGCAGTTCACCAGCGGGATGGGCTCGCCCCAGTAGCGCTGGCGGGAGAAGACCCAGTCCCGGAGCTTGAAATTGACCTTCTCGCGGCCCCAGCCCTGCTCCACGGCGTACTTCTTCATAGCGGGAATGGCCTCCTTGACGCTCATGCCGTCCAGGAAGCCGGAGTTGACCATGATGGCGGTGTCGTCCTTGGCGACGAACGCCTCCTTGGTGATGTCGCCGCCCTTGACCACCTCGATGATGGGCAGGCCGAACTTGGTGGCGAACTCCCAGTCCCGCTGATCGTGGCCCGGCACGCCCATGACGATGCCGGTGCCGTAGCCCATCAGCACGTAGTCGGACACGAACATGGGCACCGCCTTGCCGGTGGCGGGGTTGGTGACCTCCACGCCCTGGAGCCGGACGCCGGTCTTGTCCTTGTTCAGCTCGCCCCGCTCGAAGTCGGACTTCCGGGCGGCGGCCTCCTGATAGGCGGCCACCTCGTCCCAGTTGCCGATCCGCTCCTTCCACTTCTTCAGCAGGGGATGTTCCGGGGAGATGACGGTATAGGTGACGCCGAACAGCGTGTCGGCCCGGGTGGTATACACCGTGACGCTGTCGCCCATGTTGGTCTGGAAGGTGACCTCCGTGCCGGTGGACCGGCCAATCCAGTTGCGCTGCTGGGTCTTGACCCGCTCGATGAAGTCCACGCCGTCCAGATCGTCCACCAACCGATCGGCGTACTTGGTGATGGCCAGCATCCACTGGCTCTTCTCCTTGCGGACCACCTCGCTGCCGCACCGCTCGCAGACGCCCTCCACCACCTCCTCGTTGGCCAGGACGCACTTGCAGCTGGTGCACCAGTTGACGGGCATGGTGGCCTTGTAGGCCAGACCCCGCTTAAAGAGCTGCAGGAAGATCCACTGGGTCCAGCGGTAGTAGTTGGGATCGGTGGTGTCCACCACACGGTCCCAGTCGAAGCCGTAGCCCAGCATCTTCAGTTGCCGGGTGAAGTTCTCGATATTCCGCTTCGTCACGATGGCGGGATGGATGTGGTTCTTGATGGCGAAGTTCTCCGTGGGCAGGCCGAAGGCGTCAAAGCCGATGGGAAACAGCACGTTGTAGCCGTCCATCCGCTTTTTCCGGGCGATGACGTCCAGGGCCGTATAGGGCCGGGGATGGCCCACGTGGAGGCCGGCGGCGCTGGGATAGGGGAACTCGACGAGCGCATAGAACTTGGGCCTCTGATCTCCCGTCACGGCGGCGTAGGGCTTGCTCTCCTCCCACCGCTCCTGCCATTTTCGCTCGATAGCGGCAAAATCGTACTTCATACTCGCACTCCTTACTGTGAATGTTTTTTGCTTTACATAGACTACAATAAAACGCCCCCGGCCGATCCTCTCGGTCAGGGGCGTGAACATACGCGGTACCACCCTGCTTCGCCGCATACTGCGGCCTCAGGTGCGCCGGTAACGGGGCGCGGTCCGTCCCGCCCTGTTCAGGCGGGAGACTCCGGGGCCAGTACAGACGGGCGTCTCCGCCGGCTCACACCAGCCGCCGGCTCTCTTGGGGCAGACCGTCCCGTCCTTTTTCCCTTCACAGTCGTTTGCTCGATAACGGTGTCTATTCTAAATACATCTCCGCCGTTTGTCAAGGAGAGATTATTCCTTCTCCCCCAGCATGTCGGTCAGCTCCACCTGCTTGCCGTCCCGCCACAGGTGCTCCAGGCCGTAGAACTGACGGTTCTCGGCGTTGAACACGTGGACGGCGATGCAGCCGTAGTCCAGCAGGACCCAGGTGCCGCCCCGGTAGCCCTCCCGGTGCAGGGGCTCCTCCTGAGCCTCCTCGTGGAGCACCTTCTCCACGTTGTCCACCAGCGCGTTGATCTGGGTGTTGCTGGAGCCGGTGGCGATGACGAAATAGTCCGCCAGCGTGGTCAGGTCGGTGATCTCCAGCACCTGAATGTCCTTTGCCTTCTTGTCGTCCAGCGCCTTGGCTGCCATGATCGCCAGTTCCTTGGGTGTCTTCATCATACTTCCCCTTTTCTCATGTAATAGTCCCGGGCCTCCAGGGTATTGCGGTGGATGGGATTCCCCCGCTCCTCCATGTCCCGGACGGTCTCCTCCAGTCCCATCAGCAGGCCCTTGTCCAGATCCTCGTAGACGGCCTTTCGCAGCTCCTCCACCCCGTCGAAATCCCGGGTGGGCTCGATGTAGTCCGCCAGATAGATGATCTTCTCCAGCAGCGTCATATTTGGTTTTCCGGTGGTGTGCCAGAGAATGGCGTCGCAGATCTCCTCCTTCACGCCGAACACGTTCCGGGCAATGGCGGCGCCGGTCTTACTGTGCAGCAGCTTCAGCGCCCTGCGCTCCAGCTCGTCCAGCTCGATACCGTACTCCTCACACAGCGCCAGCTGCTCGTCCAGATCCAGCTTCTTGGTGCAGTCGTGGAGCAGCGCCGCGATCCGGGCGTCGGTTATGTCGGCGCCGTACCGCTCCGCCAGCCGGACGGCCTCCCGCTCCGTGCCCAGCACGTGGGGCATCCGCTTGGGCTTCAAGTAGCTCAGCGCGATGGGCCGCAGCTCCTCCGGCGACAGATGCTTCATCTCGCAGCGGGTGCCGTACAGCCCCTTCCGGAGGATGTAGCCGTACACCGCCTCCGGCAGATAGTCAACCCCCTCACCCCGGGCCAGTGCCTCCCGGATCTCGGTGGAGGACACCTGAATCACGTCGTCGTTCCGTACGGTGGCCACGGTGGCCCCGTAGGTCTCCTCCAGATACCGCTTCTGCCGGGCAAAGGTCTCCTCCTCGTCGCTCTCCAGCCGGCTGAAGGCGCCGATGTTGGTCAGCGACAATATCACCTCGGGGTGATACCAGGTGTGGAGGGTCAGGAACATGTCCGACCCCATCAGCAGCCACAGCTCGTCGTCGGGATACCGCTCCCGCAGCGCCCGGATGGTGTCGCAGGTATAGCTCTTCCCCGTTCTCTTGAGCTCAATGTCAAGCACTTCCGCCTTACGGCTGATCTCCGCCGTGGCCAGCACCGTCATCTCCAGCCGCTCCTCCGGCGAGGCGCTGCCCACCGGCAAAGCCTTGTGGGGCGGCACGCTGGCGGGGACCAGCAGCAGCTTATCCAGCGCCAGCTGCTCCATGGCGGCCCTGGCCGCGGTCACGTGGCCCCGGTGGATAGGGTTGAAGGTCCCCCCGTAGATCCCGATCCGCATATCAGCTACTCTTCTTTCTGTCTTTTACCAGCTCGATCTTCCGCTTGTCCCTGTTGTGCTGGTAGCGGTATAGCACGAACTTGCCGCCGATCACCTGCACCACCTCGCTGCGTGTCAGGCGGGACAGCTCCTCGGCCGCCTCCCGGGCGGTGTACATGCTGTTCTCCAGCACCTTGCCCTTGATCAGCTCCCGGGCCTCCAGGGCGTCGTCGGCCTGCTTGATCAGGTTGTCGCCGATGCCGTCCTTCCCCACGTGGATGATGGTATCCAACGTGGAGGCCATGCCCCGCAGCTGGGCTCTCTGCTTGCTTGTCAGTTCCATATCAGTTCTTCTCCAAATAGTTTTTCAGCTCCACTGCGAAGGCCCGCAATGCGTTCCCCCGGTGGGAAATGGCGTTTTTCTCCTCCGCCGTCAGCTGGGCGAAGGTCTTCCGCAGCTCCGGCACAAAGAAGATGGGATCGTAGCCGAAGCCGCCCTCCCCCCTGGGGGCGAAGGCGATGGTGCCGCGGCACTCCCCCTGGGCCCGGAGCACATCCCCGTTGGGGAAGGCGCACACCACGTCCGTGTGGAAGCGGGCCGCCCGGTTGGTGGCGCCCCGGAGATTGTTCAGCAGCAGCCGGTACCGGGCCGCATCGTCGTCCAATCCGCCGTACCGGGCGGAGTAGACGCCGGGCGCTCCGTTCAAAGCGTCCACACACAGTCCGCTGTCGTCGGCGATGGCCGGCAGACCGCTGGCCTCCATAACGGCTTTCGCCTTGATGGCGGCGTTTTCTGCAAAGGTTGCGCCGTTCTCCTCCGGCTCCAGATCGATCCCCAGGTCGGACTGGAGGACCACCTCCACGCCCAGTTCCCCCAGGATCTCCTGCATCTCCTTCAGTTTTCCGCGGTTATGGGATGCCAATACGAATCTCATCGTCACACCTCCCAGGGGTCCTTCTTCCGCCGCTTCTCCCGAGCCTTCTCCTGCTGCTCCTCCTGCCGCTCCTCGGCCTGACGCTCCCGGCTCTCTGTCCGTCTTTCCGTAAAGTGTTTCCACTTGTCTTTCATTTTATCCCAAGTGGTTTGGTACTCCTTCACCGGCGTGATCAGCACCCTGCAGTCCTCGCAAAGCCAGGACTCCACCTGTTTGGAGGCAAATAAATCCGGATCTGCCAGGCGCACGTAGGTGTCGGGCGGAAGCAGTGAGATTTCAGCGGACTTCGGCTCCCAGACCGGCGCGCTTCGATAAGCGGAAATGCAGCCCTCCCGCATCTCTTTCTTGCAATAGGGACACTCCATGGTCACAGCCTCCCGATGATCTCCCGCTGCTTTGCGATCAGCTCCCGGTTCCCCTTGGCGCACAGGGCCAGCAGCTCCTGCTGCTCCGCCGCCGTGAAGGCCCGGCCCTCGCCGGTGCCCTGGATCTCGATGATCTCACCCAGCTCGTTCATGATGCAGTTCAGGTCCACCTGGGCCCGGCTGTCCTCCTGATAGGGCAGGTCCAGCACCGCCACGTCGTCCACGATGCCGGCGCTGATGCCGGAAACAAAGTGCCGGACAGGTGTCCGGCCCAGATAGCCGTCCGCCACCAGCTTTTTGCAGGCCAGGGCCAGGGCGATAAAGCCGCCGGTGACGCTGGCGGTACGGGTGCCGCCGTCCCCCTGGAGCACGTCGCAGTCGATGGTGATGGTCCGCTCGCCCAGGGCCTCCAGATCCACCGCCGCCCGGAGGCTGCGGCCGATGAGCCGCTGGATCTCCGCGCTGCGGGAGGAGAGCTTCAGCTTGTCGATGTCCCGGCGGCTCCGCTCCCGGTTGGCCCGGGGCAGCATGGAGTACTCCGCCGTCACCCAGCCGCAACCGGGGCGCACGTGGGGTGGGACGCGGTCCTCCACCGAGGCGTTGCACAGCACCTTGGTGTCGCCGCACTCGATGAGTACGCTGCCCTCGGCGAACTTCACGAACCCGACGGTGATCTTCACCGTCCGCAGCTCGTCGTTCCTTCTGCCGTCCTTGCGCATATCGTCCTCCCGATCAAACCAGATCTTCCACGAATTCCTGTGCGTCGAAGGGCAGGAGATCCATGATGTCCTCCCCCAGCCCCACAAACTTCACCGGCACGCCCAGCTCCCGGGCGATGGCGATGACGATGCCGCCCTTGGCGGTGCCGTCCAGCTTGGTCAGCACGATGCCGGTGAGCCCGGCTGTCTCCTTGAATACCTTGGCCTGGACCAGGCCGTTCTGCCCGGTGGTGGCGTCCAGCACCAGCAGCGTCTCTACGGAGGAGTCCGGGCACTCCCGGTCGATGATCTTCCGGAGCTTGGCCAGTTCCTTCATCAGATTCTGCTTGTTGTGGAGCCGTCCCGCCGTGTCGCAGATCACCACGTCCACGTTCCGTGCCTTGGCGGCCTGGAGGGCGTCGAACAGCACGGCGCCGGGATCGGCGCCCTCATGCTGTCGCACGATGTCCACGCTGGCCCGCTCGGCCCAGATCTCCAGCTGGTCGGCAGCAGCCGCCCGGAAGGTGTCCGCGGCGCACAGCAGCACCTTCTTGCCGTTCTTCCGCAGCCGGTAGGCCAGCTTGCCGATGGTGGTGGTCTTGCCCACGCCGTTGACGCCGATCACCAGGATGACGGCGGGCGTGTGCTCCAGATGCAGCTCGGTGTCGCCCACCTCCAGCTTTTTCCGCAGGATATCCCGCAGGGCGCCCTTCACCTGGTCGCCGGTCAGCAGCATCTCCTTATAGGCCCGCTCCTGCAGCTCCCTGGCCGACTCTTCTGCCAGCTCCATGCCCATGTCCCCCAGGATCATGGACTCCTCCAACTGCTCGTAAAAGTCCTCGTCCAGCGTCTCCCAGGAGATGGGCGCGAACCACGCCTTCTTGAATTTTGCGAAAAGGCCCATAGGGTACCTCCTACTTGATCTTGTATTGTTTGGCCAGCTCGTTGAGGTTGGCCGTCAGCATCAGCGACACGCCCCGCTCCTGCATGGTCACGCCGTAAAGGACGTCGGCCTCCTCCATGGTGCCCCGCCGGTGGGTGATGACGATAAACTGGGTCTTCCCCGCCACCCGCCGCATGTAGCGGGCGAAGCGCACCACATTGGACTCGTCCAGGGCCGCCTCGATCTCGTCCATGACGCAGAAGGGCGTGGGATGGACCTTCAGGATGGCGAAGTACAGGGCGATGGCCACGAACGCCTTCTCGCCGCCGGAGAGCAGGGTGATGGTTTTCAGCTGCTTTCCGGGCGGCTGCACCTTGATCTCGATGCCGCAGTTGAGGATGTCGTTCTCGTCCTCCAGCTCCAGCTGCGCCTTGCCGCCGCCGAACAGCTCTAGGAAGGTCTGCTGGAAGCTCTCGTTGAGCAGCTTGAACTGCTCGGCGAAGATCACCGTCATCTGTTTGGTGATCTCCTCGATGATGCCCAGCAGCTCCTCCTTGGCCTTCTCCACGTCGGTCCGCTGCTCGGAGAGGTACGTATAGCGGGTGTTCACCCGGTCGAACTCCTCGATGGCGCCGATGTTGGGGGTGCCCAGGGCCTTGATGCCCCGGTTCAGCTCGGCGATCCGGCGGGTAGCCTTGGGGATGCTCTCCAGCTCGATCCGCTGCTCCATGGCGTCGGAGTGACTGAGCTCGTAGTGCTCCCAGAGCTTGTCCAGAATGGCCTTCTCCTCCATGGCGTTGGCGCTGAGCTTCTGCTCCAGGCGGGCCTCCTCCCGCTCGCAGGAGAGCAGCGTCTCGTTCCGGTCCTGGCTCTCCCGGACGGTGGCGTTGCGTTTGGCCTCCAGCTCCAGCTTTTCCCGGGTCAGAACGGCCAGCTGCTGCCGGCACTGCTCCGCCTGGGTCCGCAGCTCCTCCGCCCGGACCCGGTGTCCCTCCATCTCCGCCCGGGCCTTCTCGTTGGCCAGCCGGAACTGACGGCACAGCTCCTCCCTGCCGGACCGGTCGGTCAGCAAATCGCTCTGCAGCCGCCGCAGGTCCTCCATGGCCCGGCGGGAGGTCTCGTGCTCGGCAGCCAGGGCCGCCTGTCTGGCCCGGCGCTGGCTGACCTCCTCGGCCAGGGCGCTGTTTTGCTCCATGAGGCCGCTCTGTCCGGCTTGACTGGCCTCCATCTGCTGCCGCAGTCGGGCGGCCTCCCCTTCGTGCTCCTCGATCGCCTTCTGCACCTGGGCCATGCGCTCCTCGTCGGCGGTTTTCCGTCCGGCCAGGCCGGCCAGCTCCCGCTCCATGCTCTCGCAGCTCAGCGCCAGGTTCTCCGTCAGCACGTCGTACTGCTTCTGAACGCCCTCCAGGGCGATCACGTCGTCCTCCGCCTTGTGCTGCTGCTCGCGGGCCACGTCCAGCTCGTACTGGGCCTTGTCCAGCTCCCGCTGGGCCTCCTCGGCCCTGTGCTCCGCCTCACGCAGCTTTTCCTGCATGCCGCCCAGCTTCTCCCGGAGCCTCTTCAGCTCGCTGGCCCGGCTCAGTACGCCGGCGCTGCGGCTGACGGAGCCGCCGGTCATGGAGCCGCCCCGGTTGATGACCTGGCCGTCCAGGGTGACGATGCGGAACCGGTTGGCGTACTTTCGCGCCATGGCGATGCCGCTGTCCAGGTCCTCCACGATCACCGTTCTGCCCAGCAGATTTCGGAAGATCTCGTCATATTTCGCCTCGTGGCGCACCAGCTCACTGGCCAGGCCCACGAAGCCGTACTCGTTTTCCACGCCCTTTTCCCGGAGCGTGTCGCCCCGGATGGTGGTCAGGGGCAGGAAGGTGGCCCGTCCGCCGTCCCGCTGCTTCAGGTAGCCGATGGCGGCCTTGGCGTCCTCCTCCCGGTCCACCACGATGTTCTGGAGCCCCGGGCCCAGGGCGATCTCCAGCGCCACGGTGTATTTCTCGTCGGTGGTCATCAGGTTGGCCACCGGGGCGTGGACGCCCCGCAGGGCCTGCCGCTCCGTGGCCTGCATCACCACCCGGACCGCCTTGGAAAAGCCCTCGTACTCCTTCTCCATCTCGGTGAGGAGGTGGATGCGGTTCTCCAGTGCACCCACATCCATGGTCAGCTGCACGCTGGCGCTGCGGCTCTCCTCAGCCCGGCGCCGGCGGCCGTCCATCTTCAAACTGTGGCCCTGGATGATGTTGCTGACCGCCTGGGCCTCCTCCCGGGCCTCGGTGAGGGCCCGGCGGTTTTCCTTGGACTCCTCCCGGGCGCTTGCCAGCTTTTCGCCGGCCTCCGCCAGGTCATGCTCCAGGGCGGCGCGGCGCTGGTCCACGCCCTCCACGCCGGCCCGCAGAGCGCTGAGCTCCACCCGGGCGTCGGCGGCGGCGGACAGGGCCAGCGTCTCCTTCGCCTGGAGGGACACCGTCTCCTGGGCCGCGGTATCGGCGCTTTCGGCGATCCGGCGCACCTGCTCCAGCAGGTCGTCGATCTCCCGCTCCAACGCTGCCGTCTCCCGGTCGATCTCCTCCAGGCGCCGGGTCTTGGCGTCCATCTGGTCCTGGAGATTGCCGGTACGGCTCTCGCTCTCGGCCATCTCCTGCTCCAGCCGCCGGAGGGATTCCCCGTTGTGCTCCACGGTGGTCTCCAAAACGGCGATGGCGCTCTCCTCCTCGGCGGCGGCGCTCTCCCACCGGGACAGCTCTCCCCTCACGGCTTCGGCGGCCACGTCGTTCTCCTGCACCCTCTGGCCGCATTCCTCGGCGGCGGCGTACACCGCGTCCAGAGCGGCCTTGGCGCTTTCCTTGTCGGCGTGGGCCGTCTCCACGTCGGTCCGCAGCTTCAGCGCGGCGGTCTTGAGATTCTGCAGGTTTTCCAGCCACACGCTGATCTCCAGCAGTCGCAGCTCATCCCGCAGGATCAGGTATTTCTTCGCCGTCTCCGCCTGCTGACGCAGGGGCTCCACCTGGAGCTCCAGCTCGGCGATCTTGTCGTTGATGCGGACCAGATTCTCCTCCGTCCGCTCCAGCTTCCGTTCGGCCTCCTCCTTCCGGTGTCGGAACTTGGAGATGCCGGCGGCCTCCTCAAAGATCTCCCGGCGCTCCCCGGACTTGACGGACAAAATCTCGTCGATCTTACCCTGGCCGATGATGGAGTATCCCTCCCGGCCCATGCCGGTGTCCATAAACAGCTCGTTCACGTCCTTGAGACGTACCGACTGCCTGTTGATGTAGTATTCGCTCTCCCCGCTGCGGTTGTAGCGGCGGGTCACCGCCACCTCCGCCTCGTCCCGGTTGAAGATGTGCTCCGTGTTGTCGATCACCAGCGTCACCTGGGCAAAGCCCATGGGACCCCGCTTCTCCGTGCCGCCGAAGATCACGTCCTCCATCCTGTTCCCCCGGAGCTGGCGGCTGTTCTGCTCGCCCATGACCCAGCGGATGGCGTCGGCGATGTTGGACTTGCCGGAGCCGTTGGGGCCCACGATGGCGGTGATGTCCTCGCCGAAGTTCAGCACCGTCTTGTCGGGGAAAGACTTGAATCCCTGGATTTCCAGCGCTTTCAGGTACAATCTGTTCACCTCGTTATCCCATGTGTATTCTATATCCAGTATAGTATAGCAAGGAAACCCCTCTTTTTCAAGCAAAATATAGTGTTTGCGGCGTGGAAAGAGGACTGACGGATCGTCAGTCCTCCTGTTTATTCCCCTCGATCATCTCATACAGGCAGTCCAGGGCGTCGGACAGGGTGCCGATCCGGTCCATGAGACCCAGCTCCACCGCCTGCTCCCCGTAGACGACGCTGCCCACGTCGTTGGCCATGTCCCCCGTGGCCAGCATCAGCTCCCGGAATTTGTCGGCGCTGATGTGGGAGTTCTTGGCCACGAAGGCAATGATCCGCTCCTGGATCCGGTCAAAGTATTGATAGGTGGCCGGCACCGCGATCACCGTGCCGGACATCCGCACGGGATGGATGGTCATGGAGGCCGACGGGGCGATCATGGTCACCTTGCCGGACACCGCCAGCGGGATGCCGATGGAGTGTCCGCCGCCCAGCACCAGCGTCACCGTGGGCGTCCGCATGCCGGCGATCAGCTCGGCGATGGCCAGGCCGGCCTCGATATCGCCGCCCACGGTGTTCAGCAGCACCAGCAGGCCGTCCACCTCGTCGGACTCCTCGATGGCCGCCAGCAGCGGCAGCACATGCTCATACTTGGTGGTCTTGCTGTTGCCCGGCAGCAGCATGTGCCCCTCCACCTGCCCCACGATGGTGAGGCAGTGGATGGTGCCGTGGCGGTTGGACACCACCGACGAGCCCATGTCCACGATCTGCTGCTGGGGAGTGTCCTGGTTTTCTTCCTCCTCGCTGGAGTTGGTCAGCTTTGTCGTTTCTGTCATACGCGCCCTCCTTTTCCGTTAGGGTGCGTCCGCCGCTGCGTTTTATGCAAAAAAATGCGCAAAATGATGCGCAGAAAATGCAGCACTTCGTCGCCAAAAAATGGTGACAAAGTGCTGCATTTTGCAGGGAAAAGACCGGGGCACGGCCCCGGTCTTCCCTGTGTATTTCCCGTTATTCCGCCTCGTAGATGGCCTTGCAGCCCTTGTAGGTCATGTAGCAGTCCAGCTTGCTGACCACCTCGAAGGGGGCGTGCATGCTCAGCACCGGCACGCCGGCGTCCAGGGTGGCGATGTTCCGGTTGGCCATGTACTGGGCCACGGTGCCGCCGCCGCCGGCGTCGATCTTGCCCAGCTCGGCGATCTGCCAGACCACGTCCTTCTCATCCAGCACCCGGCGGACGTAGGCCACGGTCTCGGCGTTGGCGTCGCTGGAGCCGCCCTTGCCCCGGGCGCCGGTGTATTTGCACAGGCCGATGCCGTAGTTGATCAGGGCGGAATTCCGCTTCTCATAGACCTCGGCGAAGGCGGGATCGAAAGCGGCGGTCACGTCGGTGCTCAGGCAGAAGGCGTTCTCGTAGCACACCCGCAGGGCCACGCCCTGGGCCTCGCACAGGTCCTCCAGGAAGGTGTCGAAGGCGGCGGACTGCATGCCCGTCACGCCCATGGAGCCCACCTCCTCCTTGTCCGCCAGCATGCAGACGGCGGTCTTGGCGGGGACGGCGTCCAGATCCAGCAGGGCTTTCAGGGCGGCGAAGCCGCAGACCCGGTCGTCGTGGCCGTAGGCGCCGATGAGGCTGGCGTCCAGGCCGATGTCGGTGGCCATGGCGGCGGGGACCACCTCCAGCTCGGCGGAGGTGAAGTCGGCCTCGGTGATGCCGTACTTCTCGTTCAGCTTCTCCATCACGTGGAGCTTCACCCGGTCGCTCTCGCCCTCGTCGCCCACGGGGCGGCTGCCCAGCAGGATGTTCAGGTTCTCGCCGGGGATGGCCTCGTTGAGGGGCTTCTTGCCCTGCTCGCCGCCCAGGTGGGGCAGCAGGTCCGTGATGACGAACTTGGGCTCGTCGCCCTCGCCCAGGGCCACGTCCACCACGGTGCCGTCCTTCAGCGCCACCACGCCCCGGAGCTCCAGGGGGATGGTGACCCACTGATACTTGCGGATGCCGCCGTAGTAGTGGGTCTTGAAGTAGGCCATCTCGCAATCCTCATAGAGCGGAGTGGGCTTCAAGTCCAGACGGGGGGAGTCGATGTGAGAGGCGGTGATCTGGCAGCCCTCGGCCAACGACTTCCGGCCGATGACGGCCAGCATGACGCCCTTGCTCCGGTTGACAGTGTAGATCCTGTCACCGGCCTTCAGCTCCATACCCCGGTGATAGGGCACGAAGCCCTTGGCCTCGGCCAGCCTCACGGCCTCCCGGGCACACAGGCGCTCCGTCTTGCCGTGGTCCAGGAAGTTCTTGTAGACCCGGCAGTAGTCCTCCATGGCCTGCAGCTCAGATGCGTCCATGCGGTCATAGCCGTTCTTCGCCGCGCAGAGCACCCTCTCCTTACGGCTCTTCATCTCTTCACTCATGGTTGCTTTCCTCCTTGATTTCTTTGATCAGTTGGCAGAAAAAGGCGTAAGCCTTGTCCTCGAATTCAGCGGCGGACGCTGCGTCGTTCACCAGAATATCGGTGCAGCGGCTCCGGTAGAAGTCCTCCCCCTTCTGGGCGGCCACCCGCAGCCGGGCGTACTCCTCGGTGATGCCGTCCCGGGCCATGATGCGGCGGATGCGGACCTCCGGCGGCGCCAGCAGGCCCACGGTGCGGCAGCACAGGCCGTCCAGTCCGCTCTCGAACAGGTTGATGGCGTCCACCCCCACCACCGGCTCCGGCGCCGTGTCGATCCGCCGGCGCAGGGCCGGAAGCAAATGGGCGTAGACCACCGCGTTGAGCTCTTCCAGAGCGGCGGGGTCGGAAAAGACGATGCTCCCCAGTTTCTGCCGGTCGAGGCCGCTGCCAGTGAACACGTCGCCGAAAGCCTCGGTGATGGCTCCGCGCAGGGCTTCGTCAGTCCGCAGCAGCTCGTGGTAGAAGGCGTCGCAGTCCAGCACGCAGCCGCCCAGCCGCTCCAGGGCGTTGAGGGCGCTGGTCTTCCCCGCCCCGGTGGGGCCGGTGATCCCGATGACGATGGGCCTCTTCCCCGCGTCCGCCACGTGGAAGCCGGCGGCCTTTTTCAGCCGGTTGCCCACCGCCAATCCCAGGCCCGCTTCGTCGGGGCACTGGGCGTAGATGCCGGTGACGTCGGTGGCGTCAAAGGTGCGCAGGGCGTCAAACACATGCTGCGCCTGGGCCAGACGGTCCGCCGAAGGTCCCAGCCGGTGGATGATATGGCCGGCAAAGCGGTGGGCGTACTCGTCAAAGCAGATGACGCCGTCGCCGCTCTCCAGATGCTGTTCTATGTAGGCCGCCGACCGGTCCGGATCGCCGGTGACCACCGTTACAGGCGCCTTGGGGGCGTAGTGGCGGTATTTCATGCCGGGGGCGCGGGGCCGCTCGCCGTCGGCCAGCTTCTCCGTGACGGCCCTGTCCACGGCCACCTCCCCCAGCACCTCCCGCAGTGATTCCAAGGGCAAACCGCCGGGGCGCAGCAGCCGGGGGGGCGTCACCGTCAGGTCCACGATGGTGCTCTCCACGCCCACGGCGCAGGGGCCGCCGTCCACGATGCCGTCGATCTTCCCGTCCATGTCCTCCAGCATATGCTCCGCCGTGGTGGGGCTGGGCCGGCCGGAGGCGTTGCCGCTGGGCGCGGCGATGGGCACGCCGGCACGTTCGATGATGGCCCGGGTCAGGGGGTGGTCCGGGCAGCGGACGCCCACCGTCTCCAGGCCGCCGGTGGTGCGCAGGGGCACGTTCTCCCGCCGGGGCAGGATCATGGTCAGGGGCCCCGGCCAGAACCGCTCCGCCAACGCGTAGGCCACGGCGGGCACGTCCCGGCAGTACCGCTCCAGCCAGGCGGCGGAGGGCACGTGGATGATCAGGGGATTGTCCTGGGGCCGGCCCTTGGCCGCAAAGATGGCCCGCACCGCCGTCTCGTTCAGGGCGTCGGCGCCCAGGCCGTAGACCGTCTCGGTGGGGATACCCAGCAGGCCGCCCCGGCGGATGATCTCCGCCGCCTCGGCAATGGCGTTCTGTTCAGTTTCCGGATGAAAAACTCTCGTTTTCAACGAAAAACTCCCTCTTTCGGTTAAAAACCCAGATCCTCGCCCACCAGGATCACCTTGATCCGTCCGGCGGGACGGCAGCCCCGGGTGGCCACCATGGCGTTGCAGATGGTCTGGGGGCTGCGGCAGTCGGCGCACTGGCCGGTGACGCTGCAGGGGGTCTTGAGGCCGAAGCGCTGGGCGTTGACGGGGGCGGCGTAATGGCGCACCCGGCTGTAGGCGGCGGCCAGGTCCGGCACCACCTTGTTCATGCCGGCCACCACGATGACGTTCTTTGGGCCGAAGCACAGGGCCGCCACCCGGTTGCCGCTGCCGTCGATGTTGAAGAGCTGGCCGTCCTCGGTGACGGCGTTGCTGCCCATCAAAAACACGTCGCTCAGCATGGCACGGCGCATCACGTCCTGGCGCTCCTCGGGCGGCACGGCGTCACGGTCCAGCAGGGGCTGGCCGCGGCGGCGCAGGGCGTCCTGGATGCCCAGGCCGTCCACGGTCATGCTGCCGCCCCAGGCCACCACCGCGTCCCCGGGGATCAGCTCCAGCACCTTGGCCGCCGCCTCGGCGCCCGTGGCGCAGTAATACGCGTCGAAATGGCGGCCCTTGAGGGCCTCCACCACCTTGGCGCCGGACTTCTCGTACTGCATTCTCTTGGCTTCCAGCATGGTATTACTCCTCCTTCTCCGGGGACTGCAGCCGCGCCGTCTGGTCCGCCAGCGTCAGCGCGTCGATCAGTCCGTCCAGGTCGCCGTTGATCACGGCGGCGATGTTGAAATTTTTGTTCTCCCCCGTCAGCCGGTGGTCGGTGACCCGGTTCTGGGGGAAGTTATACGTGCGGATCTTGCCGCTGCGGTCGCCGGTGCCCACCTGTGTCTTCCGCTGGGCGGCGATGGCGGCGTTCTGCTTCTCCCGCTCCGCCTCGTAGAGACGGGAGCGGAGGATCTTCATGGCCCGGTCCTTGTTTTTATACTGGCTGCGCTCGTCCTGGCACTCCACCACCGTGCCGGTGGGCAGGTGGGTGATGCGGATGGCGGACTCGGTCTTGTTGACGTGCTGGCCGCCGGCGCCGGAGGAGCGGTAGGTGTCGATCTGCAGGTCCCTGGGGTCGATGGTGAACTCCACCTCCTCCGCCTCAGGCATGACGGCCACCGTGGCGGCGGAGGTCTGGATCCGGCCGGAGGACTCCGTCTCCGGTACCCGCTGGACCCGGTGGGTGCCGGCCTCAAATTTCAGCCGGGACCAGGCGCCGGCGCCCTCCACCGTGGCCACCGCCTCCTTCACACCGCCCAGCTCCGTCAGGCTCTCGCTGACCACGGTCAGGGAGAAGCCCCTCCGCTCGGCGTACATGGTGTACATCCGCAGCAGGTCGGCGGCGAACAGGGCGCCCTCCTCCCCGCCGATGCCGGCACGGATCTCCAGGATCACGTTTTTGCCGTCGTTGGGGTCACGGGGCAGCAGCAACAGACGCAGCTCCTCCCGGAGACGCTCCGCCTCCTCCCGGGCGGCGGTCAGCTCCTCCTGGGCCAGCTCCTTCAGCTCCGGGTCGGTCAGCATCTCCCGGGCCTCCGCCTGGCGCTCAGCGGCTCTGCGCCAGGCGCGGAAGACAGTCACCACGGGGGTCAGCTCCTTCTGCTCCCGGCTGAGGGCGGCCAGGCGCTCCCGGTCGCCATACACCGCAGGGTCGGACAGCTGGCGCTCCAGCTCCGCCAGGCGCTCTTCGATTTTCGCCAGTTTTTCCTCCATACAGGGGTCTCCTTACTGCTCCAGATATCGCTTCACGTCCTGGATAAAACCGTCACGCCAGAAGGCATACCCCACGCTGTTTGGGCGCAGGGAGACGGCCAGCACATGCTTCTCCGCCGTGTACTGGTCCATCTGGTCGTAGATCTCCTCGTACTTCCGCTCGCTGGCCCGGGTCAGCACATAGGCCACCTGGGACAGCTCCAGGCCCCGGCGCTTCAGCAGCGCCCGGACGGGGCTGGAGCAGCGGCCGGCCCATACGGGCCCGCCCAGGATCACCAGACGGTAATCCTCCAGATTTTTTTCCGTTGTAAACTTCTCCAGCGGGTGGGTGGAGGCGCGCATGGCCTCCTTGCCGGAGCGGAGAAAGCCCCCCAGGCCGCTGCGGTCCACGCCGTCGGTGATCTCCACCAGCTCGGCGTCCAGCGCCGCCGCGATCTCCTTCATGGCCTCCTCGGTGCGGCCGGTGCGGGAATAGAATAGGCATAACACGTCGCTCATATGGGTTCCTCCTGTTCCTCCGCCAGGAGGGACAGCTCCTCCCAGCGCATCAGCTCGGCCTCCAGCCGGCCTTCCGTTTCCTTCTTCCGGAGATACAGCTCCGCCACCTTGTCCGCCTCGCTGCCGTGGGCGGTCATCTCCTCATCCAGACGGGCGCACTCGCCCTCCAGACGGGCGATGGCGCTCTCACAGATGGTGAGCTGTTTCCTGGCGGCCTGCCGGGCCCGGTTGCCCCGTCCGGGGCGGGTGTCCCCCTTCCTGGGGGCGGGTACTGCCGGCTGGGCGGCGCGGCGCTCCTCCGCCTTCGCCTGGCGGTACTGGGCAAAGCCCATGGGATAGTCGTGGATGGTGTCCTCCGACAGCTCCCAGATCCGGGTGGCAAAGCGGTTGATGAAATAGCGGTCATGGCTGACGAACAGCAGCGTGCCGTCAAAGGCCTCCACCGCCTCCTCGATCCACTCCCGGGCCGCGATGTCCAGGTGGTTGGTGGGCTCGTCCAGGATGAGGAAGTTGATCTCCTTGTCCATCAGCATGCACAGCCGCAGGCGGCTCAATTCGCCGCCGGACAGCACGCCCACGCTCTTGAACACGTCCTCCCCCTGGAACTGGTAGACGGCCAGGCGGCTCCGGGCGCTGGCGGCGGTCATGCCGCGCTTTTCGTAGATCATGGTGTCCACCAGGGAGCGCTCCGGGTGGTCGAAGTGCACCAGCTGCTCCAGGTACGCCGTCCGGACGGAGGGTCCCTGGCGGATGACGCCGGCGTCGGTTTTCTCCCGGCCGGTGATCATGTTGAGCAGCGTGGTCTTGCCGGTGCCGTTCTCGCCCAGGAGGGCGATCCGCTCGCCGCCGGTCACCCGGAGATAGACGTCGGTGAAGAGAGCGCGGTCGCCGAAGGCCTTGCTGACGCCGCGGAGCTGCAGCACCTCGTCGCCCCGGAATTCCCGGCTGGCAAAGCGGGCGTCCATTTTCTTCGCCCTGGTGGGCCTCGACACCGTGCGCATGCGCTCGATGCGCCGCTCCATGGAGATGGCCCGGCGATACGTCTTGTCCATGCCCTGGAAGGCCCACAAGCGCAGCTGCTCGGCAGCCCGTTCCAGCTGCTGGATCTTGGCCTGCTCCTTCAGGTACTGCTTCATCCGCTCCTGGTAGCGGCGCTCCTTCTCAATGGCGTAGAAGCTGTAATTGCCGCTGTAAAACGCCGCCTTGCCGTCCTCGATCTCCACGATGCGGTTGACGGTGCGGTCCAGGAAATAGCGGTCGTGGGAGATGGTCACCACGGTGCCCCGGAAGCGGGTCAGATACTCCTCCAGCCACTCGGTGGCCTGCAGGTCCAGATGGTTGGTGGGCTCGTCCAGCAGCAGAATATCCGTGTCCTCCAGGATGAGACGGCCCAGGTTCACCCGGGTCTTCTCCCCGCCGGAGAGCTCGTCAAAATACCGCCCGCGCATATCGGCGGTGATGGACAGGCCGTTGGCCACCTTGTTCACCGCCGTGTCGGTATCGTAGCCGCCCAGGCCCTCAAACCGGGCCGTCAGGTCGCCGTAGCGCCTGAGGACGCGGTCATCGCTGTCCCCCTCCGCCATGCGGCGGGCCAGCTCATCCATCTCGTCACGCAGGGCGAACATCCGGGCGAAGGCCGACTGCAGGACCTCCTCTACGGTGTATCCGGCAGGGTAAACGGGAATCTGGGAGATCAGTCCCACCCGGCGGCCGGGGGCGATCATGACCTCTCCCTGGTCGGGGATCAGCTCGCCGGTGAGGATCCGGAACAGGGTGGTCTTGCCGGCGCCATTCTTGCCCAGCAGGCCCACCCGCTCCCCGGTATCCACCTGAAAGGTCAGTCCGTCCAATATTTTCTTTTCCAAATCGAAGGACTTGACCAGTCCGGTTACGCTGATGTCGATCATTTGCTGTTTTCCAAAAGCTCCGTGATTCTTTCAAACGCCATGGAGTGGGACGCCTTCACCAGCACCGCCGTTCCCGGCGTGAACTGCCGGCGCAGCTCCTCCTCCGCCGCCTCCACAGAGGGGAACCAATAGGTCTCTCCCCCGCGTTTCTCTGTCATGTCCTTTGCCTTTACACCGATTGCAATCAAAACATCGATGCCCAATTCCTCCGCCAGCTCACCCATGCGGACGTGGGCGTCGCGGCTGGCGGCGCCCAGCTCGCCCATGTCGCCCAGCACCGCCACGCGGCGGCCCGGCGTGCCGGAGAGGATCTGCAGCCCCGCCGCCATGGACTGGGGGTTGGCGTTATAGCAGTCGTCGATGATGAGACGGTCGCCCGGCAGACGGATCAGGTGCATCCGGGAGCCCACGCTCCGATAGTCGGCGACGCCGGCCAGGATCTCCTCTTTCGTCAAGCCCAGCCGCTCGGCGATGGCGATGGCCATGGACACCGGATAGATCATATAAGCGCCGGGGGTGGTCACTTGGACGCGATACACGTCCCAGGCGGTGGTCACGGTGAAGCGGACGCCCTCGATCCCCAGCTCCTCCACCTCCGAGGCCCGGACGGAGCAGTTCTCGCCCCGGCCGCAGAAGACGATCTCCCGGTCCAGGGTGACGTCCCGCAGCAGATCGTCGTCCCCGTTGAGGACGGCGACGCCGCCGGGTTTCAGGTTCTCAAAGATCTCGCACTTGGCCCGCAGGACGCCCCGGCGGGTGTTGTCCAGATTTTCCATGTGGACCTCGCCCACGTTAGTGATGACGGCGAAGTCGGGCTGCACCATCTGGCCCATATAGCGGATCTCGCCGAAGTGGTCCATGCCCGTCTCAATGACGGCGGCCTGATGCTCTTCCCCCAACGCCAGCAGGGTCAGGGGGGTGCCGATGTTGTTGTTGAGATTGGCGTGGGTCTTATGGGTGCGGAATCGCCGGGACAATACGGCGGCCACCATCTCCTTGGTGGTGGTCTTGCCGGTGGAGCCCGTGATCTGGATAAAGGGGATATGGAACCGCTCCCTGTGCCAGGTTGCCAACGCCTTCAGCGCCGCCTGGGTGTCCTCCACCAGGACGTAACCCCTATCCGGCTGCAGCTTCTCCGGTTTGCGGGCGGTCAGGCAGGCCGCCGCGCCGCCGCTGAGGGCGCTGTCGATATAGTCGTGGCCGTCAAACCGCTCCCCCACCAGGGGGATGAACAGCTCACCGGGGCCGACCTTGCGGCTGTCGGTGGTGACGGCGGTGATGGGAGCGTCGGTATTCTGCAGCAGGGCGCCGTTTACGGCGCCGCAGATCTCGCGCAGGGTGCTCTTCAGCATCAATATCCCGCCTTTCTCGCCTTCAGCGACTGGGTGACGATCAGCTCGCACAGATCCGCGTAGGAAATGCCCACGGCGGCCGCCTCCTGGGGCACCAGGCTGGTGGGCGTCATGCCGGGCAGGGTGTTGATCTCCAGGCACCAGGCCAGCCCGTTCTCATCCAGCAGGAAATCCGTGCGGGAATAGACGCTCAGGCCAAGGGTCCGGTGGAGGCGCAAGGCCATCTCCCCCATCTCGCGCCACTGCTCATCGGTAATGGGCGCCGGGCAGATCTCCGTGGCCCCGCCGGACTGGTATTTCGTCTCATAGTTGAAGTACTCCGCGTGGGGAACGATCTCCACCGCCGGCAGATACCGGTCCTCCAGCACCGCCACCGTCAGCTCCCGGCCCCGGATCTTCCGCTCCACCACCACGTGGCTGCCGTACCGCAGCACGCTGCGCAGCGCCCGCTCCAGCTCCCCCTTCGTGTCGGGCAGCTCGATGCCGATGGAGCTGCCGCCGTTGACGATCTTCACGGCGCAGGGCACCTCCAGCTCCTCCACCAGCCGGGGGATATCCGCCTCGGTGTAGCGAACGTCACGCCAGGGGGCCGTCCTGATCCCCTGAACATCCATCATCCGCTTGGCCATGGATTTGTCCATGGCCATACCGCTGGGCACGTAGCCGGAGCCGGTATAGGGCACGCCCAGCAGGTCCAGCGCCGCCTGGATGCGGCCGTCCTCCCCACAGGCGCCGTGGAGCGCCAGAAACACCACATCCGCCATGGCGCAGACCGTCAGCACGTCCTTGCCCAGCAGCGAGGGGCTCTTGTCCGCCCGGCTGCGGCGCACCGCCTCCAGATCCGGCTCTGTGGTCTCGATCCGCACGTCGCCGCAGAGGCCGTCCGGCGCGTCGAAGATATCCTCCAGGCGGCCCTCATACTTCTCCAGGCCCAGGAACATATCCACCAGGATGGCACGGTGGCCCTTTTCCCGCAGGGCGCGGCAGGCGCAGGTCCCGCTGACCAGGGATACGTGGCGCTCCGTGCTCAGGCCGCCGGAGAGAACTACGATCTTCATAGATGTACCTCTTTCTATCGTCGGGCAGAGACCGTCTGCCCGCAATCTACCTAATTATACCATGGTAGTATATCATGGATCGCCGCCGATTACAACCGCCCGGACGCAAAGAAATCCCCCGGTGGGACCGGGGGATTTCGCCGCGCGTCTATCGCAGCCATTCCGGCAGGGACCGCTTGTGGACGCCGGACACGATGCCCATGGCGGCAAACAGCGTCACCAGTGACGAGCCGCCGTAGCTGAAGAAGGGCAGCGTCAGGCCGATGACCGGCATCAGAAACAGGCACATGCCCACGTTGATGACAGTCTGGAAGATCAGCATGGCGGCCACGCCCACGCAGACGTAGGCCTCCAGCGGCGTCTTGGCCTTCCCCGCCACCACCAGGCAGCGGATCACAATGGCAGCCAGCAGCACCAGCACCGCCACACAGCCGATGAGCCCCAGCTCCTCGCCGATGGCGGAGAAGATGAAGTCCGTATGCCGGGCCGGCAGGCTGCCGCTGTAGGGACTTTGGGTCTGGACGCCGCGGAAGAGTCCCTGGCCCGTCAGTTTGCCGCCGCCCAGGGCCAGCAGGCTCCGGTTTTGATGCCAGCCCACGCCCTGGGGATCCAGATCGTGGTCAAAGACCACCCGGAAACGGTCCTTCATGTAGTCGTTGATCTTGTCCAGCTCCCACAGGAAATAGAAGGCGATCCCGCCGCACAGCAGCCCCAGGACGAACCAGCGGATGGCCAGGCCCGCCACAAAGGCCATGGCGGCAAACATGAAGATATAGACCAGCGCGCTGCCCATGTCGCCGGAGATCACGTAGTAGAGGCCCACCAGCGCCAGGAGGTGGACCGCCAGAAAGGCCACGGAGCGGAGGGAGTTGAGCTTGTACTCCTCCTTCAGCCAGGTCAGCTGCCGGGCCAGGACCACCGCGAAGGTCAGCTTCACCATCTCCGCCGGCTGGAGACTGACGGGAAATCCGGGGATGTGGAGCCAGGCCCGGTTGCCGGTGCCGTCGTCCACGCCCAGAGGCGTTCGCAGCAGGAGGATGACCACCGCGCTGAACAGCAGCATCCACTTCCAGTATTTGGACAGCTCGCCGATATCCACCAGCGACAGGATAAAATAGGCGGCCACGCCGATCACCGCGGCGCCGCCCTGGACGATCACGTATTTCCAGGTCTCCATGTAGTGGGTGGCGCTGGCGATCTCCACCATGCCGAAGGCCGTGGCGACACAGCAGAGCACCAGCAGCACCAGATCGGACTGCCGGAAAATATCAAAGAAGATATCTCTCGCTCGCTGCCGCATGACGCCTCCTGTGAAATGACCGGTGTGGGAATGGATCGGGTGACAGTATTCTAACACAAGAAGTTTTCCCTGTAAACGGCGGTTTTGTCCCTTTTCAATTGAAAAATAGTGTGCTATACTGAATTGATTTCAGGCAAACGAGGTGAAGCTCCGTGACGTATATTTCCCACAGTGTATCCGAGACCGAGGCTCTGGGCGAGCAGCTGGGCCGGCGGCTCCGCAGCGGCGACGTGGTGGCCTATCTGGGCGGTCTCGGCATGGGGAAAACCGCGTTCACACGGGGTCTGGCAAGGGGAATGGGTTGTCAGGACCGGGTCACCAGTCCCACCTTCACCATCGTCAACGAATACCGGGGGGAGCTGCCCCTGTTTCACTTTGACATGTACCGCATCCCGGACAGCGACGCCCTGTTCGACATCGGCTGGGAGGACTATCTGGACCGCCGGGGCGTCTGCGCCGTGGAGTGGAGCGAGAACGTGGCTGACGCCATGCCCGCGGGGACGGTGTACGTGACCATCCGGCGCCACGGGGAGAACGACAACTGGCGGGAGATCACCGTGGAAGGAGGGGATGCGCTGTGAAGATCCTGGCACTGGAGACCTCCGCCAAGAGTGTGTCCGCCGCCGTGACGGAGGACGGCACCGTGCTGGCCAGCGCCTATCAGAACACGGGGCTCACCCACAGCCGCACCCTGATGCCGCTGGTGGACGCCACGCTGAAAAACAGCGGGATATCGCTGGAGAAGATCGGACTCGTTGCCGTTGCTGCCGGACCCGGCTCCTTCACGGGTCTGCGCATCGGCGTGTCCGCCGCCAAGGGTCTCGCCTGGACGCTGGGGCTCCCCTGCTGCGCCGTGTCCACGCTGGTCGCCATGGCCCAGAACGTCCGGCATATGGACGCCACGGTGGTCTGCGCCATGGACGCCCGCCGCAATCAGATCTACAACGCGGTGTTTGCCGCCCACGGCGGCACGCTGGAGCGCCTGACACCGGACCGGGCTATCGGTCTGGGGGAGCTGGCGGCGGAGCTGAAAAATGACGAAAAAGTGAAAATCATAGTTGGAGACGGCGCCAAGCTGTGCTATACTTATCTGCGGGAGACCGGTATCCCCTGCTCCATGGCCCCCGCCGCCCTGGTGATGCAATGCGCCGTGGGCGTGGCGCTGGCCGCCGGGGAGATGGCGGCCCGGGGCGAGACGGTCTCCGCCCGGGACCTGGCGCCCAACTACCTGCGTCTCTCCCAGGCCGAGCGGGAACGGCTGGCCAGAGGGCTGAAGATCACCGTTGACTGAGCGTATCACAAATTTTTATATACGGACGGAGGAAATGCAGATGTACAGTGAAAGAGTTCATATCATGGATCATCCCCTGGTGGCCCACAAGCTGACCATCATGCGGGACAAGAACACCAGCGTCAAGGATTTCCGGGAGCTGGTCTCCGAGATCGGCATGCTCATCACCTACGAGGCGACCCGGGATCTTCCCCTGACCACCAAGACCATTGAGACCCCCCTGTGCAAGGCCGACATGCCCACCCTGGCCGGCAAGAAGTTCGCTGTGGTGCCCATCCTGCGGGCGGGCCTGGGTCTGGTGGAGGGCGTGCTGCGCATGGTCCCCTCCGCCCGCGTGGGCCACATCGGCATGTACCGGGATGAGGAGACGCTGGAGCCCCACCTGTACTTCTGCAAGATGCCCAAGGACGTGGCCGAGCGCGACATCATCATCGTCGACCCCATGCTGGCCACCGGCGGCAGCGCCGACATGGCCATCACCGAGATGAAGAAGCGGGGCTGCAAGAACATCAAGCTGATGGTGCTGGTGGCCGCCCCCGAGGGCATTGAGCTCATCACCTCCCGCCACCCCGACGTGGACATCTACGCCGGCGCCCTGGACGATCACCTGAATGAGTACGGCTACATCGTACCCGGCCTGGGCGACGCCGGCGACCGGATCTTCGGCACCAAGTAAGCATGACGCTTTCCGGCGGCGGCGCAAAAGCGCCGCCGCCTTTTCTATCGGTTTTTTACAATTCCCTGTTGCTTTTTCGCAGTAAAGTAGTATAATTGAACCAACAAGATCAGATTGGTAGCTGTAAGGAAGTGCTTCGCGCACGGGCTGCAACTATCACTCAGCGTCTGCTTGAGTGTTTCAGGCCTCCGGAACGGGAGGTTTGGAACATTTTTTGTTAGATGGGAAAAACGGAGATATAAGGAGGAATCACGTATGTATCTGGTCACCAACGGACGCCTCATCACGAGGGACAGCGAGGGCCGCGGCTACTATGAGCACGGCGCCGTGGCCTTTGAGGGCGCCGCCATCACCGAGGTGGGCGAGGAGGCCGCTCTCCGGCAGAAATACCCGGACGCGGAGATCATCGACGCCCGGGGCGGCGTGATCATGCCCGCCTTCATCAACGCCCACACCCACATCTACTCCGCCCTGGCCCGGGGTCTGAGCATCGTGGGCAACAACCCCACCAACTTCTACGAGGTGCTGGACGGCACCTGGTGGGCCATGGACCGGAAGCTGACGCTGGAGGGCTCCCGGGCCAGCGCCGACGCCCTGTACATCGACTGCATCAAGCAGGGCGTCACCACCATCTTCGACCACCACGCCGCCTACGCCGAGATCCCCGGGTCGCTGTTCCAGATCGGCGAGAGCGCCAAAAAATTCGGCATACGCTCCTGCCTGTGCTATGAGGTCAGCGACCGGGACGGCGAGGAGAAGTGCCTTCAGGCCATTCAGGAGAACGCCGACTGGATCAGCTGCTGCGAGAAGGAGAAGGACCCCATGCTCTCGGCCATGTTCGGCGGACACGCCCTGTTCACCATCTCGGACAAGACCTTTGACCGCATGGTGGAGGCCAACAACGGCCGCACCGGCTACCACATCCACGTGTCCGAGGGCATGAACGACGTGTATGACAGCCTCCAGAACTACGGACGCCGCCCCGTCCAGAGGCTCCACGACCACGGCATCCTGGGCGAGAAGACCCTGCTGGGCCACTGCATCCACGTGAACCCCGCCGAGATCGAGCTCATCAAGAGCACCGGCACCATGGTGGTAAACAACCCGGAGTCCAACATGTCCAACGCCGTGGGCGTCTGCCCCGTTCTGCCCCTGAGCCGGGAGGGCATCCTCCTGGGCCTGGGCACCGACGCCTGGACCAACGACATGATCGAGTCCCTGAAGGCCGCCCTGTGCGTCCAGCGGCTCAACGCGTGCCTGCCCAACGTGGCCTGGGGCGAGGTCACCGGTATGCTGTTCCGGAACAACGCCAAGATCGCGGAGAAGTATTTCCCCGTGGAGCTGGGCGTGCTGAAACACGGCGCCGCGGCGGATATCATCGTCATGGACTACAAGCCCTACACCCCCTTCTCCGATGAGAACATCGACGGCCATATCCTCTTCGGCATGACCGGCAAGCTCTGCCGCACCACCATCGCAAACGGCAGGGTGCTGATGCAGGACCGGGAGCTGATCGGCATCGACGAGGAGGCCGAGAACGCCCACATCCTGGAGGCGGCCAAGAAGCTGTGGGGCGCCCTGAACCATCGCGTATACTGAGATTGCTCATCAAAAATCTGCCGATTTTTGATGAATAAACAGGCTTGCAGTCCACTTCGCGCACTCGCTGCGCTCGCACACTGCGTGGCCTGAGATGTGTTTTTTCTGACGCACATGTCGTCAGAAAAAACGATTCAAATTCTTCGCGTCGAAATCGGCGCGAAATCTGCGATGCTTCTTACGACCTTATTCTGACCCATTCCATGAGAGGAGGACTACCATGTCTGAGAAAATGTATCCCATCCCCTTCCGCTCCTTGATGAGCTGGGTGGTCACCGAATATGCCAACAGCGGCGAGATGTTCGGCGTCCACAAGTGCTATCGGGCAAGCGGCAAGAGCCTGCCCATCTTCGGCGAGCGGATCGAGACCCCCTTCGGCCCCGCCGCCGGTCCCAACAGCCAGCTGGCTCAGAACATCATCGCCGCCTATTTCGCCGGCGCCCGGTTCTTCGAGGTGAAGACCGTCCAGAAGATGGACGGCGCCGAGCTGGCCGCCTGCGTGCCTCGCCCCTGCATCCTGGCAAACGACGAGGGCTACAACCAGGAGTGGTCCACGGAGCTGACCGTGCCCCAGGCCATGGAGGAATACATCAAGGCCTGGTGCGCTCTGAAGGTCATCAGCAAGGTCTACGGCCTGGGCGACCCTGACGGCTTCGTGTTCAACATGTCCGTGGGCTACGACCTGGAGGGCATCAAGGGCGAGAAGGTGGACGCCTATATCGAGGGCATGAAGGACGCCACAAAGACCGCCGTCTGGGGCGAGTGTCTGGCCGTCCTCAGGGAGCTGTTCCCCGACTACGCCGCCTACATCGACGGCATCTCCCCCCGCGTCAGCCGCAGCGTCACCGTCTCCACCCTTCACGGCTGCCCGCCGGACGAGATCGAGCGGATCGCCTCCTACCTCATCACCGAAAAGCACCTGCACACCTTCGTCAAGTGCAACCCCACCATCCTGGGCTACGAGACGGCCCGCCGCACCCTGGACGCCATGGGCTACGGCTACATCGTCTTCGACGACCACCACTTCCGGGAGGATCTCCAGTGGGCCGACGCGGTACCCATGTTTGAGCGACTCCAGGCGCTGGCCGACGAGAACGGTCTGGAGTTCGGTCTGAAGCTCTCCAACACCTTCCCGGTGGACACCACCCGGGGCGAGCTGCCCGGCAATGAGATGTATATGTCCGGCCGGTCCCTGTTCCCGCTGACCATCGAGATGTGCCACCGGATCTCCCGCCAGTTCCGGGGCAAGATGCGGATCTCCTTCGCCGGCGGCGCCGAGTACTTCAACTGCGACAAGCTGTTTGCCGCCGGGATCTGGCCCATCACCGTGGCCACCACCATCCTCAAGCCCGGCGGCTACAACCGGCTCTATCAGATGGTGCACAAGGTGGAGGCCCTCCCCTACCGTCCCTTCCGCGGCACGGACACCGAGGCCATCTGCGCCATGTCCTCCGCCAGCCACACCGACTATCATCACGTCAAGCCCATCAAGCCGCTGCCCAGCCGCAAGAGCGAGGACGGCGTGCCCTGGACCGACTGCTTCAAGGCCCCCTGCAAGGGCGGCTGCCCCATCGCCCAGGACATCCCCGAGTACGTGGAGCTGTGCCGCAAGGGGCTGTTCGGTCCGGCCTTGAAGCTTATCACCGAAAAGAACCCCCTTCCCTTCATCACCGGCACCATCTGCGCCCACCGCTGCCAGACCAAGTGCAGCCGCAACTTCTACGACGAGTCGGTGCAGATCCGCCATACCAAGCTGACCGCCGCCCGGAACGGCTACGAGGCGCTGATGGCCTCCATCAAGGTGCCGGAGAAGGTTCCCGGCAAGAAGGCTGCCATCATCGGCGGCGGCCCCACCGGCATCTCCGCCGCCTACTTCCTGGGCCGGGCCGGTATCGAGACCACCATCTTTGAGCGGGAGAAGACCCTGGGCGGCGTGCCCCGCCACGTGATCCCCTCCTTCCGCATCGCCGACGAGACCATTCAGAAGGACATCGACCTGATGCTGCGCTACGGCGTGGAGGTCCGCTGCGGCGCTCCCGCCCCCTCGGTGGAGGAGCTGAAGGCCCAAGGCTACACCCACATCCTCTTCGCCGTGGGCGCCTGGAAGGCCGGCAGTCTGGGCATCCCCGGCGTGGTGGCCGGCGCCATAGCGTGGATGAAGGGCGTGAAGGCCGGGTTCATCGGCGTGGGCGGCAACGTGGCCGTGGTAGGCGCCGGCAACACCGCCATGGATGCGGCGCGCCTGGCCAAGCGCAGCGGCGCCGAGAACGTGACCATCGTCTACCGCCGCACCAAGCGGGAGATGCCCGCCGACGAGCACGAGCTGGCCCTGGCCATCGCCGACGGCGTGGCCTTTGCCGAGCTGGCAGCCCCGGTGGCCCAGGATGAGGGCCTCCTGAAGCTGGAGCGGATGCGTCTGGGCGAGCCCGACGCCTCCGGCCGCCGCAGCCCCGTTGGGACCGGCGAGTACTTCACCATCCCCTGCGACCTGGTGATCTCCGCCGTGGGCGAGCAGGTGGACGACGCGCTGTTTGCCGCCAACGGCATCGCCCTGGACCGCAAGGGCCGGCCCGGCTTCCGCACCAACATCGAGGGCGTGTACGCCGCCGGCGACTGCAAGCGGGGTCCCGCCACGGTGGTGGAGGGCATCGCCGACGCCGCCGCCTTCGCCCAGGAGGTCATCGGCACCCCCTACGTCTACGAGATCCCCGCGGCAGCCTATGTCACCAAGGCCGACGCCATCGCCAGGAAGGGCATTCTCAACATGAGTGCAGACGTCTGCTGCGAGGGCGAGCGCTGCCTCCAGTGCTCCACCGTGTGCGAAAACTGCGTGGACTCCTGCCCCAATCGGGCCAATGTGGCCATCGCCATGGCAGACGGCAGCCACCAGATCCTCCACGTGGACAAGATGTGCAACGAGTGCGGCAACTGCACCCAGTTCTGCCCCTATGACTCCGAGCCCTGCCACGACAAGTTCACCCTGTTCCAGACGCTGGAGGATATGAACGACTCCGCCAACGCCGGCGTGCTGTTCCTGCCCGGGGACAAGGTGATGGTCCGCACCTTCGGCGCGCCCAAGGAGTACGACATCTCCACCCGGGACAACGGCCTGCCCACCGCCCTGGACGAGCTGATCCTGCGGATTCGGGAGAAGTACAGTTATCTGTACCTATAACTGTTCAAAAACGGCTATGCCGTTTTTGAACAACAGGCTCGCAGCCTGCTGTGCGCACTCGCTTGCGTGAGACGCTCGCACACTTGCAGGCTGAGCAGTGTATTTTGCCACGTACAAGCCGCGGCAAAATACGATTGTACCTCTTTGCGCCGTGCGCGGCGCAAACTCTGCGAGGCGATCCTCAATAAAGGAAGGAGGCCTCCGCCAGACGGCGGAGGCCTCCTTTTTTTGTTCCGTTTTACCGCATGGCGTCCAGCTGGGCGTAGATCCACTCCGGGGAGACGTTCTTGGCCCTGATATCCACCACCACGTTGTCAAAGGCAACGCTGAAACAGATACTGAAAGCGTCTCTTCCCTCGCCGCCGTCACCGGCGACGCAGCGGGAGCGGACCATCTCCTCCGTCAGCTCCTCCGCCCGGAAGACGGGCTCCGTCACCGTCTCCCGGTATTTCTCCGGTACGGATTGGGCCAACGGGATCGAATAGAGGGTCAGATCGTACCGCTCCCGCTCCTCCGGCGAGACGATCCTCTGCCCGTCGTATTCGTTCATGGGCCGGATCGACCAGGTCAGGTAGTCGTAGCCGCCGTTCCAGAAGGCGGTGAGGGTGTTGATGCTGTGGTCGCTGTTCTGCAGGCGCTGGACCTGCTCGCGGACCAGGCCCTCCGGCTCCCCGGCCGGGTACCAGGCGCCGAAATCCGGGTCCAAACGGGCCTCCTCCGGCGTCAGCGTCTTCTCCTGAAACACGTGCTGCTCCCGGTGGAACTGCAGCCGATCCAGATCGGGGCTGGTGGTGGACCGGATCAAGTCGACCACAATCTGGAAGAAATCCTCCTTGAGCCGCTCGGTCCGCCCCGGCTCACCGGCAACGCCGTCCAGGTAGTAATTCACGCCGCTGCAGGAAAAGGCGGTCCAGGCCACGTCGGCGTACTGGAAGAAAACCACGTCCCTGTCGTCGATATGGGTCACGCTGGCGTCCGGCGTCAGGAACAGCTCGTCGTCGATCGGATGCTGGTCCGGCGGGCAGGTGCGGATCTCGAAGCGGTCGCCGGTTTCGGGGTTCACCAGCGACAGCTCCACGCAGTTCAGCGTGCCCTCCTCCCAGCCGTAGTACAAGGCGAAGGCGCTGCGCAGCTCCAGCCAGTCGGGCAGGCCGTCCGGGATGATGGCGGCCCGCTCCTCCGCCGTCAGCATTTCGCTGAACGTGCAGAAGGCCATTTTTTCTTCGTCAAGACCCGGCGCCTGGTTGAAGATGGGCTGCACGTCATCCGGCAGGTCCACGGGCGCCGGGTCCGTTCCGTTGACCGGTCCGTTGACCGATCCGGGCCCGGGATCGGAGATGGGCGGCGTGGGCTCCGGCGCCGGGGGATCGCGCGTCAGCTTCGGCAGGGCCACCGCCGCCGCGATGAGGCACATGCAGGCGGCAAGGGCGCCCCACCGAAGCCAGGGATTCCTGCGAACGGCAGGGCCGCCGTGGGCGTCCAGGATGTAGTCCTCCCGGATGCCGCTCAAAGCGTCCTGCAGGGTTTCCGCTGTCATGGGATGAGTCCCTCCTTTCTCAGATACTGCGAGAGCCGGTCCCGGACGCGCTTGCACGTCATCTTCACCTTGCTCTCGCTGCAGCCGAAGCGCCGGGCGATGTCCGCCACGGAGTCGAAGTACCAGTAGCGGCACAGGAAGATCCGCCGCTGGGCGACCGGCAGGGTGGCCAGGAAGGCGTCCAGGGCCCGGGCCAGCTCCCGGGCCTCCACCTGCTCCGCGGGGCCGGTACGGGCGGGGATGATCTCCCCCAGCTCCTCCAGAGCCAGGGCCGTCTCGCCCCCGCCCCGCTTCTCCGCCGTCATGGCCCGCAGCCGCTTCAGCGACAGATTTCGGGTGATCCGGGCCAGGAAGGCGGCCAGATTGTCCGGCCGGTGGGGCGGCATGGCGTTCCAGGCGCCCACGTACACGTCGTTGACGCACTCCTCGGCGTCGGCTTCGCTGCGGAGGATGCCGTTGGCGATGGCGTAACAGTAGTGACCGTATTTTTGCTGGGTCTCCGTCAGGGCGACGTCGCTGCGCTGCCAGTACAGCTCTACGATCTCCCGATCCTCCACCGGCACACCTCCTCTCTCGTCAAAAGGCCTTTCACCTGTCCTGTACCCGTTTGCCCCGGGCCGGTCACGGCTCTGCCGCTTTTTTTGCATTATATCATATTCCCGTGCAATTCCCTATGGATTTTTCCGATTTTTGTGATAGAATACAGAGGATATGAACTGTTTTCCAGAGGGAGGCGATAGCCATGCAGACGCTTTTCCGGGGCGGCACCGTGGTCTCCGGTAAGGGCACCAAAAAGGCCGACGTGCTGATCGACGGTGAGAAGATCGTCCAGGTAAATCGGACCATCACGCCCCAGGCGGGAACCCGGGTCATCGACATCACCGGCAAGCTGCTCTTCCCCGGTTTCATCGACGCCCACACCCACTTTGACCTGGACGTGTCCAACACCACCACCGCCGACGATTTCGCCAGCGGGACGCTGGCCGCCCTTCGGGGCGGCACCACCACCATTGTGGACTACGCCTGCCCCAACAAGGGCGAATCCCTGGCCCACGGACTGAAGCTGTGGCACGAGAAGGCTGGCGGCAAGTGCGCCTGCGATTACAGCTTCCACATGACCATCGACGACTGGAACGAGGACATCGAGCGGGAGATCGACGACATGTACGCCGCCGGCATCTCCTCCTTCAAGATGTACATGACCTATCCGGCCATGATGATCGGCGACGGGGCCATGTACCGGGTGCTGAAAAAGCTGAAAGAAAAGGGCGGCGTCTGCGGCGTCCACTGTGAGAACAGCGGCGTCATCGACGCCTTGATCGCCGAGAAGAAGGCCGCCGGGGAGAACAGCGTAGCCTGCCATCCCCAGACCCGGCCCGCCCAGCTGGAGGCCGAGGCCGTGAGCCGTCTGCTGCGCATCGCCCAGACGGTGGATATCCCCGTCATCATCGTCCACATGACCAACGCCGCCGCCCTCCGGGAGATCGAGGCGGCCCGGAAACGGGGCCAGACGGTGTACGTGGAGACCTGTCCCCAGTACCTGGTGCTGGACGACAGCGTCTATTACGATCCAGACTTTCTCCAGGCCGCCAAATACGTCTGCTCTCCCCCCATCCGGAAGGTATCCGACCAGAAGGCCCTGTGGGCCGGCCTCCGCCGGGGCGAGATCCAGACCATCTGCACCGACCACTGCTCCTTCACCCCGGAACAGAAGGAGATGGGCCGGGACGACTTCACAAAGATCCCCGGCGGCGTGCCCGGCGTGGAGAACCGGGGCGAGCTGATTTACACCTACGGCGTCACCACCCGGAAGATCAGCCTGGCCACCATGTGTAAGGCCCTCTCGGAGAATCCCGCCAAGCTCTATGGCATGTATCCCCGCAAGGGCGCCATCGTCAAGGGCGCCGACGCCGACCTGGTGATCTACGATCCCAACGCCGACCACGAGCTCCACGCCGCGGATATGGTGAGCAGGGCCGGCTATACCCCCTACGAGGGCTTCTCCATCCGGGGCGGCATCCAGCAGGTGTGGCTCCGCGGCGTCCTGGCCGTGGACCACGGCGAGCTGCTCTCCGCTCCCAGCGGCAAGTTCATCCCCCGGGGCAAGTGCATGCTCTGATTCTATGCAAGTGAGGTATCCGCCATGAAAACCCTGACCCTTGACAGCATCCTCTTAACCCAGTCCCCCGCCCTGTTCCTGGCAGCCGTGCTGCTGATCATCTGCTACTTCGTACGCCGGGCCAACCACCACGCCCGGGCCATTCTGGACCTGCTGCTGGGCCTGGTATGCGTTGCTCTGGGCGTGGCACTGTACTATTTCGGCATGCTGAGCGGCCTGTTCACCATCAAGGACTTCTGGCACATCCGCCCCTACGCCTACGCGGGTCTGGCCATCGTGGCGCTGATCACTCTGATCCTCATCCTCAGGGGCATCAAGCACGGCATCCAGCACCACCAGGCGGAGCGGAAGGCCAACCGCGTGGAGACCGCCCACCAGAAGGAGCTGGAGGAGGTACGGCAGAAGGCCTATGCCTCCGGCATGGCGGACGCCATGGCGGCGGAGCCTAAGGTTGAGGACACGCCCCCTCCGGGTTCTCTGCCATCTGACGACACGCAGAAAGGATGATCCGCCTTGCAGTCCGGCAGAAAAGTCTATTTGGATTACGCCCGCGTTCTCGCTATTATCTCCATCTCCTGCAACCATGCCATCAACCGGTCTTTTCCGGGTTTTGAATCCTCCTATAATGCCTTTCTGGCGTTTCCGAGATGGGTCACGGTGTTCCGCGCCGTGGTGTTTGTGTTCAGCCGCGTCGGCGTCCCTGTGTTTTTGATGATCTCCGGTGCTCTGCTGCTGAATAAGCGGATCGAAACAAAGGAAGATATCCTCCGCTTTTACAAGCACAACCTGGGCGGGCTTGTGATTACCAGTGAGATCTGGATCTTCCTCAATTTTCTTGTTCACGCATACTTCAACAAGATGATCGCGGCGCGCGGCATTCTGTACACCCTTGCAAGATGTCTCGGCTGTATGCTTTTCATTGACCAAACGCAGCCTGATCTGGTGGTGTACGGCAGTATTTGGTATATCCCCATGATCATCTGCGTATATCTCCTCATCCCGTTTGTCAATATCCTGCTGCACAAATACGCCACCCGGTTGATGCTGATTCCTGCCGCCCTCGTTGCGGTCAGCGCCATGATCCTTCCCGGCATCCGTTCGATCCTCGCTGCCGCGGGTTACGACATTTCCATTGAGTTCCGGCTCAGCGCCGGCAAGCTGTTCTCCTTTTATCTGCTTTTTGTGATCGTCGGCTTTTACGTCGCTAACGACGCATTGAAAAAGCTCTCCAAAACGCTTGTCACGTTCCTTGCGCTGTTTACCCTTGCCATTCTCTGCGCCTACCAGTACTGGGAGTACACCACGCCCACCGGCTGGGCCATAGAGTATGAGTCGTTCCTGCTCCTCCTGCACTCCGGTTTTCTCTTTGAGTCGCTGCGGCGTTTCATTCCCGCAAGCGCGCAAAACCGCGGTGTCACGTATATCGCGAAGATATCGTTTGCCATCTATTTCGTGCATATCTTCATCATGTCAGGCCTGGTTATATTCCTGCCCCGCTTTGGCATGGGAGGTCTTCACCCCGCTGCCAGGTTCTGTCTGCTGGAAGCCGTCTCGTTTCTGGGCAGCATACCGCTCATCGCCGTTTTCTCGAAAATCCCCCTGTTCAAGAAGTACGTTTTCCTTATCAAGGATTGACGTTCCAAAGCAAAGACGCGCCCGGCTCAATGAGCCGGGCGCGTCTTTGCCGATATCATTCCATTTGCGCTTTACTGCACCGTCACGCCGCGCTGTGCGAAGCCCTCCACCATCTTGGTAAGGTCCGGCTCGATGTGCAGCGGCTCGCCGGCGGAGCGGATGGCGTTGTCCACGTCCTTGAGGCCGTTGCCGGTGACCACGGACACCACGGTGGCGTCCCGCTCGATGAGGCCCTCCTCGCAGGCCCGCTTCAGCGCCGCCGTGCCGGTGACGCCAGCCGGCTCGCCGAAGACGCCGCAGGTCCGGCCCAGCAGACGCTGGGCGGCCAGGATCTCCTCGTCGGTGACGCAGACGGCCAAGCCGTTGGACTCCCGGATGGCCATCAGCGCCTTGTCGGCGTTCCGGGGCACGCCCACGGAGATGGAGTCGGCGATGGTGTTCTCCTCCATGGGGTACCAGTCCTGTCCCGTCTGGATGGCGCGGTTGATGGGGCAGCAGCCGGTGGACTGGGCGGAGATCAGCCGGGGCAGTCTGTCGATAAAGCCGATGGCGTACAGGTCCTTCAGGCCCTTCCACACGCCGGCGATGGTGCAGCCGTCGCCCACGGAGATGGCCAGATAGTCCGGCATCTCCCAGTTCAGCTGCTCGGCGATCTCCAGAGCCACCGTCTTCTTGCCCTCGCTGAGATAGGGGTTGATGGCAGCGTTGCGGTTATACCATCCGTACCTGTCGATGGCCTCGGCGGACATCTTGAAGGTCTCCTCGTAGTTGCCCTTGACGGAGATCACGTTGGCGCCGAAGATCATCAGCTGGGCCACTTTCCCCTTGGGGGCCCGGTCCGGCACGAAGATATAGGTTTTCAGCCCGGCGGCGGCGGCGTTGCCGGCCAACGAGGAGGCGGCGTTGCCCGTGGACGAGCAGGCGATGGTGGCGGCCCCGGCCTCCAGCGCCTTGGCCACGGCCATGGCGCTGGCCCGGTCCTTCAGGGAGGCGGTGGGATTCTGGCCGTCGTCCTTCACCCACAGCTTCCGGATACCCAGCAGCTCCGCCAGGCGGGGCTCCTCATAAAGGGGACTCCAGCCCACCCGCAGAGGAGTGTCCGGCGTGGTCTCCTCCACCGGCAGCAGCTCCCGGTAGCGCCACATGGAGCGGTTGTCCCGCTCTGCCAGTTTCTCCCTGGTGAGAACGGTTTTAATGTATTCGTAGTCGTAGACGATATCCAGAATGCCGCCGCAGGAGCAGTTGGTCAGATTGGGCACAGCCTCATAGATCTTGCCGCAGCGGACACATTTGGCGTATTTGACGTTTCTCATGGCATCTCCTTTGGAAAAGAGGACGGGGACGGGGCGCTGCCCCGCCCCCGTCGGCATTGATCCGTTGCTTACAGGGCCTTCAGGAGGCCGGTGGCCTCGTTGAACTCGTTGATCAGCTGGTCCAGCTCGGCTGCCTGGGCATGGACGGCATCCCAGGTGTGCTCCGTGTCGTACCACAGGGCGTTCAGATCCCTCACGTCCCGGGCCTGCTGCTCCACCCAGGTGTAGTACTTCAGGTTGTGGATGCGCTTGCGGTCGGTGTATCTCAGCTCCAGCATGTTGTCGGTCTTCAGGCCCAGCATGTGGAGGGCGTGATCCTTGCCGGCCTCAATGGTGCTGTACATGCCGTGCATCTGGTTGAGCTCCTCCACCCGGGACTTGTACATGACGGCGGAGTCGGTCAGCACGGTGGCCACCACGTCGTGCTCGGTGAGCTCATAGTACTTGGCCATCTTGATGCAGCACAGTACGTTGGCGATGCCGGAGATACCCAGCCAGGTCAGCTTCTCGATCATCTCGTCGCTGAGGCCCAGCTCCTCCTTCATGTAGTACTGGCCCTCCGGCGTGTTGAACAGGCGCAGCAGGCGCTGGCTGTCCTCGTCGTCGATGGCGATGGCCATGTCGGTATTCTTCACGTTGTGAATCCAGGGGATGTGCTTGTCGCCGATGCCCTCGATCCGGTGGCCGCCGAAGCCGTTGTCCAAAATGGTGGGGCACTGCAGCGCCTCGCCCACCGCCAGCTTCAGCCGGGGATAACGCTCCTTCAGCAGATCGCCCGCGCTCATGGTGCCGGCGGAGCCGGAGGTGAAGCAGGCGCCGGCAAAGCTGTCGCCGGGGCGCTTCACGGCCTCGAAGAGGTCGGCCAGCGCCTTGCCGGTGACGTTGTAGTGCCACAGGGGGTTGCCCATCTCCTCAAATTGGTTGAAGATCATCATGGTGGGGTCCTGACGCAGCTCCCAGGTCTTGTCGAAGATCTCCTTCACGTTGGACTCGCAGCCCGGGGTGGCGATGACCTGGCCGGCGATCTTGCTGAGCCAGTCGAAGCGCTCCTTGCTCATCTCGGCCGGCAGGATGGCCACGCTGTCCACCGCCAGCAGTTTGGAGTTGAAGGCGCCGCCGCGGCAGTAGTTGCCGGTGGAGGGCCACACGGCGTGGTGATAGGTGGCGTCGAACTGACCGGTCACCAGGCGGGGGGCCAGGCACCCGAAGGAGGCGCCTACCTTGTGGCAGCCGGTGGGGAACCACTTGCCGGCCATGGCCAGGATGCGGCACGGCACGCCGGAGAGCTCGCTGGGGATCTCCACGTAGTTGGGCACCGCCTGGAACAGGCCGCCGCTCTCCTTCGCCTCGTTCTTCCAGGTGATGCGGAACAGGTTCACCGGATCCACGTCCCACAGGCCCGTATGGCTGAGCTTGGCCTTGATCTTCTCAGGGATCAGCTCGGGATTCTCCATCTCGGCAAAGGTGGGGATGATCACGTTGTTCTCTTTCGCCTTCTGGATGTTGTGCTCCAAACCGACTTTATTGATGGTCAGATCGATCATTTTTTCTTCTCCTCCTGCTTTTTATTGGCGTCAATATAGGAATACAGTGTGTACTTGGAAATTCCAAAGTATTTGGCCACCTTGTCGCCGGACTTGGTGACCAGGAAAGCGCCGCTCTGGTTCAAAAACCGGATGGCGCGGATCTTGTCGTCCTTATTCATCATGGCGACAGGCTTGCCCACCAGCTCCACCGACTGCTCGATGAGATCGTCCAGCAGATCGTTCACGTTGAGGATCCGCTCCGGCTCCGTCTGCCTGCTGCCCCGGGGCGTCAGCGCCTCGCCGATCTCCCGCTGCAGCATCATCAGGTGCGTCACGTCGTAGTTGATGGAAAAAACCGCCGTGACGGCGCCCTTTCCGTTGCGGATATAGATGGAGGAGGATTTCAGGATCTTGCCGTCCGGCGTTCTGGTCAGGTAACACAGCTCGTCCCGGGGCTGGGCGTCGGACTGGATGGCCTGCTCGATCACCACACGGGAGCCGCCGTCCCCCACCTTCCGGCCGGACACGTGGCCGTTGACGATATAGACGATGGAATGGTTCATGGTGTTCACGTCGTGGATCACCACCTCGCACCGATCGCCGAACTGGGCGGCGATGCCGTCCGCCAGCTGCTTGAGCATTTCCAGGCGCTTGCTCTCCATAGAATCCCCCCTTGCGCAGTATTGCATCCTCATCATATCATATTTCCCGCAGAAATCAATTCCTTTTCCAAATTATTTTTTTGGTTTCAATATTTTTTGTTTGACATCCCGACTCCCTGTGGTATCATAAGGATAGGAGCAAATCGCTGTGCCCCTGTTTCACACTATTTACCGAATGAGGAGGTACATGATGGACTTTGAAGCGATCAAACAGGCTGCTGCCGGTTATCGGGAGGATATGAGCCGCTTTCTGCGGGATATGATCGCCATCCCCTCGGAATCCTGCGAGGAGGAGCGGGTGGTACGCCGCATTGCCCAGGAGCTGGAGAAGCTGGGCTATGACAAGGTGGAGATCGACAAGCTGGGCAACGTGATCGGCTGGCTGGGCCAGGGCGACAGGATCATCGCCATCGACTCCCATATCGACACGGTGGGCATCGGCAACATTGAGAACTGGGAGGCCGACCCCTACCAGGGCTACGAGAGCGACACCATCATCTATGGACGGGGCGGTTCCGACCAGGAGGGCGGCATGGCCGCCGCCGCCTACGGCGGAAAGATCATGAAGGATCTGGGGCTGATCCCCGATGGGTACCAGATCATGGTGGTGGGCTCCGTCCAGGAGGAGGACTGCGACGGCATGTGCTGGCAGTCCATCGTGAACGAATACTTTGACGGGCCCGAGGATGCCCGCAGCAGGATCGAGTTCGTCATCTCCACCGAGCCCACCGACGGCGGCATCTACCGGGGCCACCGGGGCCGCATGGAGATCCGGGTGGATGTCCACGGCGTATCCTGCCACGGCTCCGCCCCCGAGCGGGGCGACAACGCCATCCACAAGATGGCGGAGATCATCGAGAACGTCCGGGATCTCAACGAGAACGGCGCCGACGACACCGCGGAGATCAAGGGTCTGGTGAAGATGCTGGACCCCAAGTATAACCCCGAGCACTATGAGGACGCCCGCTTCCTGGGCCGCGGCACCTGCACCACCAGCCAGATCTTCTACACCTCCCCCTCCCGCTGCGCCGTGGCCGACAGCTGCGCCATCTCCGTGGACCGGCGCATGACCGCCGGCGAGACGTATCAGTCCTGCCTGAAGGAGATCGAGGATCTGCCCGCCTGCCGGAAGTACGCCAAGGACGTGAAGGTGTCCATGTACATGTACGACCGTCCCGCCTGGACCGGCCACGTGTACGAGACGGAGTGCTTCTTCCCCACCTGGATCAACAAGGAGACCGCCCCCCATGTCCAGGCGCTGGTGGACGCCCACCACGCCCTGTGGGGCACCGAGCGCCTCTATGCCGACGAGAAGGCCGCCTCCACCCGGGTGGGCCGGCCGCTGACCGACAAGTGGACCTTCTCCACCAACGGCGTGTCCATCCAGGGCCGCTACGGCATCCCCTGCGTGGGCTTCGGCCCCGGCGCCGAGTCCCAGGCTCACGCCCCCAACGAGATCACCTGGAAGCAGGATCTGGTGGTGTGCGCGGCACTGTACGCCGCCGTGCCCATGCTGTACAGGCCGGAGAACAAGGACGGCTCCGCCACCTCCTTCCGCCAGGAGCTCACCGGCAACGACATCAAGTAAAAAACAGAGATAGGAGAACGATACTATGAGCAAGACCGCTGATCTGGCCAAACATCTGGAGTCCCTGGACATCAAGAACATGTACCGGGAGGACTTCTACTGGACCTGGGACAAGACCGACGACGAGATCGAGGCCGTCTTCACCGTGGCCGACGCCCTCCGGGACCTGCGGGAGCGGAACAAGAGCACCCGAATCTTTGACTCCGGTCTGGGTATCTCCATCTTCCGGGACAACTCCACCCGCACCCGGTTTTCCTTTGCCTCCGCCTGCAATCTGCTGGGCCTGGAGGTCCAGGATCTGGATGAGAAGAAGTCCCAGATCGCCCACGGCGAGACCGTCCGGGAGACGGCCAACATGGTGTCCTTTATGGCCGACGTCATCGGCATCCGGGACGACATGTTCATCGGCGAGGGCCATAAATACCAGAAAACCTTCATCGACGCTGTGCGGGAGGGACACCGGGACGGCATTCTGGAGCAGCAGCCCACGCTGGTGAACCTCCAGTGCGACGTGGACCACCCCACCCAGTGCATGGCCGACATGCTCCACGTGATCCACCACTTCGGCGGCGTGGAGAATCTGAAGGGCAAGAAGGTGGCCATGACCTGGGCCTACTCCCCCTCCTACGGCAAGCCCCTGTCCGTGCCCCAGGGCGTCATCGGCCTGTTCACCCGCTTCGGCATGGACGTGACGCTGGCCCACCCCGAGGGCTACGACGTCATGCCCGAGGTGGAGGAGATCGCCCGGGAGAACTGCGAGAAGTACGGCTCCCACTTCCACAAGACCAACGACATGAAGGAGGCCTTCGCCGACGCCGACATCGTCTATCCCAAGAGCTGGGCCTCCTTCGCCGCCATGGAGGAGCGCACCAGGCTGTACGACGCCGGCGACAAGGAGGGCATCGACGAGCTGGAGCAGCGCCTGCTGGCGGAGAACGCCCAGCACAAGGACTGGGCCTGCACCGAGGAGATGATGAAGCTCACGAAGGACGGCAAGGGTCTGTACCTCCACTGCCTGCCCGCCGATATCTCCGGCGTCAGCTGCGAAGAGGGCGAGGTGGACAGCTCCGTCTTCGACCGCTATCTGGTGCCCCTGTACAAGCAGGCCTCCTTCAAGCCCTACATCATCGCCGCCATGATCTTCCTGGCCCAGGTGAAGGACCCGGCCAAGGCCCTGCTGGCGCTGGACGGCGGCGAGGAGAAGCGCAAGGCGTTTTGACAGCTTGCAAATCCTTCCGCTATAAGTCGGGATTATGTGAGGCAGTTTTCGTTTTTTGTTGAAATTCGCTTTTTCCTGCTGTATAATGCATAGTGTATGTGTGAATGTCGGACCCAGGTCCGTTGTTCAGGCACGCGGAAATCTTTCCTACTTTCAGCCGCGTGCCCATCATAAAAAAGGAGGATAACTGAATGAAGAAGATTCTTGCACTGCTCCTGGCCCTGGTTATGGCGCTGGCTCTGGTGGCTTGCGGCGGCAGCAACACGCCGACCCCGACCCCGGATAACACCCCCGACAATCAGCAGCAGGAGGAGCAGAACCCTGAGACCCCTGTCAAGATCGGCGTCGTGCTGGTGGGCGATGAGAACGAGGGCTACACCTACGCTCACATCGAGGGCATCCGCAAGGCTGCCGAGGCCTGCGGCCTGACCGACGACAACATCGTCTGGAACTACAACATCCCCGAGAATGAAGAGTGCTACGACAAGTGCATCGAGTGCGTGAACAAGGGCTGCACCCTGGTCATCACCAACTCCTACAGCCACCAGACCTACACCCAGCAGGCCGCTGAGGAGCATCCTGAGGTGGAGTTCGTCGCCATGACCGGCGACCAGGCCATGAAGTCCGAGCTGCCCAACTTCCACAACGCCTTCAACATGACCTTTGAGTCCCGCTACGTGTCCGGCATCGTGGCCGGCATGAAGCTGAAGGAGCTGATGGACGAGGGCAAGGTCACCGATCCCTACATCGGCTACGTGGGCGCTTTCCCCTATGCTGAGGTGGTCTCCGGCTTCACCGGCTTCTTCCTGGGCATCAGGAGCATCGTCCCCGAGGCTCACATGGACGTTCAGTACACCAACTCCTGGTTCGATATCCAGGAGGAGGGCAAGGCCGCCGAGGCTCTGATGGCCCGCGGCTGCGTCATCATCGGTCAGCACGCTGACTCCACCGGCGCTCCCAAGGCCGTCCAGACCGCCAAGGACAACGGCGCTGTGGTCTACTCCGTGGGCTACAACATCGACATGCTGGCTGCCGCCCCCACCGCCGCTCTGACCTCCTCCACCAACGACTGGAGCGTCTACTACACCTATCTGTTCTCCACCTTCCTGAAGGGCGAGAAGATCGCCACCGACTGGGCCAAGGGCTATGACGAGGGCGCCGTGGGCATCACCCCCCTGGGTCCCGAGGTTGCCGAGGGCACCGCTGAGGCCGTTGCCGCCGCTGAGGAGGCTATCAAGAACGGCACCCTGCACGTGTTCGACATCGAGACCTTCACCGTGAAGGGTGAGAAGGTCACCTCCGCCATGACCTTCGACTCCGACGGCGACTGGGTCAACGACACCAACGAGGGCATCGTGGACGGTTACTATCACGAGTCCGAGTACATCTCCGCTCCTTCCTTCGGCATGATCATCGACGGTATCACCCCGCTGAACTAAAGAGCAGAGCCAACCGAATCACGAAAACGGGACCGCTTTTGCGGTCCCGTTTCTTTTGTCGTTTTGCTGTGTCATACTGTCATTTTTTGGCCTTATCTCAATCGGATTTTGCTTATTTTGATTTACAATATATCAACGGTGTGATACAATAGAGTGGTGAAAAATAACGGGGCCCGGTCTTTCCCAGGTGTCCGGCCCGAAAGAGAGGATGACAGCCTTGGAAGTTGTGAAAAACGCCGTCAGGATGGAGAACATCACCAAGCGCTTCGGCAGTGTGGTGGCCAACAACGCCATCAACCTGGAGCTGCATGAGGGTGAGATCCTGTCCCTGCTGGGCGAAAATGGCAGCGGCAAGACCACCCTGATGAACATGCTCTCCGGCATCTACTACCCCGACGAGGGGCAGATCTATGTCCACGACAGGCCGGTGACCATCGCCTCCCCCAAGGACGCCTTCGACAACGGCATCGGCATGATCCACCAGCACTTCAAGCTGGTGGACGTGTTTACCGCCACGGAGAACATCGTGCTGGGCCTGGAGGACGAGGGCAAGCTGGATCTGAAGAAGGCCGGCCAGAAGGTCAAGGAGATCTGCGACAAGTACGGCTTCGACATCCGCCCGGACCAGAAGATCTACGACATGTCCGTGTCCCAGAAGCAGACGGTGGAGATCGTCAAGGTCCTCTACCGGGGCGCCGACATCTTGATCCTGGACGAGCCCACCGCCGTGCTGACCCCCCAGGAGACCGACAAGCTGTTCCAGATCATGCGGAACATGCAGAAGGACGGCAAATCCCTGATCATCATCACCCACAAGCTCCACGAGGTGCTGGAGGTCTCTGACCGGGTAGCCATCCTCCGCAAGGGAGAGTACATCGGCGACGTGCCCACCAGGGACGCCAACCAGCAGTCCCTGACCGACATGATGGTGGGCCGCAGCGTCAGTCTGAACATCGACCGCCCCGCCCCGGTGAACCCCAGGCCCCGGCTGGTGATCGAGCATCTGACCGCCTACGACGAGCTGGGCGTCAAGCGTCTGGACGACGTGACCTTTACCGCCAACAGCGGCGAGGTGCTGGGCATCGCCGGCGTGGCCGGCTCCGGTCAGCGAGAGCTGCTGGAGTCCATCGCGGGCCTCTACCCCATCGCCGAGGGCACCATCACCTACTATGATCCCGACGTGGATTACACCGACCCGGCCAACAAGCCCAAGAACCTGGTGGGCATGGACCCCATGTCCATCCGCAAGGCCGGCATCGCCATGTCCTTCGTCCCGGAGGACCGTCTGGGCATGGGTCTGGTGGGCACCATGGGCATGACCGGCAACATGATGCTCCGCTCCTGGCGCAAGGGCAAGGGCCTGTTCGTCAATCGGAAGGATCCCGAGGCGTTGGCAAACCGCATCTGGAAGGAGCTGGAGGTGGTAACGCCCAGCACCAAGTTCCCCGTCCGCCGCATGTCCGGCGGCAACGTGCAGAAGGTGCTGGTGGGCCGTGAGATCGCCCAGGAGCCCGCCGTGCTGATGACGGCCTACGCCGTCCGCGGCCTGGACATCAACACCTCCTATACCATCTATAACCTGCTGACCGAGCAGAAAATGAAGGGCCGCGCCGTGATCTACGTGGGCGAGGATCTGGACGTGCTGCTGGAGCTGTGCGACCGGATCGTGGTCCTCTGCGGCGGACAGGTCTCCGGCGTGGTGGACGGCAGGACCGTCACCAAGGAAGAGGTCGGCCTGCTGATGACCCAGCACAGAAAGGAGGGAGCAGAATAATGGAGAACAAGAAAGTCCATGAGCCGCTGCTCCGTATGGCCAAGCGGGCCGAGGGCCTGCCCGGCTGGAAGGCGTGGGGCATCCGCCTGATCGCCTTCTTCCTGAGTCTGGTGGTCAGCGGCCTGGTGATCATCGCCATCTCCGGGCTGAACCCCGCCGCCGTGTTCGCCACCATGGCCGAGGGCGCCGTGGGTACCAACAAGAGCATGTGGGTCACCATCCGCGACGCCATGACGCTGCTGTGCATCGCCGTGGGTCTGGCTCCCGCGTTCAAGATGCGCTTCTGGAACATCGGCGCAGAGGGGCAGATCCTGGTGGGCGGCATCGCCTCGGCGGCCTGCATGATCTACCTGAAAAACCTCCCCACCATGCTGCTGCTGCTGGTGATGGTGCTCGCCAGCCTGGCGGCCGGCGGCATCTGGGGCCTGTTCCCCGGCCTGTTCAAAGCCCGCTGGAACACCAATGAGACGCTGTTCACCCTGATGATGAACTACCTGGCCATCCGTCTGACGGCCTTCTTCGTGTCCAAGTGGGAGAACCCCTTCGGCTCCAACTCCGTGGGCATCATCAACTCCCAGACCAAGGCCGGGTGGCTCCCCAACCTGCTCTCCCCCGGCTACAACGGGGATTACGGCTGGAACCTGATCATCGTGCTGGTGATCACCGTGGCCATGTACTTCTACATGAACAAGTCCAAGCAGGGCTATGAGATCGCCGTTATCGGCGACTCGGTGAACACCGCCCGGTACGCCGGCATCCGGGTCAACCGGGCCTACGTGCGGACCATCGTGCTCTCCGGCGCCATCTGCGGCCTGGCCGGCTTCGTAGCCGTGTCCGGCGCCTCCCACTCCATCTCCATCGGCACCGCCGGCGGCCGCGGCTTCACCGCCATCATCGTGGCCTGGCTGGCCCAGTTCAACAGCGTGGTCATGGTGATCTTCTCCTTCCTGCTGGTGTTCCTGCAAAAGGGCGCCCAGGCCATCGCCTCGTCCTACAACCTCAGCAAGGACGTGTCCGAGATCATCACCGGCATCATCCTGTTCTTCCTGCTGGGCAGTGAATTCTTCGTCAACTATACGGTACATTTCCGCGGAAAGAAGGTGGAGAAGAAATGACAACTCAGCTGCTTGCTCTGATCAACTCCGCTATCGCCTTCGGCACCGTCATCATGCTGGGCGCCCTGGGTGAGATCCTCATCGAGAAGGCCGGCAACCTGAACCTGGGTATCCCCGGCATCATGTATCTGGGCGCCATCGGCGGTCTGATCGCCGCCTTCTTCTACGAGCTGAACGGCGGCTCCTCCCCCGTGTTGGGTCTCATCCTCAGCTTCCTGTGCAGCATGGTCTTCTCCGCCATCGGCGGCCTGATCTACGCCTTTTTGACCATCACCCTGCGGGCCAACCAGAACGTCACCGGTCTGACGCTGACCATTTTCGGCGGCGGCGTGGCCAACTTCTTCGGCGGCAGCCTCAACAAGCTGGCCGGCGGCGTGGGCCAGATCTCCGTGCCCGTCACCTCCAGCGCCTACATCGCCTACACCAAGCTGGGCTACATGGGCACTTTCGGCAAGCTGGTGTTCGCCCACGGCTTCATGGCGTATCTGGCCATCTTGCTGGCTGTGATCCTGTCCCGTTTCCTGAACCGGAAGCGCACCGGTCTGAACCTCCGCGCCGTGGGCGAGAGTCCCGCCACCGCGGATGCCGCCGGCATCAACGTCACCCGGTATAAGTACGTGTCCATCGTCATCGGCTCCGCCATCGCCGGTCTGGGCGGCCTGTTCTACACCATGGACTACATCAAGGGCACCTGGGCCAACGACGGCACCATTGAGAGCCTGGGCTGGCTGGCCGTGGCACTGGTCATCTTCGCCACCTGGAAGCCCCTCAACACCATCTGGGGCTCCTATCTGTTCGGCTTTGTCTATTGGGCCTACCTGTACATCCCCGGCCTGAACCGCAGCTCCCTGGAGCTGTTCAAGATGCTGCCCTATGCTATCACGCTGATCGTGCTGATCATCGTGTCCCTCCGCAAGAAGCGCGAAAATCAGCCGCCCGCCTCCCTGGGCCTCAGCTATTTCCGCGAGGAGCGGTAAGAAACAGAAGCAAAAAAGTGCCCCAGGGGGCACTTTTTTGTCGGGTTTTGTGCAGAAAGAAGGTCACCTATGGCATCACTGCTCATTCAAAATATCGCGCAGCTGGTCACCTGCGATGACGGTGACCGGGTCCTGTCCGGCGTGGATCTCTACTGTGAGGACGGGTTCATCCGCTCCATCGGACAGGGCCTGGACGTGCAGGCGGACAAGGTCATTGACGGGCGGCATATGCTGTGCTATCCCGGTCTGGTGAACACCCACCACCACCTCTACCAGGTCTTCTCCCGGAACCTGCCCCAGGTCCAGAATATGGAGCTGTTCGACTGGCTCCGAACCCTCTACGAGATCTGGAAGAAGCTGGACCAGGAGGTGGTCTATCTCAGCAGTCTCACCGGCATGGGAGAGCTGATGAAATACGGCTGCACCACCTGCTTTGACCACCACTACGTCTTCCCCGCCCACGCCGGCGATCTGCTGGGCGCCCAGTTTGCCGCCGCCGACGCCCTGGGCATCCGGATGTACGCCAGCCGGGGCAGCATGGATCTCAGCCGAAAAGACGGCGGTCTGCCGCCGGACAGCGTGGTCCAGACGGTGGATGAGATCATGGCGGACAGTGTCCGGGCCATCGAGAAGTACCACGATCCCGCCCTCGGCGCTATGCATCGCGTGGCGCTGGCGCCCTGCTCCCCCTTCTCCGTGTCCGCCGAGCTGCTGCGGCAGAGCGCCATTCTGGCCCGGCAGTACGGCGTGCGGCTGCACACGCACCTGTGTGAGACAAAGGACGAGGAGCGGTACATGCTGGAGCGGGAGGGCGTCCGTCCCCTGGCCTATATGGAGAAGCTGGGTTGGCTGGGCGGCGACGTGTGGTTCGCCCACGGCATCCATTTCAACGATGACGAGCTGCGCCTGCTGGCCGAGACTGGCACCGGCGTGGCCCACTGCGCCATCAGCAATATGAAGCTCTCCAGCGGCGTGGCCCGAATCCCGGAGATGCTGGCCCTGGGTGTGCCGGTGGGCCTGGCGGTGGACGGCAGCGCCAGCAACGACGGCTCCTGCCTGCTGGAGGAGATGCGGGTGGCCTACCTCCTCCACCGGCTCCACTCCCACGAAAAGGCGCCCGGCGGCTATGACATCCTGAAGATGGCCACCCGGGGCAGCGCCCGCCTTCTGGGGCGGGACGACATCGGCTGTCTGGCCGTGGGAAAGTGCGCCGATCTGTTCCTGGTGGATCAGCGGCGGTTGGAGCTGGTAGGGGCTGCGCTCGATCCCAAGTCCGTCCTCTGCACCGTGGGGCTCCGTGCCCCGGTGGATTACACCGTGGTCCACGGAAAAATCACCGTGGCGGAGGGGCGTCTGGTCACCGTGGATGAGGACGCGCTGGCCGAAAAAGCGGAGGCCCGGTGCCACACCTATCTGGAAAGCTGAAGGAGGATCGGTATGCTGAACGTTTCCATCGTACCGGGGGATATCACCACCCTCCCCGTGGACGCCATCGTCAACGCCGCCAATAACTCCCTGCTGGGCGGCGGCGGTGTGGACGGCGCCATTCACCGCGCCGCCGGGCCCGGCCTCTTGGCCGAGTGCCGCACCCTGGGCGGCTGCGAGACGGGACAGGCCAAGATCACCGGGGCCTATGATCTCCCCTGCCGCTATGTGATCCACACGGTGGGCCCCGTCTGGCAGGGCGGCGACCGCGGTGAGCCGGAGGCCCTCCGCAGCTGCTACCTCAACAGTCTGGCCCTGGCGGCGGAAAACGGCTGCCGGACCGTGGCCTTCCCCTCCATCTCCACCGGCGTGTTCGGCTATCCTCTGCTCCGGGCCGCCCACGTAGCTCTTCGGGCCATCGTGGACTTTCTCTACGATCGCCCGGAGCTGTCCGTGACCATGGTCTGCCACTCTCCGAAGGCCCTGCGGGCCTACCAGCTGGACTGGAACATGTATTACCAGGAGACCAAACCCCACCACGATTGAGGAGATCCCCATGCGTCTTTTGACCGCCGCCGTCACCCCAGAGGAGGACGGCAAAAAACTGAAATACCTGCTCCGCAGCCGCTGGCACATCTCCTCCACCCTGCTCAAGAGCCTCAAGTGGCGCCCCGGCGCCATCCTGGTCAACGGCACGCCCGTCCATGTAGACGCCATCCTCCGCGCCGGGGACGTGGTGACGGTGGATATCTCCGACGGTGCCGCTCTCAGCGAGCACATCGTCCCGGTGGACGTGCCCCTTGACATCCTCTATGAGGATGAGGATCTGCTGATCCTCAACAAAAGCGCCGGCATCGCCGTCCACTCCGCCGCCTTGACGGAGGAGACCGTCACCGTGGCCGGGGCGGTGGCCCACTATTTGAACGGCGCGCCTTTCCATCCGGTGAACCGGCTGGACCGGGGCGTCACCGGCATCATGGTGGTGGCCAAATCCGGCTATATCCACCACCGCTGCATGGCCATCCTCCACACCGACGACTTCCGCCGGGAGTATCGGGGCGTCTGCCTTGGCGTCCCCACCCCTGCCGCAGGCACCGTCGACCTGCCCATCGGCCGGGACCCGGATTCCGTGCTGAAGCGGCGGGTGGACCCGGACGGTCTGCCGGCCTTCACGGAGTACCAGATGCTGCAGGCCCTCGGCGACCGGGCTCTGCTGCATCTCCGTCCCCTCACCGGGCGCACCCACCAGCTGCGGCTCCACTGCGCCGCCATGGGTCACCCCCTGCTGGGGGACTGGCTCTACGGCACAGAGGACCGCGCCCTGATCCCCCGCCCGGCTCTCCACTCCTATGAGCTGTGGCTGCGGCACCCCCTTTTGGGGACGCTGATCCACGTGATCGCGCCGCTGCCGGAGGATATGCGCCGACTGATCCCATAATAAATATCCCCCGGCCAAGCCGGGGGTATTTCATATGCGGGCATAGCCCTATGTTACCAGCCACGCCTCATGCGGCGTTGGTACGGTCTGACATTTGCATGGGGTTTGTTACCAGCAGC
>Ga0079305_1000775_pt1 | contig 58135 bp, 61 predicted proteins | sample LMS_cellobiose_e_FD_79183 | JGI IMG/M metagenome (GOLD analysis project Ga0079305, IMG submission 79183) | Rumen-fistulated moose microbial communities from Alaska, USA - LMS_cellobiose_enrichment | ecosystem: Host-associated > Mammals > Digestive system > Stomach > Rumen fluid ...
GTCAACTCAACCTTATCACAGGTTCGTCCTATTCGCTTTTCTTTTTTACCTGAGAATTTGTGAGCAGCTTAGCTGCTCATGAATTCTCTGGTCTTTTGTCACACATCATTGTAACACCTACAATATCTTAATTGCCCGGTCCGCCCCATTCGATTGACAGAAGTTCACATCGGGTATATAATACCATAATTCCAGAAAAACTGCCTTCCGTTTCGGCCTGCCAAACACGGACAGGAGACGGAAAGAGACGATATTTGAAAGGATACGGAGCGATTCAATATGGGTAAATACTTTGGGACCGACGGCTTCCGGGGGGAAGCCAACGTGACGCTTACCGTCGACCACGCCTTCCGGGTGGGGCGGTTCCTGGGCTGGTATTTCGGCCGGGACCACCGGGCCCAGGTGGTCATCGGCAAGGACACCCGCCGGTCCAGCTATATGTTCGAGTGCGCCCTGTCCGCGGGCATCACCGCCTCCGGCGCGGACGTCTATCTCATGCACGTCACCACCACCCCCAGCGTGTCGTACATTGCCAAGACCGACGAGTTCGACTGCGGCATCATGATCTCCGCCAGCCACAACCCCTTCCACGACAACGGCATCAAGCTCATCAACCGCCACGGCGAGAAAATGGAGCAGGAGACCATCGACCGGATCGAGGCCTGGCTGGACAGCGGGGAGGACCTGCCCTACGCGGTGGGGGAGGACATCGGCCGGGTCATCGACTACGCCTCCGGCCGTAACCGCTACATCGGCTATCTCATCAGTCTGGCCACCCACTCCTACAAGGATATGCGCGTGGCCCTGGACTGTGCCAACGGCAGCGCCTGGATGATCGCCAAGAGCGTCTTTGAGGCCCTGGGGGCCGAGGTGGAGGTGCTGAGCAACAAGCCCGACGGCCTGAACATCAACGACGGCTGCGGCTCCACCCACATCGAGCAGCTCCAGAAGTTCGTCAAGGAGAACCACATGGACATCGGCTTTGCCTTCGACGGCGACGCCGACCGCTGCATGGCGGTGGACGACAAGGGAAACGTGGTGGACGGCGACGGCATCCTCTACGTTTACGGCAAGTACATGAAGGAGCGGGACAAGCTGGTGAACAACACCGTGGTCACCACTGTCATGTCCAACTTCGGCCTCTACAAGGCCTTCGACGCCGCGGGGATCCAGTATGAGAAGACGGATGTGGGGGACAAGTACGTCTACGAGAACATGCGGGCCAACGGCCACCTCATCGGCGGCGAGCAGTCCGGCCACATCATCTTCGGCAAGTACGCCAACACCGGCGACGGCATTCTCACCGCCATCAAGGTCATGCAGGCGGTGCTGGGGAAGAAGACCCCCCTGTCCAAGCTGACCCAGGACCTGAAGATCTATCCCCAGGTCCTGAAGAACGTCCGGGTCCAGGACAAGGACCGGGCCCTCAACGACTTTGCCGTCCAGAGCGCCTGCAAGGACGTGTCCGAGGCCCTGGGGGATCAGGGGCGCATCCTCCTGCGCAAGAGCGGCACCGAGCCGGTCATCCGGGTGATGGTGGAGGCCCCCACCCACGAGATGTGCCAGGAGAACGTGGATTCCGTCATCGCCGTGATGAAAGAGCGCGGCCTGGCCCTGGAGGGAAAGTAAGATGCTGACGATCCAAGACCTGTTCGACTTAAACGACACCATCGCCGCCCCCCTCTTTTCCGGCAAGACCTATGCCTGGGAGGTTCTGGGGGAGCTGAGCGAGTACATCAAGACCCTGGGGGCGACCCTGCCGCCGGAGGAGTTCGACCACCCCGCGGAGGACGTGTGGATCGCCAGGGACGCCAAGGTGTTCCCCTCGGCCTACATCGGCGGCCCCTGCATCATCGACCATGAGGCGGAGATCCGCCACTGCGCCTTCATCCGGGGCAGCGCCATCGTGGGCAAGCACGCCGTGGTGGGCAACTCCGTGGAGCTGAAGAACGTGGTCCTCTTCGACTATGTTCAGACCCCTCATTATAATTACGTGGGGGATTCGGTCCTGGGCAGCCACGCCCACATGGGAGCCGGGTCCATTACCTCCAACGTCAAGAGCGACAAGACCCTGGTGGTCATTAAGGAGGGGGACGAGCGGATGGAGACCGGTCGGAAGAAGATCGGCGCCATCCTGGGGGACTACGTGGAGGTGGGCTGCAACAGCGTCCTGAACCCCGGCACCGTGGTGGGCCCCCACAGCAACATCTACCCAACCTCCAGCGTCCGGGGCACCGTCCCGGCCCATTCCATCTACAAGGACAAGGACCACATTGCGCCAAAGGAGTAACCGTCCCGTCATGAAACAGCTTCCCGCAAAGAACCTTGGCATCCTCTTCCTGACCGCCCTGATCTGGGGCGTGGCGTTTGTGGCCCAGTCGGTGGGGATGGACCACATCGGTCCCTTCGCCTTCAACGCGGTCCGCTCCTTTGTGGGGGGGCTTGCTCTCATCCCCGTGATCCTCTTCTTCGACCGGCGCAAACCGGCGGAGCAGAAGGCGCGGGAGAGCTCTGACCGAAAAACCCTGCTCCTGGGCGGCCTATGCTGCGGCATGGCCCTGGGGGTGGCCTCCTGCCTCCAGCAGGTGGGCATCAAGTATACCACCGTGGGCAAGGCGGGCTTCATCACCGCCCTGTACATCGTCATCGTCCCCATCCTGGGGATATTCCTGGGCAAGAAGGTGGGGGTCAAGCTGTGGATCAGCGTGGCCATCGCCATTGCGGGCCTGTATCTGCTGTGCATGAGCGGCTCCCTGACCCTCCAGAGGGGGGACCTGCTTGTGATCCTCTGCGCCTTCGCCTTTTCCGTCCACATCCTGGTCATCGACCACTTCAGTCCCAAGGTGGACGGGGTGAAGATGTCCTGTCTTCAGTTTTTCGTGGCGGGGATCCTGTCCGCTGTGGTGATGCTGCTCACAGAGGGCGTCCCGGCGGCGGGGGACGTTGTTCAGGCCTGGATCCCCATCCTCTACTGCGGCGTCATGTCCTCCGGGGTGGCCTATACCCTTCAGATCATCGGCCAGAAGGGGGTCAACCCCACCATCGCCAGCCTGGTGTTAAGCCTGGAGTCGGTGATCTCGGTGCTGGCCGGGTGGGTCATCCTCCGGCAGAGCATGTCCGGCCGGGAGGTGCTGGGCTGTGTGCTCATGTTCATTGCCATCGTCCTGGCCCAGCTGCCGGACCGGGGAGACCGGGCGGAGGAGGCCGTAGGCTGAATCGAGAAAACAATAAGCGGGATCCCTCCGCTGACCAGAGAAAGAACCATCTGCCGGTGCATCCTGCGCGGATGGTTTTTTCTGTCCCTCGGCGGGCGGAAATGCCAGAGAAGGGGAGAGGGCAACACCGGGTTGCTTGCTTTCTGGCCGTGAACATCGTATGATAGTGTCTACTGAATAAACCCAATGCGGTTTATTCGCGGGGCGGTGCCCCGCAATCCTCCAAAATCGTTGAGTTTGGAGGATTCAGACATTGTTACAATGAACAGAACAGGAGGGATCCCTATGGAGATGCGGAGCATGCTGAAACAGCTGCGGGAGAACCACGGGCTGACCCAGGAACAGCTGGCCCGACAGGTCATGGTCACCAGGCAGGCGGTGAGCCGGTGGGAGACGGGAGAGACCCAGCCCAACACAGAGACCCTGAAGCTGCTGTCCCGGACCTTTGACGTATCCATCAATACCCTGCTGGGCTCGCCCCGCACCCTGGTGTGTCAGTGTTGCGGCATGCCGCTGGGGGAGGACAGCATGGTCAGCCGGGAGCCGGACGGCAGCTTCAACGAGGAATACTGCACCTGGTGCTATGCCAACGGCAATTATACCTATGCGTCCAAGGATTCTCTGCTGGATTACCTGGTGGGCCACATGCCCAACCCGGAGGGTCTGGCGGACGAGGTGCGCCGCAGCCAGTATGACGACTATCTCTCCCAGCTTCATCACTGGAAGACGCGGGGATAATCATACAGTACGAAAGGGGAGCGAGACCAATGAAGATCATCACCGTAGAGGAGCATTTCACATCCGGCGAAGTGATGGCCTGGTTTTTCCAGGCGCGGCCCCAACTGCTGGCGGCCCGGAAGCGGATGAATCCGGGAGGATTCCCCACCCCGGAGGTGCTGACGGACCTGGGAGAGTGCCGGCTGGCGGCCATGGACCGGAGCGGAGTGTGGATGCAGGTCATCGGCTACGGGGCCAATTCCCCCATGCTGCTGCGGAAGGAGGAGCAGGCCGTCCGGTACTGCAGGCTGGCCAACGACTGCCTGTATGACGGCATCCAGGCCCACCCGGACCGGCTTGCCGGATACGCCACCCTGCCGGTGGACGACCCGGTGGAGGCGGTCCGGGAGCTGGAACGCTGCGTGAAAGAGCTGGGCTTCCGGGGCTGGATGATCAACGGCTCCCTGGAGGGGGAGTTTCTGGACAGCCCCCGGTTTTGGCCTATCTTTGAAAAGGCGGCGGAGCTGGATGTGCCCGTCTACCTCCACCCCGGCCAGGTCCAGGCCCCGGTCTTCGACCGGTATTACCGGGGCACTTGGAGCGAAAGCGCCGCTCAGGCCTTTGCCTCCCACGGCATCGGCTGGCACTATGACACGGCGGTCCATCTGCTGCGGCTGATCCTCTCCGGGCTGCTGGACAAGCTGCCCACCCTGAAGCTCATCGTCGGGCACTGGGGCGAGCTGCTGCCCTTCTACCTCAACCGCATGGACCGGAACCTGCGGCGGGAGCTTACCGGCCTGCCCCGGGCCATCGGAGACTACTTCCGGGAGCAGGTCTATGTGAATCCGGCGGGGATGTATTTCCCGGACGAGTTTGCCTTCTGCCTGAAGGTCCTTCCCGCGGACCACATCCTCTGGGGGCAGGATTACCCCTTCGCCCCGGGAACGGAGGGGTGCGGCGCATTCCTGGAGTCCTTCGATCTGGACCCGGCGGTGAAGGAGGCCATTGCCCACGGCAACGCCCAGCGGCTGTTTCGGCTCTGATCCGGTGTCCCGGCTTCCACCTGCGGAAAACAGCGGGATCTGTCCAGGGTTTTCCTTTTCACCAATTTGCCTCGCCCTTGATTCCATCCAAAAAAGACGAGCCGGCCGCCCCCTCTCTGGGGCCCGCTGGCTCGTCTTTTTTTGTGTTGTTGTTTTGGAACAGACCCTTTGCATCAACGGGAACGAGGCTTCCCACCGTATCCCCGGAGCCCTGCGCCCCGCCGGAGGGGCTCACTCCCCTTGACCGTCCAGGAAGTGTTCCGCGGCGTGTTTCAGGACCTCCGCCGAGAAGTCGATGCCATACACACTGCTCATGGCGAAATGGAAGCTGTTGGCGTCGCCCCACTTTTTGTCGCTGATGTGATTGTAAAAATTGGCGCGCTCCTTGTCCTTCTTTTTCACGTGGGCCTCCATGTTGTCGGTCTCCACCTCATAGGCGGTCCTGGCCCGCTCCACCCGGAAGTCCAGGGGCGCGTGGATGAAGATGCTGAACAGGTCGTCCCGGTCCCGCAGGATATAGTCGGCGCATCTGCCTACGATCACGCAGGGACCCTCGGCGGCCACCTTCTGAATGACCTTGCTCTGGAGCTCGAACAGATCGTCCTTGGTGGGCTGCTGGGTGGCGTTCATGTAGAGCCCATAGAGGAAGCTGGTGGCCTTCATCCGCTCCGCCTTCCTCACGTAGACGTCGGAAGCGCCGGATTCCTTGGCCAGTTCGTAAATGCGGTCGTTGTCGTAGAAGGGGATATTCAGTTCCCTGGCGACCTTCTCTCCGATGGCACGCCCGCCGGAGCCGTATTCTCTGGAGATCGTGATAACGGGTAATTTCATGGTGGACACCTCCGTGGAATCATGCTTGTTGTTATTTGTAGTTTAACACGCATGATTTATGGATGCAACAGGAATCAAAAAAGTCGAAGCCGTGTTTTTTCAGGTATGAGGTGTGATTCCCAGACCCGCTCTTTCCGCACACGATGGAGTCTGCTTCCGCTGCCACTGCGCCGTGCGGTTCCGGGTTTGCAGTCAAGTACGGCTGGCGATTCTGTCGGGGAGAGACAGCACCGCCGACACATCTCCCGCGCTCAGCAGGGCTTCCAGTTCCGCTGCGCTTTTGTCCGTGATTCGTCCAAGCCGGGTGTACGCCCAGGAATTGGAACCATAGAAGATCACCAGGTTGCTGCCAGTGTAAAGCACGATGTCCCCCGGGCCGGTGACGAGTTGCATATCATTATTTGGAAGGCTCGTTCCCAACGACCCGACCTGTTCAAAGCCGCCGTACCGGGACAGAGCAACCGTCAGCGGACCGTTCCGCAGCAGGTCCCGCAGGGCGTCCACCGATGGGTTGTTCTCCCATTCTACCGAGACCCTCTGCCCATCCAGGGTAAGCTCAATTGATTCCATCGTCTTATCCTCCTCCAGAAGCAGGTATCCGCGCAGCAGGACGGCGACCTGGGCCCGGGTGGCGCTTTCCTTGGGCGCGAACGTGTAAGCGGTCGACGCAGGCGCGATTCCTGACGCTCTGGCCCATCCCGCCGCCTGGGCGGCATAGTCGCTGGCGTCTCCGGCGGCCGATCCCTCCGGATGCCCCTCCATGCGCCACAGCATGACGGCAAGCTGCTCCTGGGTCACCGGGCTTCCAGTGCCGAATCTCCCGCCACCGATCCCGTTCACCACGCCGGTCTGCTCTGCCCACAGGACGGCGGGCGCATACCAGGCGTCGGGATCGGTGTCGGAGAAGCTGTCCTGGCCCTGGACCACAGGCTCACCGGCGATCCGATACAGCACGGTAGCCAGCTGAGCCCGGGTAAAGAAACCCTGCGGGGAAAACCGGCCGCTGCCAGTCCCGTTCATGATGCCCTGCTCGAGGACATACTCTGCCGCTTCGGCGTACCAGTCGTCTGGCGCGACATCGGCATAGGCAGTGCGGGCGGTTTCGCCGTCTGCCGCCGAAGCTGCGTTAGTCTGCTCCTCGGCGCAGGCGGAAACGGCCATAAGCACCATAAGCGCCAGAAGGAGGAAAACGGTTCGTTTCATATCAAATCACTCCATGGATTTCTCAGACTAACAGGCCGCCTCGCGCCTTCCGCATTTTGGCGGTGTCTCCGGTGGATGGTTCCCGCCGCCAGCCAGAACGCCGAGCCACAGTGGTTTTTCAGGGGCCAGGCGTCCTCTTCGCTTCTTTCTGCGGAGGGTCCGTTCCCTTTGGCAGTTTCCTCACCGATAGGACCGCTCAAAGATCCCGGCCACATCCTCGTCCGTCAGCTCACAGGGGTTGGCGGCGTACAGGCCGCCCATGGTGTCTCTGGCGTTTTTCGCCAGGGTCATGCACTCGTCCTTGACGATGCCGTAGTCGCTCATCTTCAGGTCCGCTACGTCGCAGGCCTCCTGGAGCCGGACCAGGGCGTCCACAAAGTCCTGGGGAGAGGTGGGGTTCTCCACGCCCATGGCCTTGGCCATCTTCAGGAACCGGTCGTCGCAGGCGTGCTTGTCCACGAAAAACTGGGCAAATTCCCGGGAGACCATGATGAGCCCGGCCCCGTGAGGCAGGTCCCGGTGATAGGCGCTCATGGCGTGCTCCATGGAGTGCTGGGCGGTGGTGGAGGTCAGCTGCATGGTGATGCCCGCCATGGTGCTGCCGTAGGCCACCCGCTCCCGGGCCTCCAGGTCGCTGCCGTCCTTCACCGCTCTGGGCAGATAGGCGGCGATGTTCTCGATCGCGGACAGGGCGATGGCTTCCGACAGAAGGTTCAGGGAGGTGGACATCATGACCTCGGTGTTGTGGAACAGGGCGTCGAAGCCCTGGTAGGCGGTATACCTGGGCGGAACCGTGGTCATATAGGTGGGGTCAACCACCGCCAGATAGGGCTTGCCCACGCCGGGGATGCCGAATCCGATCTTTTCGTGGGTGTCCTCCTTGCAGATGACCCCCCACTCGTTCATCTCCGAACCGGTGCCGGAGGAGGTGGCGATGGTCACCACCGGCAGAGGCGGGTTCACCAGGGGCTGGGCCTTTCCCGAGCCGCCGTAAACATAGTCCCAGAGCCGGCCGGGGTTGGTGGCCATGGTGGCAACAGCCACCGAAGAATCCAGCACCGCGCCGCCCCCCAGGGCGACGATGAAATCGCAGCCGTTTTCCCGGGCGAAGGCGCCGCCCTCTTCCACAACCTCCACCAGAGGGTTCTCCATGATTTTGGCAAACTCCACATAGGTCACGCCCGCCTTGGTCAGCTCCTCCACCGTCTTGTCATAGGAGCCGTTCCTGTGGACAGACTGCCCCTGAGAGAGCAGCAGGAGGGCTTTTTTCCCCGGCAGCTTTTCCTTGTGGAGCTCGCCCAGCTTTCCTGTGCCGAAGAGCAGTTTGGTGGGGTTATCAAAAATAAAACTTGTCATGGTGTTTCCTCCTCCATATCCATTCATGTCCAGGATTGATAAGTGTCATCTGATTTGCCGCCCTGGAGCGCAGGGTCAAAACGCTGTTGTCCACGGGAACAGCGTGTCGTTCCGGTCCAGGGCCTTGATCCCCTCCATTTCATCCTCTGTCAGGGTAAAATCAAACAGTGCCAGGTTTTCCCGGAGCCGCTCCGGCCGCTTCGACTTGGGGACCACGGAAATGCCCCGCTGGACCAGGAAACGCAGCGCCACTTGGGCGGCGGTCTTTTCATATTTACTTCCGATCTCCCGCAGGATGGCATGATCCGTCAGACCGCCCAATCCCTGGGCCAGGGGAGCCCAGGCCTGCAATACCGTTCCACATTCCAGCATCCTCTGCTGGAACGCCCACTTCTGATAGTAGACGTGGCATTCCAGCTGATTGACGGCGGGGATGATCTCGCATTGCTTCAGGAACGATCCATACCACCGCTCGTCATAATTGGAAATGCCGATGGCTCTGGCCTTGCCCGCCCGGTACGCTTCCTCCATAGCCCGGTACATCTCCGGGCCATACGGATACGGCTCATGAAGGAGCAGCAGGTCCACATAGTCCATGCCCAGTGTCTTCAGCGACCGGTCGATGGCAGTCTTCGCCTTCTCATAACTGCTGCTGGGCCGGTATATCTTGGTGGTGAGAAAAATCTCCTCCCGGTCCACGCCGCTCTCCCGGATAGCCCGGCCCACCTCGGCCTCATTCCCGTACATCTGGGCGGTGTCGATCAGGCGGTATCCCATATCCAGCGCTGCCTTCACCACCTCTGTGCACTGGGCGCCGTTTAGGTCCCAGGTGCCCAGGCCCGCCAGAGGCATTTCCACGCCGTTGTTCAGCTTGCTGTACTCCATAGGACCTCCAATTTTTAATTTACGCTACGAAATTTAATGGAATCATATCATACGTACAACATGCTGTCAACGGCTCCTCTCCTGTGGTAAAATAATGTACCCGATCCGTTCAAGCCAGAAAGGGAGGATGTCTTATGTCCGAGTTCAAACGCGCCCGAAGCCAGGCGCAAAAGCAACAGCGCATCCAGGAGATCAAGAATGCCATGGACGCGCTGTTTCAGGAGCAGCCCTATCACGCGATCACTTTGACCATGATCGCGGATCGGCTGGGGCTGACCAGAGCCAATCTGTACTCCTACTTTTCCACAAAGGAGGAGATCGTTCTGGAGCTTTCCGCCGACCGCCGGGATGAATACTATGAAGCGCTGATGAGTGCCTTCCCCCAAAACGGCGGCTGCGCCCCGGATGAGATGGCTCAGGTCTGGAGCGGCGTTCTCAACGGGCATTGGGATTACCTGCAGTACAGTGACATCCTTCACACCATCGTGGAGACCAACGTCACGGTGGAGCGGCTGGCCGCCTATAAGAAGCGGTTTTACGAAAAGACCTATCAGGTCTCCTCCTGGCTGGGCGACCTCCTGGGCCTTTCCCGGGCGGAAGCCTACGAACTCTTCCTCAATGTCCACTATCATGCCGTAGGCATCTACGGGATCATCCGCCGGAATCCCCTGGTGACGGAGGCGCTGGCGATGGAAAACATCCGGACGCCCATCACGGACTTCCGGGAGAATCTCAGGAAGTTTATCCATATGAATCTGACGTATTACCTTGCGTCGCCTTTGACGACGACAGAATCGACAGGAGGCGTCGGGACGCTGGAAAACGGAACCAGATCCATGCTTTGACTGAAAAAGGTGTCTGATTATGTATAAAACAGGACAGCTCCTTCACGGAGCGATAGACATAGTTTTCGCCCTTCCGGGAGTAGTAGATGATCAGATTGTTCACCAGGGTCGTTCCATCCACCAGTATTGTTCAGTTACAGACACAGGTTTCCATCTGTCATTTCGAGCCATCTGCCTGGGCTGCCGCCGCATTGACGCAGGTCAGTGCGTTGAGGCTCCGGGGATACCCGATATAAGGCAGGCACTGGGAAATCACCCGAATCAGGAACGGTTTGTCGTTGCCGAGTCTCAGATTGGCTCCGGCGTGGGCGGTCAGCTGGGGCTCGCATCCGCCCTGGGCGGCCAGGAAGCAGAAGGTGATCATCTCCCGCTGTTTATAGTCCAACCCCGTCCGGGTGTACCAGTCTCCGAAGCAGTTGTCCGCCAGCCAGAGGTTGATGTGTCGGGACTCCTCCGGGCCAGACCGCCAGAAATCCCGCATTCCCTCGCCGAAAATGTCGATCTGCGCCTGGGTGCCGTTCTCCCGACGGTTCTCTGTGGTGGCGGCCTGTCCTTTCAGGGGAAGCTTTACCCCCCGGTCCGTCAGCACCTGATTTGTGACCTTCAGGAAGGGACGCACCCGCCCAATGCCGAGATAGGCGACGGCCTGATAGACGGTTTCCTTGACCTCAACCGGTGTAACACCGAAGTTCAGGGCGGCAGGGAGCATCGCTTCGTATTCGTCGATCCCCTGGCAGCCCAGCAGCGTTGCCAGGATCGCCAGGAAACGAGTTTTGTCGTCCAGCCCCTGCCCCGGCTGGTTGATCACCTCGTCGAAGGCGAAGTTGTCGAATCGCTCGATGAACTCCGGGTCGGTCTCAGAAAAGCAAGAGACGGATCCAGGGAACATTTTTTCGTGATATTCCTTTGCGAATTCTGTGATTGCCATGTTATCTCTCCTCGCTGTTTATTTCTGTTGTCTAGTATAAAACACCCTCGAAATCCCGTCAATCAGGATTTTGGGGTTGCAGGATCAGTTCAACTTATGTGAATTGATCCTGCAGCAGTTCTGCGAAGGATGCGGTACAGGGATTGCCGGTGCCCTTTTTCCAGAAAGAATAGTAGGTGCGCCGAATGGGATCGACGGAAAAGGCCCGCCGCTGGTCGTTGAGGGCCAGATCGATCCGGCCGAAGCGAAGTCCGGCATACAGCTCTTGGTGGTTTCTGCTCGCCACATTCAAGGTCACGGCAGGGTATTGTGCCGAAAAGGCGGGGATGGCACGGGGAATTTCCTCCCCGTCATAGGAGACCAGAAGACCTACGGTCAGCACGGGATCGTCCTTTTGCGCGATCCGGGATTCCTTCTTCGCCTTCGGTCCCCAGCTCGTGACGCCTGATGAGGTGCCGGATGTGCTGAAGCTGGAAGTCCAAAGCGTTCATAACGGCCAGGCCTGCGCGAGGAACGTGGTGGCCAATATGACTCACCGGCCAGCCCAGCTGGTGGTCCTGCACAGCAGCATTCAGGGCTGGTATCCGGGGATGTGCTGTCCGCCGGAACGCCCGGGCCTTCGTCCTGTCGGACGGAGACATGGCGGAGTGCCGCATCGTGGGGCCGGACGGATTCTCCATGGAACCGCTGAAAAACCCCGTGGTGGATTCGTAGAAGCACCCTGAGAAAGCATAAGCGGCAGTGATCGGTGCACAAAAGATGATCTATGCCGGCAGAATGTCCGTACGGCTTGATTTCATTGTGCGTCGGGAAATAATGGCATCATTCAACGACCGACAAGCTGACCTGGTTGGCTGTGATTGCTGTTTTGCCCTTGCTGGGGGCCTTTTTCCTGCTGTTCACGCAGACCGACCTGGGCCGCCGCCAGCTCAAGGAGCGGGTAGCCTTTCTCATTCAGGAGACCATGGACGCGCTTCCCCAAGAGGATTAGGTTCTGGAGGCTCTGACGGGAGACTCCTGCGGCACGGACGACCTGTGCCGATACCTCAACCGCAGCGGATGCTTCCCTCTGTGCGATCAGACGGAGGTTCGCTATTTCCCCTGGGCGAGAACAAGTTTTCGCCATGCTCACTGAGCTGGAGCAGGCAGAGCAGTCCATCTTCCTGGAGTATTTCATCATTGAGGAGGGCTATATGTGGGGGCGCATCCCGGACAAGACTTACGCCTATGCCCTGGCGAAATCCCGTTACGCCTCGCTGGCGGACGCCGGAGTGAAGCTCTATGAATGCACGCCTGGCTTCGTCCACGCCAAGGTGTTCGTCAGCGACGACTGCAAGACCGTGGTGGGCGCCATCAACCTGAATTACCGCAGTTTGTACCTTTATTTTGAGTGCGCCATCTATCTTTACCGGGTCCCCCGCATCCGTGATATCGCGGATGATTTTAACGCGATGCTGGCCCAGTGCCAGGAGGTTACGGCGGAGAACATCAAAAACGAAAAAATCTCCTGCAAAGTGGTGGGCAGTCTTTTAAAGATCGTCGCGCCGCTTATGTGATGGCAAGCGTATAAACAGTGCCCGGACGTTCTGACATTTTCTGAATGGCGTTTTCAGCGCTATACGCTGAAAACCCGTCTCATACAGACACCAACGCGCCTTCGGAACGATATGACTGAGACCTCAAATCTTTGATTTGGCTGGTCGAAGGAATGCCGTGCAAAAAGCGTTTCAAGCTTATTGATGGTATCCAGGGTCAGTTCCAATCGTTTGTTCTGTTTTGCTTCGTGATTCTATGAAAACAGCAGCGATCCGTCCTGTGACCGGTCGCTGCTGTTTATATCTTGGCTGCGGAGGCTGTTTCTTCGACGTGTCCATGTAAAGGGGTGAAGGTTTAGCCGATCTGGCTCTCGTTCCTGCTGTGATCCTGCTGCCTGCCCTTGTATTCCAGACAGAGCATGGTCAAATCGTCAAATTGCTTGGCGTCTCCCGTAAAGGCGTCCACATCCGCCTGTATCCGCTCCAGGATCCCCCGGGGATCACGATCCGCATTCTCATTCAGCGCTGCGGTCATCCGCTCCGCGCCATAGAATTCTCCGTTGGCGTTGCTGGCCTCCGGGACGCCATCGGTGTAGACAAAGATGGCGTCTCCGGGCAGCATCCGGATTTCGTAGTCCTGGTATTTGGATTTGGCCAGTGCGCCGACGACCAGGCCGTGATTCTCCTTCAGGAGGCGGAACACACCGTCTGGGCCCCGGACAACGGGGTATTCATGGCCGGCGTTGGCGCAGGTCATGATCCCGGTGTCCAGATCCAGGATTCCCAGCCAAACGGTGACAAACATCCTGGTCTTGTTGCTTTTGCAGATTTGTGCGTTTACTTCCGTCAGGATCTCGCTGGGGCTGCCGCCCATCTGGGCCCGATAGTTGATCAGGATCTTGGACGACATCATGAACAGCGCTGCCGGGACACCCTTGTCGGAGACGTCTGCGATCAGCACCGCCAGGTGCCGGCCATCGATGAGAAAGAAATCATAAAAGTCACCGCCCACTTCCTTGGCCGGCCTCATGCTGGCATAGAGGTCAAAGTCCTTCCGGTCCGGAAAGGCGGGAAAGATATTCGGGAGCATGGCCTCCTGGATCCGCGAGGCCGTGCGCAGTTCCGTACTCACCCGTTCCTTTTCCGCGGTGACACGGGTCAGGTGCTCCGTATAATCTACGATGCGTTCCTCCATGGCTTGGATCTCATGATACAGATCGCCGATCTCATCGTTGCTCCGGATATCCAGCTCAATTACGTCATCCTTTGTAAACGGCCGGTCCTCCTTGGCGAAAACCGCAGCGGCACTGGCCAGCTGACGCAGCGGGCGGATGGCCGTATGCCGCAGCAGAACCACGCACAGAAGGATGGCGGCGGCCAGCAGAACGCACACGAACAGAATGCTCTGCCGCAGAAACGCGATGCGGTCCCCTACGATCTCTGTCATGTTGATATCCACGCCGGCAACTCCCACCGGGTCTCCCGTCTCCGGGTCCAGGACGGGTTCGATGGCGGTACGGAGCCAGCCAAAAGAGGAGCGATAGGCCGTAGGGGGGACGGCTACATTCTCCGAGTATCTGGCAAACTCTTTGATCTGCTCCTCCTGCGTGCCGATATAGAAGAGATTCTCGTCCGGATCGGCGATATTATAGGTGACGCCGTCCTCAACGTATTGGTAATAGGCGGCGTCCACATCCAGGAACCCTTTGATCGCCTTGAGCCCGTCACACAGGATCTGGTAATCGTCCAGAAGGGACCAGGTCAGGGAATCGTCATTTGAATCAGCGGCGTCGGGATCCGCACCAAGGATCGACACCTCATACCAGCCCGGGCGGCCGCGAAGCCAGTCCTCGATGATCGTTTGATCTCCGGCGCCCAAAGCCCCCTCCCGAACGTCCAGGAACTCGTCTGTATGGATCGAATGAAAAAAGTAATCCAGAACCTCCGGATCCACATTTTCCGCACAGGCTGAGGCGGCGTTCAGGAGCTGCTGATCATATTTGTGATCCACCCGCTGACAGAAGAAGAAATAGCTGATACCCATTAAGCCGACTGCCACGGCCAGGATGCTTCCGATCATCAGGATATTCAGTTTTTTCTGCATGCTCAGCCTTCGCGGTGAAGTTCCCATCCCTTGGCACCCCTTTGTTTCTGTGGATCCACAGCAAATAATCTGCGCCGCGCAGCCTGTCAATGGTTATCTCCATGCGCCCGGATCCCGTTGCTCCGGGCTGTCCCGAGGAGGGGCGGTCAGACGATGGTCAGAAGATCCAGAAAGCCTGTCACACCGAACACATCGCGAACGATCTCGTTGATCTTGCTGATCTCCATCACCTTGTTCTGCTCCTCCAGGGTCTGCTCAAAGGTCAGCAGGACCCGCAGGCCCGCCGAGGAGATGTACTCGACCTTCTCAAAATCCAGCGTCAGTTTGGAAATGTTGTCCAGCAACGGCTCCACCTCTTGCAGAAGGGTAGGAGAAGTAAAGGTGTCCAGACGTCCTTCCAGCTTGACGGTCAGGGCGTCGCCTGCCTGTATTTTTTCAATATTCAGCATGGTGTTTCCCCCCAGATCAAGGATTCTATACTATTATATTATATTTTTCGGAGAAGCGCCAGATAATTCCGCTCTTTTGGGAGCTGTATCGCTTATTTGATCTGCCCGAGCTGTCGAAGAGCAGTTTGACCCTCTGGTCATTCACCGCATCGGATGATCAAATCAGCACTGATTTGGGGAACTGATCACGTTCAGCCGGTGTAAGCATCCGCTGCGGAGTTGGTGAAATCCTGCGCTGCAAGACAGTTCCGCTCCGCGTCATTTTCCGGGATGTCGATCCGTTGGATTTTGAAGATCACCGGTTTTGTCCCATCGTTGCAGCAGGCAATCATCGCAGGGCCATCCGATGAATGCGATTTTGCCCTCAGGGCATCTGGTTTTCAAGGACAACGTCAAAAAATGTAGCTTCGAAGATCAGGGGCATGATCCACGATGCCTGTGCGTTCTAAACATATTTTGGAAACCGCTATACCGCACAAGAACCGTCTCCAGATACAGGAAACCGTTCCACCAACGAATACTCGTTAACGGAACGATTTCCCATTTTCATGACGGGGAAGCATACTACTCCATCAGCCCCCGAACGATAGTTTCATTTATACCGGTTTCTAAGGCAACCCTTTTCTCAAAAGGGTTGCTTTTCCGCCTCTTTGCAGAAAACTGCCCGTTGTTTTCGCTGAAATCCGGTGCTATCATCCAATCAAAGCTTAAGAAACGGCAGTTGCCTAAGTTGGAAAGGAAACGTAAAATGAACATTTTCGAGAAACTCAGCTCCGGCGCCCCTGTGGATATGATGACGGAGGAATACCAGCCGGTCATCCAGGAGCTCATCCGGGCTAATAAAGGCCTCTATCACGTCAACCACACGGAACCCGGCACCCCGGAAAACGCGGAAGCCCTCCAGGACCTGTTCCGCGGGCAGCTCCCGGCGGATCTGGGCCTGTTTACCCCGGTGCAGATCGACCTGCCCATGCAGATGAAGTTCGGGAAAAACGTCTTCATCAACCACAGCTTCACCGCCATGTCCATCGGCGGAATCGAACTGGGGGACAACGTGCAGATCGGGCCCCACGTCACCATCGTCACGGACAACCATGACCTGAAAAACCGCTATGTTCTCAAGTGCAAGGGTGTCCGCATCGGGGCCAACGCCTGGATCGGAGCGGGGGCCACCATCATGCCGGGGGTCACGGTAGGGGAGAACGCCGTCATCGCCGGCGGGGCGGTGGTGACCAAGGACGTGCCCGCCAACGCCATCGTGGGCGGCAACCCGGCGAGGGTGATCAAGTATATCGAAGAGTAACGCCAGAAACAACCAAAGGAGGAGCAATCATGATCTTTGACCGGAATCAGAACAAGGAAGTCATCGCCCTGCTGGGAGCGGGCAGCATGGGAACTGCCATCGCCCGGCGCATCGCCGCCGGAAAGACCATCTTGCTGGGCGACATCAGCGAGAAGAACCTGGAGCGGGTGGCCAACGACCTGCGCACCAGCGGCTACTCCGTGGAGACTATGGTAGTAAACGCCCTGGACAAGAGCTCTGTGGAGGCATTCGCGGAGAAAGCGGCCTCCCTGGGCCCCGTGAAATCTTTCATCGACACCGCCGGGGCCTCCCCCAACCAGACCAGCCCGGAACACATCCTGGAGCTGGACATGGTGGGCACCGGCTACGCCGTGGACGCCTTCGGCCGGGTCATGGCCCCCGGCGGCGCGGGGCTCATCATCTCCAGCCAGACCGGGTACATGTACCCCATCCCCAACGAGACGGAGCTGGAGATCCTGATGACCCCCACCGAGGGGCTCATGGACCTGCCCATCATAAAAGACGTGGCCATGCAGAACTCCGGCCTGGCCTACATGATCGCCAAGCGGGTCAACCACCTCCAGGCCCAGAAGGCTGCGGCCACCACCTGGAAGGCTCGCCGGGCAAGGATCAACACCATCAGCCCCGGGGTCATCGTCACGCCCCTGGCCTACGACGAGTTTGCCGCCGCAGGGGAGGGCTACCAGAAGATGATCGATTCCTCCGCCGCCGAGCGCACCGGAACCTCCGACGAGATCGCCGAGGCCGGGGCTTTCCTGCTGGGAGAGCATGCGGGGTTCATCACCGGTACCGACCTGCTCATCGACGGCGGCGTCATCGCAGCCATCCGCACCGGAGAATACACGCTGGGAGGCTGACCATGAAACGACTGACGAGACTGAGCGCTCTTTTGCTGGCCTGCCTGGTCCTGCTGGGGACCACGCTGGTCGCATGTGCCGCGGAACAGCCCTCGGGGTTTTCCGACGTGTCCCCTGACGCATGGTACGCCGATGCTGTCTCCTGGTGCAAGGAAAACGGGATCATGGGCGGGACATCGGAAACCGCCTTCTCTCCCAATTCCCCCATGACCCGGGCCATGCTGGCCACGGTCCTGCACCGGGCTGCGGGAGAGCCCGCGCCGGAAGGGACGGCCCCGTTTTCGGATGTATCCCCGGATACATGGTACACCGAAGCCGTGGCATGGGTGGCGGATCAGGGGCTGGTGACCGGCTATGGAAACGGGCGCTTCGGCACGGACGACCCGATCACGCGGGAACAGCTTGCGGCGATCCTCTGGCGGTACGCAGGCAGCCCCGATGCAGAGGGCAGTCCGGATTTCAAGGACGCAGGGGATATTTCCGGGTATGCGCGTTCGGCGGTGTCCTGGGCGGCGGCCCAGGGGATCGTCACCGGACTGGATGACAGCCGCTTCGCGCCGAAAGACAACGCCACACGGGCCCAGGTAGTGGTCATTCTGATGCGGTACCTGTCCGAGAGCAGCGAGGCAGAGCCTGCGCCCGCACCCACCCCCGGGCCTGAGGCACAAGTGCCGGATGGTGACGGCAAGACGCTGGTGGTGTTCTTCTCCCGTGCCGGGGAAAACTACAGCGTCGGGACTGTGGACAAGGGTAACACAGCGAAGCTGGCGGAGTATATCACACAGAAGACCAATGGGGACGCCTTTGAGATCCTGCCTGTCACCCCGTATCCCAGCGCATACAGCGAGATCTTGACCATCGCCCAGCAGGAGAAAGACAGTCAGGCCCGCCCGGACTATCAGGGGGAGGTCCCCAACTGGGACGCTTACTCCACGGTATTGATCGGCTATCCCATCTGGCACGGCGATATGCCCATGATCGTCTACAACTTCCTGGAAAAGCATACGTTCACGGGCAAGACCGTGATCCCCTTCAACACCCATGAGGGCAGCGGACAGTCTGGAACCCAAAGCACCATCGAGGGTCTGGTCTCCGGCGCTGAGGTCAGGAATGGCCTGGCGGTGCGGGGGAGCGACGCCCAGCAGATGGCGGAGGGCACAAAGGATACAGTCGATCAATGGCTGGACAGTCTGGGCCTCACCTCCGCAGCCCCGGAAACGCAAATTACAGGTTATCCTGCCTTCGACCTGACCGCCGGGACCGTCACCCTGAACGACGGCCATACCATGCCCATCCTGGGTATCGGCACCTACACCCTCTCCGACCAGCAGGCGGAAAACTCCGTCTACTGGGCCTTGAAGGCCGGCTTCCGGCTCATCGACACCGCCCGCATCTACGGCAACGAGCCCGGTGTTGGCCGGGGCATCCGGCGGGCCATTGACGAGGGGATCGTGAAGCGGGAGGAGATCTTTGTCACCACCAAGATGTGGACCAGTGACTTTGGCAACGGGGACGCCGCCATCGACGCCTCTCTCAGCCGCCTGGGCCTGGACTACATCGACCTGATGATCCTCCACCACTCCCAGCCCTCCAACGACGTCCAGGCCTATCAGGCTATGGAGCGGGCGGTGGGGGCGGGGAAGCTCCGTTCCATCGGGCTGTCCAACTACTATACCCCCGCGGACTTTGACCGTCTGGTGAACGCCACAACGATCAAGCCCGCCCTGCTCCAGAACGAGACCCACCCCTACCACCAGAGCGGCGAGATGAAGGATCACATCGCCCAGTACGGGACGGTGCTGGAGAGCTGGTTCCCTCTGGGGGGCCGGGGCAACACCCAGACCCTGTTCAGCGACCCGACCATCAGCGGCATCGCACAGGCCCACGGCGTTTCCTCCGCCCAGGTCATCATCCGCTGGCATCTCCAGGCGGGGAACATCTGCATCCCCGGCTCCTCCAACGAGCAGCATATCATCGAGGATCACGATGTGTGGGATTTTGCGCTGACGGACCAGGAGATGGCGCTAATGACCGCCCTGGAGCGGAACGCGCGCTTCGCCAACTATTGACCCCGCACAAAACAAAACCGGAGGCCCGGGACCGGCGGGCTTCCGGTTTTGTTTGATGGCAGAAAAAAGCAACCCTTTTTCTCCGGCAGTTTCCTAAGAAACCGGCGCGGAGAAATTGCCCGTTGATTTCTGTCCTCTGCCTATCTATACTGCAAAACAAGAGATAAGAAACAACCGTTTCGTAATTCCAAAAAGGAGGACTTACCTATGGAAACCATCAAGCTCAACAACAATCTGGAATGCCCGGTGATCGGCCTCGGCGTCTTCATGCTCTCCCCCGCGGAGGCGGAGAACAGCGTCCGGGAGGCCCTGAAGATGGGCTATTCCCTCATCGACACCGCCAACGCCTACGTCAACGAGCGGGCCTGCGGCCGGGGTATCCAGGCCAGCGGCGTGAAGCGGGAGGAGGTTTTCCTCTCCACCAAGCTGTGGCCCAGCGAGTTTGAGAACGAGAACGCCGTGGACGAGACCCTGGAGCGCCTGGGTCTGGACTACGTGGACCTGCTGTACATCCACCAGCCCGCCGGGAACTGGCTGGCCGGATACCGGCAGCTGGAGAAGGCATACAAGGAGGGCAAGGCTAAGTCCATCGGCATTTCAAATTTTGAGGGGAAGTATCTGGAGGAGCTGTCCAAACAGTGGGAGATCGTCCCCCAGTTCATCCAGGTGGAGGCCCACCCCTACTTCACCCAGCCGGAGCTGCGGAAGACCCTGGACAAGTACGGCATCAGGCTCATGAGCTGGTACCCCCTGGGCCACGGGGACAAGTCCCTGTTGGAGGAGCCGGTCTTTGCCGCTCTGGGGAAGAAGTACGGCAAGACTCCCGCCCAGGTGATCCTCCGCTGGCACACCCAGATGGGCTTCGTGGTGATCCCCGGCAGCAAGAACGTGGACCACATCCGGGACAACCTGAACATCCTGGACTTCACCCTTACGGAGGAGGAGATGGCGGAGATCGCCAAGCTGGACCGGGGCCAGCGGTACTACCACCGCACCGACGCCCAGCTGGCCCAGTTCGCCGCCTGGCGGCCGGAGTTTGAGAAGAAGTAAGGGCTCAGGCGGCACAACCGAGAGGGGGCGGTGCTCCGTCCCCTCGTTTCATGCAAAGGAGCGTGACCCGCTGTGGAAAAAGAAAACATCATGGGGACCATGCCGGAGGGCCGGCTGCTGTTCAAGCTGGCCATGCCGATGATCTTTTCTGTCCTGGTGTCTTCCCTATACAACATCGTGGACAGTATCTTCGTGGGCAGGCTGGGGCAGAACGCCCTGACCGCCATTTCCCTGGGAGCCCCGGCCTCCTCTCTGATGGTGGAGCTCTCCTTCGGCGTGGCGGTGGGCGTGAACGCCCTGCTGTCCCGGAAGCTGGGGGAAAAGGATCGGGATGGCGTGAGCAAGGCAACCGGGCAGGGCTTTCTGCTCATTGGCGCGGTCTACCTGCTCTGTCTGGCCTTCGGGCTCTTCGGTGTGGAAGCCTTCTTCCGCATCCAGACGGAAGATCCTGCGGTCATCGCCCTGGGCATGCAGTATACGACTATCGTCACAACCTGTTCCTTCGGCCTGATGCTGCAAACCATCGTGGAGAGGCTGCTCTCCGCCACCGGGCGGACCAACGGCTCCATGGCGGTGCTGTTGACGGGAGCGGTCACCAACATCATCCTGGATCCCATTCTGATCTTCGGCTGGCTGGGCCTTCCGGCGCTGGGGATGCGGGGCGCGGCGATCGCCACGGTGCTCGGTCAGTGCGCCGCCGGGGGCGTGGGGCTGTTTCTGAATCTCTCCCGCAACCCCGAGGTCACATTCCGGGCCAGGGCCTTTCTGCCGGACGGAAAAATGATACGGGCTATCCTGGTCATTGCTGTCCCCACCACCTTGACCTATTCCATCAACTCCATCCTGATCTTCGGGATGAACCAGGTTCTGGTAGGCCTGTCCCTGGCGGCTCCGGCGGTCTATGTCATCTACAACCGGGTCCGCAGCTTCGTGGCCCTGCCGGTGTGGGGAATCCGCAACACCATTATCTCCATCGTAGCCTATAACCTGGGGGCGGGCTACAGAGACCGGGTGCGGCGGCTGATCGCCATCGCCATGAAGGCCAGCGCGGCCATCATGGTGGTGGGGACGGTCCTCTATGAGGCCATTCCCGGCCCGCTCCTGTCCATCTTCTCCGCCTCGGAGGAGATGCTGGCCATTGGCACCCCCGCGTTCCGCATCATAGGCATCACCCTCATCATCTCCGGTATGACCATTATGATGAGCGGCGTGTTCCAGGCCATGAACAGCAGCGGCAAGGCGCTGATCGTCAGCATCGTCCAGGCGGTCACCCTGGTAGGCAGCGCGGCACTGCTGGCCTTGACCGGAAGCACCACGCTGACCTGGTTCTCCTTTCCCATTTCCGAGGCAGTGATTTTTATGCTGAGTCTGGTCTTTCTGCGGGGGATCTATCGGAAGTATCTGCCGGACGAGCCCCGAAGGGACTTGCAGACGGAGGGAGCCCCTGCTATTATGTAACTACAGTAGCTTAATGCTAAAACTATGATCGGGGGGAGAGACCCGGATGATTCTGACTGGACATGAAGATTTAAGAGTAGTGAAGACCATCGAGGGGATCAAAGCTGCCTTTGAGGGACTGATCTGCGAGAAGGACTACGAAAAGATCACCGTCAAGGAGCTGTGCGACCGGGCACGGATCAACAAAAAGACCTTTTACCACTACTATGAGGACCTGAACGCTCTGCTCTCTGAGATGCAGGGGGAACTGTCCGCGGGCTTTATCGATCGAGTGAAGGACTTTGCGCTGCCGGAGGAACTGGACAAAGTAAACCGGGAGTTTTTCCTCTACGCGGCGGAGCAGGGGCTTGCCTATGAGAAGATTACCTGCGGCGGGACCTACCACGAGATCCGGGATCAGATGACGGATCAGGTCAATGCCGCCGGATGGAGCAAATCCGCGAAGTATCAGAAGTTGTCCGCCTTTGAAAAGAAGCTCCTGATGGAGTTTGTAAACAACGCCGTCCTGGGCGCCTACCGACAGTGGGTGGAAGAAGGAAAGACCCTGCCCATGGAGGAGGTCATCGGTCTGACCAACCGGATCGTCCTGGGCGGTGTGAACGGATTTTTCAGGTGATGAAGTGAACACCATGACAACCAGACTGTATTCGGGTGATTTCCCAGTGCCTGCCCTGTATCGGCTATCCCCGGAGGCTGAGCGCTCTGCGTTGTGTCAATGCGGTGGCGGAGCATGCGGAGAGCACAAAATGACAAAACATGATACGAGGAGGTCTCATCATGAAGGATTTCGTATTTCATAACCCGACGAAGGTTTATTTCGGCACGGAGCAGCTGTGTCATCTCCGGGAGGAGATCGCCGCCTTTGGGAAAAAGGTCCTGCTGGTCTACGGCGGCGGGTCCATCAAGCGCGCCGGCCTGTACGACAAGGTGATGAACGAGCTGAACGAGGCGGGCATGACCGTCTATGAGCTGCCTGGTGTGGAGCCCAACCCCCACCACACCACGGTGAACAAGGGAGCGGCCTTATGCAAGGCCGAGGGCATCGACGTGCTCCTGGCCGTGGGCGGCGGCTCCACCCTGGACTGCGCCAAAGCCATTGCCGCCACGGCGAAATATGAAGGCGACGACTGCTGGGACCTGATTTCCGGCAAAGCGATGGTAGGGGAGAACCTCCCCCTGGTTACCGTCCTGACCCTGGCTGCCACCGGGTCTGAAATGGACATCGGCGGCGTTATCAGCAACGTGGAGCTGAACGAAAAGCAACCCATCTTCGGCCCCACCCTGCGGCCCAATGTGTCCTTCCTGGACCCCACCAATACCTTCACCGTCAGCCCCTACCAGACCGCCAGCGGCAGCGCGGACATCATGTCCCACATCTTTGACGTGGCCTACTTCTCCAAGCAGGATCAGATGGATATGCTGACTCGCATCCAGGAGGAGGTCCTGCGGACGGTGGTGAGCTATGCCCCGGCAGCGATCAAGGAGCCGGACGATTATGAGGCCCGAGCCAATCTCATGTGGGCCTCCAGCTGGGCCCTGAACGGCTTCCTCTTCGACGGGCTGGAGCAGGACGCGGTCTGTCACAGGATGGAGCACGAGCTCTCCGCCTTTTACGACATTACCCACGGCCACGGCCTGGCCATCCTGACGCCCCGCTGGCTGTCCTACATTCTGGATGAGGAGACCGCACCCCGCGTCCGGCGTCTAGGTGTGCGGGTGCTGAACGTGGACCCCGCCCTGCCCCTGATGGAAGGGGCCAAAGCCGCCATTGCCGCCTTGGAGACCTTCTTCTTCGACACCCTGGGGCTGGATAGCCGCCTGTCTGATCTGGGCATCGATGAGACCAACTTCAAGATCATGGCAAAGAAGGCCTGCGGGCCTGAGGGGAAAATGGAGGGTTTCACGGTCCTCACCCCGGAAGACGTGGAAAAAATATATCAGATGTGTCTGTAACCAAGAATTAAAATTGGAGGGAACTATCATGGCAAAGAATCTCATCATCTACTACTCCCGGAAGGGCGAAAACTATGTCAACGGTTCTGTGAAGGTCCTGGCCAAGGGCAACACCGAGATCGTCGCGGAGTTCATTCAGGACGCCGTGGGCGGCGACCTGTTCCAGATCGAGACAGTGAAAGAATACGCCAAGGACTACTATGCGTGTATTGACGAGGCCCAGACCGAAGGCAGAGCCAACGCCCGTCCCGAACTGAAGGAGTATCTGGACAGCCTGGAGGGCTACGACAACATCTTTGTCTGCGGCCCCATCTGGTGGGGAACCTACCCCATGGCCATGTTCACCCAGCTGGAAAAGCTGGACTGGACTGGCAAGAAGGTCCTGCCTCTTACCACCCACGAGGGCTCCGGTCTGGCCAGCTGCGAGCGGGACCTGAAAAGGACCTGCAAGGGCGCCAAGGTGGGCAAGGGCCTGGCCGTCCACGGCGCGGACGCGGCAAAGAGTCAGAAAGCGGTGTCCGACTGGGCGAAAAAGAGCATCGGCTGAGGAGGCAAGGCTATGAGCAAAGACGTGCTGCTGCTCACCGGCGCGGGTCAGATCGGCATGGCCATCGCCCGCCGGGTGGGCTTTGGAAAAAAGATCGTGCTGGGCGACAAGAGCATGAAAAACGCCGAGGCCATCGCCAAAATCATGAATGAGGCGGGCTTCGACGTAACCCCGGTGGAAATGGATCTGGGGGACCGGGACTCCATTCTGCACATCATCGCCGAGGCGCGGAAATACGGCGAGATCAAATATCTGGTCAACGCTGCGGGGGTCTCTCCTTCCCAGGCACCTATTGAGACCATTCTGAAGGTAGACCTCTACGGTACCGCCGTCCTTCTGGAGGAGGTGGGCAAGGTCATCGCCCCCGGCGGCTGCGGCGTCACCATCTCCAGCCAGTCCGGCTGGCGGATGCCCCAGCTGACAGCGGAGGAGGACCGGCAGCTTGCAACCACCCCAACGGAAGAGCTGCTGTCCCTGGACCTGCTGCAGCCGGAGAACATCCGGGACACCCTCCACGCCTACCAGCTGGCCAAGCGGTGCAACGAGAAGCGGGTCATGGCCCAGTGCGTAAAGTGGGGAGAGCGTGGAGCCCGGCTCAACGACATCGCCCCCGGCATCATCGTCACGCCCCTGGCTCTGGACGAGTTTAACGGGCCCCGTGGGGATTTCTACAAGGATATGTTCGCCAAATGCCCCGCCGGACGGCCCGGCACGGCAGACGAGGTGGCGAACGTGGCGGCCCTGCTCATGAGCGAGGCCGGGGCCTTCATCACCGGCTCCACCTTCCTCATGGACGGCGGGGCCACGGCCAGTTATTATTACGGACCACTCCAGCCGGAGGGATGAGGACAGGAGGCTCCACAGGATGAGCAATACGGAACAGATCCAAGCACTGTATACGAGGATGTACGACGGCATGGTTCGGAAGGACGCGGCTCTGCTGGAGGAGGTTCTGGATGAAAGCTTCGTCCTGGTCCACATGACCGGCCTGCGCCAGGCAAAAGCCGTCTTCATCCGGGCCGTTCTGAACGGAACGCTGAACTATTATTCCGCCCAGCATGAATCCATGGAGGTGACTGTCCGGGGAGACCAGGCGGAGCTGATCGGGCAGAGCCGAGTCAGCGCCGCGGTGTTCGGCGGCGGCCGGAGAACCTGGCGGCTCCAGCAGGACCTGGCCCTGAAACGAACGGGGTCGGGTTGGAAAATCACGCAATCTGTGGCGTCGACATCTTGAACCAACGATCCCTGGGAGGAGCACCACGAAGATCTTGCCGGGATTCTTTTCGGTGCGGGGGGGAGACCATCGCCTCCGGCGTGATTGCTGTCACGGATATGGCGCCCTATGATCTTTCCCAGATCCAAGCTCTGCTGGAGGACATCCCCATTGTGGGCACAGGGTACGATCCGGAATCAGACAACAGGAAAAGCCTCCCGCAGTGGGAGAGGTTTCGATCTGGCATCACGTTTTGAGGTCGCAGAATTCTCACCCTTCCTGTATCTGGAGCTCAACACCGTGTCTTGCCAACGCTGCAAGCAGTTCTGCGTAGCTTGTGAACTCCAGTGCCGAAAAGCCCAGCGCCCGCGCGGCGGAGACATTTTCCGCGGTGTCGTCGATGAACAGACATTCGCCCGCCGTCAGACCGTATCGCTCCAGAAACAGCTGATAGACCCTTGGGTCCGGTTTCGTCAGGCCCGCCTGAAAGGACACGATGCCGCCATCCATGTAAGGCATGAAGGCCAGGGATTCTCCGCACTCGTCATAGGCTTTCTTGGAATAGTTGGAGAGGTAGTACACGTTGTACCCGCTGGCCTTCAGCCCTTGGATAAGGGGGATCGCGTAATCCCGGCTGGTCAGCATTCCCTCAACGCTGGTGTAGGCGAGATTCAGTTCATCTTCGATCTCCGGGTCCGCGCTGACAAAGCCCCGCAGCGTTTCCTCCTCTGTGAGTTCTCCCCGCTCAAATCGCCCCCAATAGGGACTCATGACCGAGGCCTTCAGGATCCGCCGGATCATGGCACTGTCAAAGCCCTTTTCAGACAGAAACTCCTTGATCCTGAAATCCGCCAGAACGCCGCCGATGTCAAACACAATATTTCGTATCCGCTGTTCCATGACCTTCCTCCTGTTCATTCGCTCTTGCCGGACATTTGGCTCAGCCCGGTTGGGACGCTTCTTCCAGCGTCCAAGCCACCAGCATCTCCAGGATAGGCCGCAGCCGGGCCGCTTTCTCCGTCAGCTCATATTCCACCCGGATGGGAACCTCCATATACTCCCGCCGAAGGACCAGACCGTCCCGCTCCAGCTCCTTTAAAGTCTGGGAGAGCATGGTGTTGGAGATCCCCTGTATTTTCCGCAGGAGCGTGTTGTACCGGCTGGGACCGTCCGCCATGAGCGAGCAGAGGATGGGAAGCTTCCATTTTCCCCCCAGCCAGGTCACGGCCTTTTGCAGCGGACACGCCGGGGTGCAGGGGCATTGATTGGATCCAGACATATCGTTTCCTCCCGCTCAGGACCGCCTTATTTGCTCAGAAAAAACTGAGTAATTGACGGACCTGTATTTTGCCACTATACTAGCAGATAAAGATTCCGTTGTAAATACGGAAAAAACATAAACGGAGGGAACAATCATGAAGATCGCGATTTTGAACGGCAGCCCCAGAAAGCAGAACACAGCGGCCATGGTCAACGCCTTTGCCGAGGGCGCCAAGGAGGCCGGCCACGAGGTGGAGATCCTCCACGTGGGCAAGATGAAGATCGCCGGATGTCTTGGCTGTGAATACTGCCACGGCAAGGGCGAGGGCAAGTGCATCCAGAAGGACGACATGGAGAAGCTCATGCCCGCCTACCTGGAGAGCGACATGATCGTCTTCGCCTCTCCCATCTACTACTTCTCCATGACTGCCCAGCTGGAAGCCGCCCTCCAGAGAGTGTACTGCATCGGTAAGCCTGCCAAGGCCACCAAGGCCGCCCTGCTCTTGAGCTCCGTCTCCGGGGCCTATGACGCGGCCATCACCCAGTACAAGGGCTTCACCGGCTTTACCGGGATCGAGGACATGGGGGTCTGCACGGCCACCGGCGAGGAGAACAAATCCGAGGCCAAGCTGGCGGAGATCCGGGCCTTTGCCAAGAGCCTCTGAGCGCTGCGGCTGCAAGCTGCCCGCTGCCAGACAGCACCGACACAGACAGGAGCCCCGGCGGGGGGGATCTCCGGAACAGGGGTGAACCCAACATGAACGGAAAAGGAAACAAAAGCCGGGTCAACACGGCGGGGGAGAACTATCTGGAGGCCATCCTGATCCTGGAGGATCGCAAAAAGGCGGTTCGATCCGTGGATCTGGCGGAACAGATGGGCGTCACGAAGCCCAGCGTCAGCCGGGCGGTCCACATTCTGGAGAAAGAGGGGCTGGTCTCCTTCGACAGAGACCATTTCCTCCATTTGACTGCGGCCGGCCGGGAGATCGCGGAGAAGATCTATGAGCGGCACGTCTTTTTCACCAGGGCCCTCATCCGCCTGGGCGTGGACCCTGACCAGGCGGAGACCGACGCCTGTGAGCTGGAGCACGTTGTCAGCGACAAGGCCTTTTCCGTCCTAAAGGCCCGCTGCCAGGGTGTGGACGCCGGGTATCCATGACAGGCCTGATCTGGTACAGCGGGCAAAAGAACCATGAAGAAAAGCGCCGAAGAAACGTTTTTCTTCATGGTTTTTCATCTTTTAGAGCAATCCGATGATACAGCCGCTGTGCCGGCAGATTGACAAAAAATTTCGGATTCTCTATAATAAACAATATCGGCGCAGAGAAATCAGGTGAAACCAATGGTACGAAAAACCACAAAGGAACTCCTGGCCGAATCCTTCAAGGAACTGGCACAGCGGAAGCCTATCAACAAGATCACCATTGCCAACATCACGGACAACTGCGGCATGACCCAGCCCACGTTTTATCGCCATTTCAAGGACAAGTATGACATGATGGCGTGGATCTATGTCACCGACGCAAAGGAGATCATGGGGCAGATCGGGACCAACGGTTACACCTGGCGGGATACCCTGCTGGATGGAGCAAAGTATTATTCAGAGAATCGGACCACTGCTCTCAATGCGTTGAAGCATACCAGCGGCAGGGATTCCTTCCTGACCCTGCTGGAAACGGTCAATACGGAGCTGCTGTGTACAGAAGTCCGCAAAAGACTGATGACGGAGCACATCCCCCAGGATATCATGACGATGATCAAGGTGTACTGCTATGGGACCGTCCACTACACCTGCGAGTGGCTCCTGGCGGATATGCCCCTTTCCCGGGAGGCCTATGCCGATATTATGGAGAAATGCCTGCCGGAAGGTCTTCGGCAGTATCTGTATCCGTAAACGAGGAAGAGGCGGATCGGCCACGATACCCGTGTTTTTTCTTCTCCGGAAGGAATAACCCTTTATATTTTAACAAAATTACAAACCGGCTTTATAAAGGCTCAAATGTTTAACTCGACATTTGGGCCTTTTCTCGTTATAGTAAAACCACCTTAGCAAAAAACAGATTGAAACCAAATGGAGGGAACTATTATGGAAAACAAGGAAAAGATCCTCGCAGGACTTCAGACCATCGTCACCGACCTGGCCCAGCAGGCCGACGGCCACGCCATCCAGTCCCGGGTTTTCTACTCTCAGGGCTTTGACAAGCTGGGGGAGAAGTATGCCGAGCACGCCACCGAGGAGCGGGGCTATGTGGACCAGTGCATCGACCGCATCCTGGACCTGGGCGGTGAAGTCAAGCTGGAGGAGAAGAAGGCCGGCCCCGTCATTCTGGATCCCATCGAGTGGGTGAAGCACGACCTGCAGGTCTCCAAGGACGGCCTGGCCTGGCTGGCCGAGCTGACAGAGGCGGCCCGGGCGGACTACACCACCTTCGATATCCTGAAGAAGTACTATCAGGACGAGGAAGAGGATATGTACTGGGGCGAGCAGCAGCTGGACCTCATCGAGTTCATCGGCGTCCAGAACTGGCTCATTAAGCAGATGTAAAACAGGAGGGGCCCCATGATCGCGGAGAATGTAAGGAAAGTATTTGAGGACAACCTCTGGTTCGTCTCCACCTGCGGTGATGGGCCTCATGTCGTGCCGGTGGGCTTCAAGTGCGTCACCGAGGATGGTAAATTCGCCATCGGGGCCCTCCTGCTGGAGACCACCCTGAAGAATATCGAAGCCAACGGCCTGGTGGCCCTCGCCGCCGCCAACCCTCTCACGGCGGAGGCCTACCAGGTCAAGGGCACGGCGGAGCTGGTGACCGAGGGCCCGGTGTTTGAGCACTACGCGCAACTGGCCGAGGACACCTACCACGGCCATTACCCCGCCAAATGCGTGGTGATGATCACCCCGGAGAAGCTGATTGTTGCCAGCCCCAACGGAGACAACAAGAAGGAGCTGACGCTGTAACTGCCTTTTGGGAGGAACGAGTATGGAAGAAAAAGACATGATCCTGGAAGCTATGCGGAAAGCCGGGGAACCCCTGAACGCCGGCAAGGTTGCGGAGCTGACCGGTCTGGACCGGAAGGTCGTGGACAAGGCCTTTGCCGCCATGAAGAAGGAGGGAAGCATCGTCTCTCCCATCCGCTGCAAGTGGGAACCCGCCGTAAAGTAAATAAACAGGAACAGGCCGACAGAACTCAACAACCATGAGCTGTGTCGGCCTGTTGTCAGAAAGGAGAGGAAAGGAATGGGTCGTCCCGTCCAACCTCAAGTATTTTGACAGCACGACGATGTTCGATGCTACAGACAAGGCGGTCTGGAAGCACGGGAAAGGGATCAAGAAGGATGATATCGTATACCTCTACGCCAGTCAGCCGGTATCCGCCATCCTATACAAGTGCATCGTGGAAGAGACTGATATCCCGTACAACCGCTATTTTGAGGGAACGCCAATCATGACCCTGATGACGATTCGCTTGCTCAAACGCTATCCCCGGGACAGATTTACCTTTGATCTGCTCAGAAGCGAATATGGTGTGGGGGCCATCAGAGGGCCTCGGGGGATTCCTGACCGATTGAGCGAAGACCTTAATCGGTAAAACGAAAAGGGGAGGACTTGTAAAAGCCAAAAAATCGGACCATACAATCCTTTCCCACAGAGGCAATAGGATAAAGGGACCTTCATCAAAACAATATGACTTCTCTCCATACAATAACCAAGAAATCGTTCCGCTAACGAATAGCCGTTAACGGAACGATTTCTTTTTTGTCTTATGATAGGGGAGCATAGAGTTCCATCAGTCCCCGATGGTCATCTTCACTCATACCGGCTCGAGATGCTCCTACAATAACGGATATCAGACTTTCCTTAGCAAGTGCGAGCAGAGTATCTGTTGCACCTTCCTCCCGTCCTTCTACAGGGAGTTGGATGAGCCTTGAACCATATCTCCCGGATGATGGAGAACTGGATCAGAGAGGGGGCGGTGTAGTGTGAGCCGTTGACCGCAGTGTAAAAGCTGATGATCCACGCCTTGTTTCCCTCCTGTCCAAAACGAATGGATCACCGCTTATCCTGTCTCATCTGCTCGCCTGCCTCTTTTGTGTTTATGTGAATCAGCCTGGGATGAGGTTTTGACCTCTTGCCCTCAAGAGAAAAATAGCTTGTCAAATAGTAAGCCCCAAAACGGCCTTTGACTGTGACAATCCGAGGCTGGTTCTTTCCCGTGCTCGCATCCTACTCGACCGGGTCCAGCGTCACCGCCGCCCGGATGTGGATGAACTTAACAAAGGAGTCTGGGTCGCCAACCACAAAGCCGTCCTTTTTCAGCATGTGGGCCATGTTCCCGGTGGTAAACAGGAAAAAATGTCTGTCGTCCATGTTCCCGTTCTTGACGCTCAGGTACTGGAACTCGTTCTTCCCGGAAACCTCGTCCGCCTCTTCAAAGTGATCGTTGTAGAAGGTGTACGTCATTTCCAAGCCTTTATTGGGATACTTTTTCCAGGTCCGACGTTCCATTCCTCTGCTGTCTGACCGACGAATCAGAACCACCCCCAGCAGAGCGCAGCACACCGCAAAGACGATACTGGAGACAGCCGGCCCGCTCAATATGGGCAAAGAGACCCCCGCTGCGATAATGGCCAGGCCAAAAATGGGAAACCCGATCTTCCGAGCCATGCGGACGGTTTTCTCCGGGTGTCTCCGGAACTCCATGGTGCGGACCAGGGCGACGATATCCTCCCGGTCATAGGTCATTTTGACCTGATATTTGATTTCGCTCATACGATCTCCTTCTTTTCTGTGCTTCTGCCCCGGGACAGGCCAACTATCATGATGACCGCGCAGACCGCCATACCCAAAAACAACGGGTCAAAGGGCAGGTTCAGCAACTTGCCCGCCAGCACTGCCACTGGCCCGGCGACAATAGAGGCGACCGCATATTGACCGTCTATTTTTCCCTTCAGCCAAAGCCCGCCGCACAGAGGCAGGAACACCACCGCGCCCCGCAGGCCCATGGAGAGGAAGCCAAAGTCATTGATCATGGCCCCCGGGACCAGGATCGCCACCACAGCCGCCACGACGAGGATGCCCAGGATAGTCCCCCGGGTCACCAGCAGCGTGGTGCGGGAGCTCCCCCGGACCCGTTTGCTCTTTCTCGCAAAAATATCCGTCACCAGGATAGACGCCATGCCCAGGGCCAGCCCGGAGCCGCCGCCCACCACGGTCATGAACAGGGTCCCAAGCACCACCCCGCCCAGCAGCTTGGGCAGATGGGTCACGGCAAACACAGGGAATACCTGGGAGGTGGACGCGATCTGAGTTAGGCCGCCTGGAATTGCCTGGCCCGCCGCCTGCAAAGCGGCCGCTTCATCTGCCGTGATACAGTGGCCCCGCATATACAGGCCGATGAGGATGCAGGCGATACCGATGGGCGGGATCAGCAGAGCGCTGAGCAGGGAACCTTTCCGTGCCGCGCTGTCGCTCTTGCCAGACCAGACGCCTTGGGCGTAGGTTTGGGTGGACAGCACCCCCAAAATGAGAGACAGTCCCGAGCCAATGTCCTTAGACGCGCCCCGGGCAACCAGGGAGGTGAACCGGGCGTGGACCGCTTCGCCGTCGGCCAGCCCGGACAGGGCGCCCAGGTCCGTTCCGGCCAGCAGTGCGTTCAGGGTCTCCATGAGCCCGGTAAAGCCGTGGGCCAGGCCAAAGACCAGCACGCCGCCCACGATGGACGACACATACAGCAGGATCAGCTTCGCCACGCCGCCCATACCGGCTCCCCACATTCCACCAAATACCACATAGAAGGCCATCAGCACAATGGAGATGAGGGCGGCGGTCAGATGATTCAGGGGCAGGATGGTGGTCAGCAGCGCTGTGGCCGCCAGGACCTGAGCCACCACGCTGACGAAAATACCAATGGAGCACAAAGCGCTGCCCAGAGCCTCGGCCTTTGGACCGTATTCCTGAGACACGATCTGAAGCAGGGTGGAGCACCCGCTCCGCCGCAGAGGGACCACATAGGCCACCGCCAAGATGAGACAACCGATGCCCGAGCCCAAGGTGAACCACCAGGCGGACATACCGTAATTGAAGGCCAGTTGGGCGGTGCCGATGGTGGCCTGTCCGCTGACCAGGGTACCCATGATGGCCCCGCAGACGATCCAGGGTCCCGCTTTTCCGCTGCCGCCGGAAAAATCCTCGGCGGAACTGACCTTTTTCCCGGACCAGACCCCCACACCCACGATAACGATAATGGTGGCGATCAAGCCCAGAACATGAAGCGCACTTAGGTGCAAGTCGATCTCCCTCTCTCTGTTTTAAGAAAAAGGAGGCGGTCACGCCTCCTCCTGCTCGATTTCTTTCTCTGCCTCCAAAGCGGCGGCCCGTTCCTTTTCCTCCTGAATCTCCCGCTTGCGTTCCTTCCGCAGCTCGTTCATGTAGTCCGGAGGAACTACGTTGGAGCCATAGGGATCCCGGATATAGGCTAAAACCTTCTGCGCCAGGTCCTCGTTGGACTGGTTCACCACCACCATGTTGTTCTCGTATGGATACCAGAACTTCCGCTGCACGTCGGGCATATCCTTGGTAAACAGCTGCAAGGTCGCCATCCGGTTCATCGTGGCAGGGGTATATACCACCTTGGTAATGTCGTTGAAGGGAATCACCCGGGACTTTTCCTTCATCTTTGTCCGGCCCAGGCAATGGATGATGCAGTAGTCCACATACACATCCAGCCGGGAGGCGCCTCCGGGGAGCCAGAACAGCAGGCCCTTGCGGATGGCTTGGTCAAAGGCCTTTTTCTTCGCTTCCTTCTTCTGCTTACGCTTTTTCATTCCGAACATCGCGTCTCCCTCCCGTCACAGCCGCCCGCCGCACTTGGGGCAGTGGTTTTGCTTGGGCGATAGCCCGATGAGGAACTTACCACAGTGGGGGCAGCGGCCCAGAAGCAGAGAAAAGAGCAGCCCCACCACGATCATGGCGATACCAAGATAGATTTTTGTCAGAACAAGAAGAACACAGCCGCAGGCCATGATGGTCCGCCCGGTCTTTCTGGCTTGTTTATTATCCATAAAACAGCACTCCTTTGGGTGTATCATACGGCCCGCAGCCGGTCTTTGTCAAGGGTTCGCAGATACGAAGAACGCCCGACCAGAGGCCGGGGTCCTTCGTAATGCGAAATGATAAAGCAGATAGGAACTGTCTTATAGTTGGTTGAGGATCAGAACGGCGGAAGTCTCTTCTTCCTCCTCTTCCTCCTCGCTGCCGGTTTCGATCTTGGGTGTCTTTTCCTGGGCCCAGGGATCGTCGGGATTCTCCCAGGGGTTGTTGGGGTCGGCGGAGGTGCAGCCCGCCAGAAGGGCTACGGCCAGGATCAGGGCCAGAAACAGCGCGATGAATTTTTTCACAGTCGTTCTCTCCCTTCTTACCGGCTGGCCTTGGCCAGCTTCTTGGCGTCGGCCTCGGCGTCTCTGGCGCGGATCTCGGCCAGTTCTTCCTGGGTATTCTTGACGTAGATCTCCACGCCCTCTTCCACGTTGGCCCGGCGCTCGTCCCGGTTCATGTTGATCATCTCAATAAAGATGCACAGGACGATGCCCACGAACAGGCCATAAGAGGGGTTGGCGCAGATGGCGATAGCGCCGGCGGTGATGCCCGCCACACCCCGTTCCACGTTGGTGCGGGCCATGTTCATGCCCACGTAGAAGGAGCCGAAAGCCTGGATGATCAGGGTCTGTGCCATAGCCAGAGGCAGGATAGGCCGGATGAGAGCCATCAGAGGCACGATCAGCTGGCAGATCCACTTGGTGGTGTTGAAGGTGCAGGAGCCGCCGAAGATAGAGTACATATTCTCCTTGCCGGTCTTGTATCTCTCAGCCACAGACACGGTCATGGCGGACCACAGGGGGCCGGACATGGTGCAGGTGGGGGAGAAGAAGGCCTCGATCAGGTTCCGGAATCCGCAGCACATATTGGTACGGTCAGGAGAGATGTCGATGTACTCGTCCTGGCGATACCGCTTGGTATCATGCAGGAAGGCGGTGCCGCCCACGATATCGCCGAAGGCGATGACGTAGCACATGATGGCCATGGGCAGGTCTTTGGCCAGGATCTCAAGGGGCGGGATGCCAACGCCCAGGATGGAGAAGTTCTTCCACACCCAGGTCAGGCCCGGGATGGGGTTAAACCAGAAGCTTGTCACGCCGGAGAAGTCAGGAAGGGCGCACTCACCGGTGATCATGCCGACGATGCCGGCCACGATGATGGCGGGGACGAAGCCAGCCTTGGTCAGCAGCTTGATAGCAGGGTTCTTGCTGCCGAACTTCACTTTGTTGAAGCCGTTGGAGAACAGCAGGAAGATACCCAGGGTGCAGCCGATGGACCAGGCAATGGGATACATGAAGAATCCCTTGCCGCCGTCGGCCAGGGATTTGAAGCCGTATGGCCCGGCGCAGGCGGCGAAACCTGAGCCTATTAGGATTCCGGCCTTCAAACTTTGAGGACAGATGTCGATGAGCTTGTTGGCGATGCCGGTGGCGCCCAGGATGACGTACATCAGTCCTAAGATCAGTTCCATACCAACTAAGGCGTAGGCTCTCTCGGGGCCGGGCTCATAGTTGAGCAGGAATGCCGTGATAAGCGGCACAGCCGGGGTGATCCAGCCGCCGATCAGGGCGTCGCCCAAGGTGTTATTGACCATGTACAGCAGCTCATGGACGAACACGATGGACAGAGCCAGCTCAAAGCTGAATCCAAACAGGTCTTGCAGGTACGCGGTGGCGGCGGAGCCGGTCATGAACACGACGCAGGCCTGGATCATTTCCGGAATTTCCCATTCGTAGTGGATGAAGGGGATTCGCAAATCGAACTTCCAGATCTTGATACAGGGCTGTTTCTCTCCGTCCTTACGCCGCGCGGAAGGCAGCATAAGTTGCATTTCTCTGTTTCCTCCTCACATGTTGTGAAATTTGGTTTCTTTTCTCTTTCCCTCCGCCCCGTCTGCTGTCACGGGGCGAAAAGCAGAGAAAGGAGTCCCGTCCAAACCGGACGAAACCCCTTTATTTACGATGCGAAGGCCAAAAAGACCATCCGCAAGGAAACCCGATGCTCCGGACCGTGTCACACGGTCCTCTCCGACGTGTCCCACCCAGGACCGGCGGCGCAGGCCGCGCGGTCTGCTGAGTAAAAGTGGCACACGTTTGGGAGAAAAGGGGGTATGATGAGCGGACAGGCGATGGGAGGATGCAGGCCCTCGCCCATCCAGAGGTAAGCGTTGGAAGGGAAGTGCGCCCGCAGGAGCTGGGGGGATACTCCCGCGCAGCTCCCGCGTCTTCCTTGGAGCACTTCAGAAAAAAGAGTAGAGTAAAGAGAGTTGAGTAATACTTTGAGACTGCGGACATAGGATGCGACCGCTCAGAAAGAATCTAACGGATTAGATTATTATCTGATGGGTTCGATTATAAATTAGAACAATCTCGATTTCAATTAGAAATTCTTACAATAAAATCTGTTGTATAATCTTGGAAATTGTAATAATCAGGTGTTTGCTGGTGGGCTCTGCATCTGCGGCATTGCCATGAAAAAAGCCCGTCACAGGAAACCTGCGACGAGCCTTAGTTTCGTATGGACCGACATTCCTTCATCCTGCCGCTGCCGTCCCATGGAGGATGACAGGCGCCAGATAGCCACTGATGATGCGGCGGATGGTAGCCTCCAGAGGCATGTCTCCTTTGCAGAGACACCACTCGAAGACGCATCCCTTCACAATATCGCACAGGTCACCGGCCAGGGTGTGCGGGTCAGCGTCCCGGAGCAGATAGCCCTCCTTCTGGGCATTCTCCAGCTCCTGCTGGCACCGGTTGATAAGGGTCCCATCCTCGTAGGCACCGTCCTTTCTCATGAGAACGGCGGAGATGGCGCGGTTGTCAGTGTTGTAATAGCTCCGGGTAAACTCCACACCTAGGGACTGATAGAGGCGGAACTGGTAGCTCCACAGCTCAAAGATTCGGGTGCCCACCTGGGACAGGGGAGCGGTCAGCTTCACTTCCCGGTAGACGGCGTCCTTAACGAAGAAAGATAGTAGATCGTCTTTATTTTTAAAATAGTGGTAGTAGGTCCCCACGGAGATTCCGGCCTTTTCGCACACATTCCGGATGGTCAGCTGCGCCATTCCCTTGGTGATGAGGATGTTAACGGCGGCAAGAAGAATACTCTCCCGCATATCCGGGGCGTCCGCGTCTCGCTTAGGACGGCCCGCCTTTCGCTTGATCGGCTCATTCATATCCCTCGCCTCCTGTTGTGCTATCGCTCCTTTGTTGTTCTAATTGTACTCTGTTCTCAGTATGAATGCAAGTGTTGCCTAAAAAATAAAACGTGTAATATTGTTGACAGCGGAAGGATGTTGTGCCACTATGACAAAAATTAAACGCGATTGATTATAGGGGGAGAAGCGTTATGAAAATCACCTGCTGGTCCGACTATGCCTGCCCCTACTGCTACATCGGGGAGGTCAGACTGAAATGGGTCATTGCCAATGTGCCCGAGCTTGGGGAGGTGGAACTGGAGATGATAGCCTTTCATTTAGACCCGGATGCCGGAGAGCACGCCACAGGGGATACCCAGACCCGCTTTGCCCAAAAGTACGGCCTGACTATGGAACACGCCGGGCGGTCCGTAGAGCATATCTCCCAGATGGGCTGGGCCGAGGGATTGGACTTTCACTATGCCGAGACACAATTCACCAACACCATGGACACCCACCGTCTGACTAAGCTGGCACAGAGCAAGGGAGACCCCGCCCTGGCCCAGCGTGTTGTTGACGCCCTGTTCCACGCTTATTTCGGGGAAAGCAAGGAACTGGCGGACAAGGCGCTGCTCCGGGAAATTGGCGTGTCCTGCGGCCTGGACGGCGAAGAAGTCAAACGTCTGCTGGAATCCGACCTATACCGGGACGAGGTCATCCTGGACGAGGGGGAGGCCGCCCGGTATGGCATCCACAATGATTCAGAAGAGAGGAGATTGGGGTTCCGGTCTACATCCGAAATGCGACCTAACGTGGATGATCAGGCTATGCCGTTGACGGCGTTCCAAGTACAAGGCGGAGGCTATATTTACTATCAACTGCGTGATTTGGGCAAGGCTTTAGGCTTTAACGTGGGCTGGAGCGCTGGGCGAGGCATCTTCATTGAGACAGACAAGCCCGATTCGGATGCAGACTGACGCTGATCTGAGCGCATAGCTGAGATAAGTAAACAACAACGACGTGGGTAGCCTGAAGTGGAAGACTGCCCACGCCTTTTTTGATTTTCCCCTTGACAAATGGCGTCTGGGGACTTCGCCGAAAGTGGTATCGTCAAAAGCAACATGATTCAATCTACACGGGGATGCTCCTCGCCGGGTCTTTTAACGCACATCTGGAGGACATCGACAAGCAGGCGGAACACATGCTTGATCAGCTGATTCCTCAAATGGCAAAGAAGGAAGGCGTCACAAAAGATTTGAAAGCTAAAAATCAGATTGTTGGATCGCAACAATGAATAATATACAGGCCAGGGAAATTGAAACAGTGAATCGGGAATTGATTTTTGACTGACTAAGATTACAGAAAAAAGGAAGGTGGTCCCTGCTCGCCCGCCATTGCGTCCCCCAATATTCTCTGCTATACTGTTTTTAGAACATCATCACATCACCGAATTCGCCATCGAAATCACATTCCGGAAGCGAGGGGTTTGCCCTATGCCCAATCAAAAGCCCAACCTGCAAACCTTATACCTCTCTGAACGCATTCGGGAGGTCCTGCGGCATATCCGCTCCTATGCCCTGACCTCCGTGGTGGCGCCTATGGGGTATGGCAAAACCACCGCTCTGAACTGGTATCTGGAGGGCCAGGCCCGGGACCACGACGCCGTGGTCCTCCGTCTGAGCATCTACTCAGATAACCTGCGGGAGTTCTGGCGGCAGCTTCAGAATGCCTTTGCCGGGACCGACCTGCGGGAAGACCTCCAGGTCATGGACTTCCCTGAGAGCGGCACAGGGCTTGCGTTCTTCATGGAACTGCTGGAGGAGTATCTGTCGACCCACCCCCAAGAGCACTACCTGTTCCTTGACGACTTCCATTTGCTGTCCAATCAGCGGGTGGCGGATTTTCTGACAGATGTAGCCAGAAGACTGCCCTCCAACTTCCACCTCATCGTCTCCAGCCGGAATAACTTCCTCTCCCGTCGGGCGGTGGTGGAACTGAGCGGTCGCCTGTATCCCATTGGACAGGATGATTTGCGACTGAATTTCACCGAGACTGCCGCCTACTGCCGGAGCTGCGGTGTGTCCCTGACTGAGGCGGAGATCGAGCAGCTCAGCCATATCACCGAGGGCTGGTTCTCCGGGCTGTATCTGAGCCTGCGCTCTTATTTGGAAACCGGTGCCCTGCCCGCCAGGGCGGGGAGCATCTATGACATGATGGACGACGTCCTCCTGGCTCCTCTGACGGAGGCGGACCGCCGGTTCCTCCTCTCCCTCTGCCTGGCGGACGACTTCACCCCGGAGATGGCCGTTTTCCTGTCCGGTCGGGCGGACGCGGAGGCCCTGCTGTCCGTTTCCGCCAGCCGCAACGCCTTCCTCACTCTTCTGCCGGACCAGGTCACCTACCGGTTCCACCATATCCTGAAGGAATGTACCCGAAGGCGCTTCCATGCCCTGCCGGCGCCAGAGCAGAATGAGCTCCATCGGCGTTATGGACGCTGGTACGAGGATCACTCCCTCTACGCCAGGGCCATGGGCTCTTATCGGGCCTGTGAGGACTGGCCCGGCCTGCTTCGGGTCATCGGGAAGGACCAGGCCATGGAGCTCTCCTTCTTCCCCCAGGACACCGTAGTCGGGTGGGTGAAGGACTGCCCGACAGCCGACTTGAAGCGGGATCCGCTGGCCCTGCTTGTGCTCATCCGTCGGTATTTCAGCTGGCGAATGCTGCCGGAGATGGCCGACCTGCGTCGGCTTTTCCTGGAGGCGGTGGCCGAGGCGGAGGACCTGACAGAAACAGAGCGAAACGATCTGTTGGGAGAATGCGAGCTGGTCATGAGCTTCACCGCTTACAACAGCATCGAAAAAATGAGCGAATACCATCAGTCCGCCTGCCGGATGATGTCCCGCCCCGCTCTGACTATGGGCAATCGGGGCACCTGGACCTTCGGCAGTCCTTCGGTGCTGGCTCTGTTCCACCGGGAGCCTGGTCGACTGGAGGCAGAGCTGGCGGCCATGCACCGGTCCATGCCCTACTACTACCGCCTCACCCAGGACCACGGCATGGGAGCCGAGCACATTATGGAGGCCGAGGCGCTGTTCCTCCGCGGAGACCTGGGCCGGGCAAAGGTCGCTCTGGAGGAGGGACGGTACAAGGCCGAGGGCGTGGCCGGAAAGCAGAAGGAAATGCGGTTCATTCTGTTATGCTGCCTCTTCCTGGACCTGAGGATGTCCCTGCTGGGGACGGAGGGACCGGGGGAAGACTGGTACGGCAGGGAGGCCGCCACCCTGCGACAGTTCCGCTCTCCGCTTCTGCTGACCACCCTGGACCTGTGCGCCGGCTGGTATTACGCCTTGCTGGAGCTGCCCGATCGCATCCCCCGCTGGCTCCGGGAGGAGGATTTGGACCGAGCCAACCTTCTCTTCCCCACCCGGCCTGTGGCAGAGCTCATCGTCAATCAGGTCCGCCTGGCAAAAGGGGATTGGGCCCAGGTCCTTGCCCGCGAAACAGAGATCATGGGACTATGTCAGGTCTATCCTTACCCTCTGTGCACCCTGTACCTGGAGCTCCAGCTGGCCGAGGCCTGCCGCCGAATGGGCCAGTGGGAGGCCGCCGGAGTCCACGTCCGCCGCGCTGCCGCCATCGCCGGGCCCGACGGGCTGATCCTGCCCTTTGCCGTATTTCCCGGCCTGGCGGATCTGTTGCCCCATGCCCTGGCAGAGCAGACAGAAGGCTGGAGGACCGCGTTCCTTTCCTGCCGGGACGCTGCAAGAAACAGGTTCACCATCCCCACCGCCCTGGCCTCTCTGTCAGGCCAGGAACAGCAGGTGGCCCTGCGGATGGCCCAGGGAAAACGCAACCGGGAAATCGCCGCCGAACTCTTTCTCAGCGAAGGCACTGTCAAGCAGTACGTCAGCCGTATTTATGGCAAGCTCGGCCTCACCGGGACCTCCAGCGAAAAACGGGAGCAGCTCACCCGGCTGCTCAAAAACTAACTTTTGGTTAGTATCCAACGCAACAAAGCCACTGTACAATAAACGTACAGTGGCTTTTGTTATGAAGGAAAAGAAAGGGAGGGATCAGATTGGCCAGAACCTACATTCGTGCGGTAACCCCGCAGTCAGATCATATCCTTCGGGTCGAGTTTTTCACAGGCAGCGTCCTTCTCCTGGACCTGTCCCGGCGGCTGGACTCCCTGCGCCTGCGCCCCCTGCGGGACCCGGCGGTGTGGGCCGGAGCGGTAACCAACGGGATCTATGTACGATGGAAGGACACGGAGCTGTCCTATGACGAGCTTCTGTCCATGGCCTGCGAGGAGCCGTTTTCCTGAAGCGCAGACGAGCGGCAAAACGAAGAAAAGAAACGGAGGCGTCTGCCATGGAAACCGAACCGAGACTGGTCGTTATGCTGACCCACCATGATTACACGGTGGAGAACGCGCGCGTGATCTTTGACGAATGCAGGGATACCCGCGCGGAGTATTGGGGCATGAAGGAAGAACCGCTGCCCCGGGAGGAGATGCGTGCGCTGTATGCCCACATGAAAGCCCTGGGAAAAACCACCGTGCTTGAGGTGGTCGCCTACACCGAAGAAGAGGGCCTGGACGGTGCCAAACTGGCCGCCGACTGCGGCTGCGACATTCTAATGGGTACGACTTTTTCCGATCGTATCAACGGCTTCTGTCAGGAGAATGGGATCAAATATATGCCCTTTGTCGGGGAAGTCGTCGGAAGGCCCTCCGTCCTGAAGGGGAGCGTGGACAGCCTCATCCGCGAGGCAAACCGCTGCCTGGAAAAGGGCGCCTACGGGATCGACCTGCTGGCCTATCGCTATGAGGGCGACCCGTCAGAACTAATCCGTCGGTTTGTCAGCCAGGTGGACGCCCCGGTGTGTATCGCGGGCAGCGTGGACCGGGAGGCCCGGCTGGACGAGCTGCGGCGCGTCCGGCCCTGGGGCTTTACCATCGGCGGAGCCTTCTTTGACCATCGATACGGTGAGACCTTCCCGCAGCAGATCGATCAGGTGATCTCTTACATGGAAAGCGGCCTGAGAGAAACAAACAACAGAGGGGAGACCGAAACGCCATGAGACAGAGAAGGCTGTTCTGCGACATCAATCCGACTTGCTATGCCATCTCCATGAAAAAGGAAAACTGTAAGCGCCACATTAAGGATGCGGTAAGCGGAGAGCGGTTTGCCCGCACGATCCTTCCGGTTCAGCTGCCCAACCTGGTCTCCAGCCATTCCTCCAAGCTCATCAAGACCGGGCCGGGGATCGACCGGACCCTTCAGGAGAACAAAGCGGTCAACATCGAGCTGGCCTGCGCCTGCTTCAGCGGGATCGTGATCCATCCCGGGGAGGTTTTCTCCTTCTGGCGGCTGGTGGGGAAGACTACGGAGAAGCGGGGATACAAAAACGGCCGGGTGATCATCGGAAACAAGATCGTCCCCGGTCTGGGGGGCGGACTGTGCAACCTGGGGCACACCATCCACCGGATCGTTCTCCACAGCCCCCTGGATGTCACGGAGTTTCACAGCCACTCCGACGCCTTGGGCCCGGACGAGGGGCCCCGTATCCCCTTTGGTACAGGGACCTCCATCTGCTACAACCACATTGATTTCCGGTTCCGCAACACCACGGATCAGGACGTTCAGATCATTGCCTTCTGTAAAGACGGGATGCTCTATGCCGAGCTGCGGAGCCAGCGGGCCTTTCCCTGGCGCTATGCACTGGTGGAGGAGGACCTGCATTTTCAGAAGGAAGGAGGGCGATACTATCGCAATTCCAGGATCTATCGGGAGACTGTGGAGAAGGAAACGGAGAAGCTCGTCCACCGGGATCTGATTTTCAACAACCACTCAGAGGTTATGTTCGACTACGCCCTCATTCCGCCCGAACAGATTCGCGGCGAAACAGCTTCTTCCGGCCGATAAAGGTGGTTCGAGTGATGGAAAACAAAGAAAAAGACACCGTGGTCGCCTATTACGACGAGATCGCCGATACCTACGATGAGAGCAGGTTCGGCAACAGCTACGGCCGTTTCATCGACGCACAGGAGCGGAAGATCCTGGATCGGCTCTTTCCTCCGGACAAACCGGAGCAGCGGCTGGAGCTGGCCTGCGGGACCGGAAGACTGACCGGTTACGCCACCCATGGATTGGACGCCAGCGCCGAGATGCTTGCCCACGCCAGGAAACGGCACGAAAACGTGACCTTTGTTCAGGCAATGGCCGACGACACCGGGTTTCCGGAGGGCTCCTTTGATGCGGTGTACACCTTCCACCTTCTGATGCACCTGGAGCCGGCTGTGATCCAGGGGATCTTTCGGGAGGTCCACCGCATTTTGAAGCCCGGAGGAAGATTCCTCTTCGACATTCCGTCCAAAAAGCGCCGGAAACTGCTGCGCCACAGCCAGGCGTCCTGGCACGGCGGAACGGAGCTGTCAACGGAGGACGTACGTCAGCTGTGCGGGGAGGAGTTTTCCCTTTGCCGCAGCTTCGGAGTCCTGTTCCTTCCGGTCCATAAGCTGCCGAAGGGGATGCGAAGCCGACTGGTGGACCTGGACTTCAGGATGGCCAACGGATGGATGAAGGAAACCAGCTCTTATCTGGTCTATGAGCTGATCAGAAAGTGATCGCGGCAGCTGCCTGCCCTGCCGCGGGCGGGGCGTGGGCAAGGAAAGGACGCCGGGACACCGGTGAAAAACACAGGAAACAGGAAAGGAGAAGCGCCGTGAAAGAGATTCAAAGCAAGAAAACATTTCTTTTCATCACAGGGCTGTTGCTGCTGCTTCTGCTGATTTCCGCCTGCGGACAGGATGATACAAAAGCCCTTGCTTCCGTAGAGGAGTATACCCTTGAAGATATCACAGGCTATTGGAAATACGACGAATATGAGAACTACTACTATTTGGGTTCTGACGGGACCTTTCAGTATTTCAACAGCGACGGCTCCAAGGATGAGGGGACGTATACCCTGGAGGGCAATGTTCTTACTTTTGAACAGGAGGAAATCGCATTTGATGACCTTACCATCATCAATACGGAGCAGCTTGTGGATTCCGAGGGGGACACGCTCAGCCGGTTTGATCCCGGCGAGGACCAGGGGTTCACCATGGATGATGTGGCAGGATATTGGAAGTATGACGCCTTTGACCTCTGCTATGCCCTCTATGATACCGGCGCCTGGGAATCCTACGACATGAATGGCAGTCTATTGGACAAAGGAAGTTACACCGTGTCCGGCAATGTGCTCTCTCTCATGGACGTCAATCAGGAGGTCATTCTTACCCTTCAGGTGGAGAGCCTGGAACGACTCATCGATGAGGACGGAGAGCCGCTGCTCCCCTTTGACCCCGCATTTCTTACGCCACAACCGGTTCAGGAGACCGAAACAGCGCAGCCAGCCGCATCCGGTTCGCCAAATCCCTATGACAGCGACGCCGGAGGATACAATGAAGAGCCTGATCCCTACGACAGCGACGCAGGGAACGTGTACTACGATGAAGGGGAATGGTATGAGTCCAATGACGCCTGGGAGGATGACTACGAGGAACCCAACGCCTATGACAGCGATGCCGGGAACGTCTATTATGACGACGGAGAGTGGTACGAGTCCAACGACGCCGACTGGTGATTTGTTCCTTCCTAAGCAGGAAGGAGTTGATCCAAGCTTTTCGCTATGTGTTTTCAATTCAAGGAGGAGGAAACGATGAAAAAGAAACTTCTGACAGGACTTTTGACCCTGAGCCTGCTTGCCTGCCTGACTGCCTGCGGCGGACAGCCCGCCGGAGAGGAGGCAGCAGCGGAAGAATCCACCGTGGAGGAAGAGACCCTGGAGGCTCAGCCCGGCGGCTGGGAGGGGGACAGCATCGTCTACGAGAGCCCCAGGGGCTGGACTCTTACCATGCCCTCCAGCTGGGAGGGCAGATACCTGGTCGTGGAAGAGGAGAACAGCGAGATCTTCTGCGCTGCCTCCAGCCACGATGAGGAAAACCAAGGCGCTCTATTCACTATCATGCAGCTGGACGCGGCGGACGCCGATGAGCTTGCGGAGATGATTCCGGTGACCACCTTGGCGGAGCTGGAGGACGGGTCCCGTTTTGTGGCCGTGTTCCCCTCGGACGTCCAGTTCAACCCAGAGTTTGCCGAGGACTACAATGACCTGAGCAAAGACGCTGAGAACGTTCTGGGGACCTTCACCCTGACCGGCGATCCTGCGGCGGCGGAGACCCCCGTCAACACCCTGGTGCTGGCCGATGGCAACAGCTTCACCGGTGCGGAGCCGGGCCTGACCCAGAACAACGACGACGGCACCTACTGCTATGAGACTATCCTTCCACAGGAGGAGGAGGCTGATTGGATCATCACGAATCAGAAGGTCATCGCCCCCATGGGGGATATGTCCGGGGAGGCCCTGGCCTGGGAGAGCGTCCGGAGCGCCTTCGGGGATGATCTGGCTAACTGGGGCTGCGCGTCAAACGAGGCCCTCTCCGCGAAAATGACCTACCCGGTCTATGAGTTCTCCTTCCTCACCGGCTCCAACGAGGACACGAACCTCCTGGACGGCATCGCCGTGGAGACCGAGGGCTACGTCTTTCTTTACACCGTCACCAGAGACGCGGATGCCGAGGACACCGGCGTCGGGTTCATCCGGGACATGTACGAGTCTCTCTCCCTGGAGACTGCGGACTGATCCTGTTTTCATATTAAAACATTAATTTGAAAATCCGCGTGCTGCGCACACTCATGCCGCGTAAGCGTGTCATGCCGTCCCATGCAGTCTCAAACTCGCCCTAATATGAGCGGCGCGGCGAGCGTTATGAACCGGTGCGGAAAAACCCACGGGAAACATACACACAATCACACAGTATTCAGGGAGGAGCCAATCATGAAAAGATTTTTCCTGCTCCTCACAGCGGCGCTGCCTCTCTCCTGGTCGGCGGATGGTGAAAGTGGCTGGTATCCAGAAATCTATGACCTCTTTGAGGTGTCGGAGTATGCCAATGACTACGTAATCGACTGGCTGGGAGCGGGCCACGTTTTAACCTGCTCTCAGCTTACAAAAAAGAATGGAGGAATCTGACATGAAGAAACAATTTTCCATCCTCTTGGCACTTGTTTTGGCCTTGGGCTTTTCTGCAACCGCTTTTGCCGCCGGGATCCCCTTCCAGGACGTCCCCGCCAAGGCCTGGTATTATCAGGATGTTGCCAACGCCTATGAGCGTGGCTTTATCAACGGCCGTGACGAGACCCACTTTGCCCCTGACGCCAACCTGACCTATGCCGAGGCGGTGAAGCTGGCGGCCTGCATGAATCAGGAGTACGAGTTGGGCTTTGTAGATTTAGGCGGCAGCAATCCCTGGTACCAGGATTATGTGGACTATTGCTACGCGGAAGGAATCATCTTCAAGGACTATCCCTGGAATCAACCTGCTACCCGGGCGGGATATGTGGAGATTTTCGCCCATGCCTTGCCTGAGGACGCTCTCTCTGCCAGAAATGACATTCCTGATGGGGGAATCCCTGACGTGAGCACAAGTCATCCGCAGTCGGCAGAGATCTACCAGCTCTATCGGGCGGGCGTTCTTGTGGGCAGCGACAGCATTGGCACCTTCAACCCCAATTCCAACATCAAACGCAGTGAGGTCGCTGCGATCCTGACCAGGATGATGGACGAAAACGCCCGAAAGGATGTATCCTTTGGCGCACCTGCGCCCGACGGAGATCGGACAGAGGAGGTTGCCGCCCTGGCCGGGACCTGGACAACGGAACGGCCCATTGACGGAGACGCCTATCTTTTCATCGAAGATGATGGCACCTGGTCTTTGTATGTTTGGTTTGAAGGGGACTCCCAGGCTGTGGAACAGGACCGGGGGACCATCGTGCCCTCCGCCGGAGAGCCCCATGCCTATTACGCCAATTCTGAAATTGACCAATCCTCGATCTATTTCCGATTCACGCCTGCAGAGAAAAACGACGTGGGAAGCGACTTGATCCTTTGGGGCGCGAATGAAGGTGACGACAGCATCGTTTTCCTGCGAGATGAATAAGATTGTGCCAGGAAAACAAAACTCAAAAAGGGACGCGCAGCTGCCCTTTAAAACATTCCATTCCGTACCGCAGAAATGAAACCGGAGTGAAGGACCATGGGGTGATTTCTGATAGGAATGGTTTATAATACAAAAAGAACTTATTTTACTTTTGCCGGCTGGTCGCATCGATCCAGCCGGCAAATTCTTTGTATGACAGCTCTCCTGCCACGCACTGGTCCCGCTTCTCAGTCGCCGCCTTGGTCCAGGCATCGAACCTCTCCCGCTCCAGAAAGCCCTGCTCTATGTGCTTGTTCATACGCGGAACAACAGGAAGCAAACGCGAGGAATGTTCTCGCCGCACTGGAAGCCTTTTGAGCCCGTGCCAAAACAGGCGCTTTTCGTGCCATTTTGATGATCTTTGTGTATTTCCGGTACTCGCCATGCAGATTCTTGACCCATTCATAATGACAGGGGCGTGCTCCGTCATAGTCCTCGCCGACACATAAGACCTGCTCGATCTGTCCGGTCGGCAGTCATTTTTGTATGCTGATCGGACAAACAAAGGGCGCGCACATGATGCCCTTGTGCTTAAAGGGCAACTCCAGCAGGATCGGGATGCGCTCATCCGCACGGCGCTGGTTTCACAGGTGACGTTGAACATCACGTTCTCCCAGCCGTCGCCCCAATTGTAGGGCAGGCACGCCGCGACTCGCTCCGGGCGCTTGGTGAGAAGCTAAAATTTCACGTCCGGCCTTTTATGCATGATCTCCCAAGCCTCATCCTGCCAGGAGGCGGCTTTTTTGAGGAAGAAATCGCTGTTCATGCAGATCCGGAGCATTTCACCGCTTTTGACCTTGTACTGTTCGCTGCGGTCTTTACTGAGCGGTGGCGGAAGCCTGTCTTTGTGCGGTAAATATCCGCCCTGTTTTTCCCGCGTTTCGCGTCGTTATGGTAATAGTATATGTAGCAGTTCTGACAGCCCTCCCTGCGTTTGAGGCACCCTTGCCAGGAATCCCGGTTAAGTAAAGCGCCTCACCTCACTCGGCTTCTGTCTCCCCGTAGAGCTCCTTTTCATGCTGAAAGCCCCAGTTCATGATGGCGTAGAAGACGGGCAGCAGATCGCGGCCCATCTCGGTCAGTGAATACTCTACGTGGGGAGGAATCTCGTTGAACTGCTTCCGACTGATGAGGCCGTCCTCTTCCAGATCACGCAGAGCCTTGGTCAGCATTGTGTTGGTGATGCCGGGGAGATCCTTCTTGAGTTGACCGAAACGGACTGTATCGTAGATGCACATTTCGTACATCAGCTGGGATTTCCACCGTCCCTGCAGCATGACCAGAAGCGGGGTGACAGGGCAATTGCCATCCTTGGTCACGATGCCCTTTTTCACATTGACCAGGTATTCCTCATAGCTCATATACTCACGCTTCATGTTGGTTTCCTCCAAACTTTTTCCAGCTTAATACCCGTTGCCTCATGCCTTCCACATCCAGGACACCGTAGGCAAAGCCCTTGCGCACCAGTTCCTCCGGCACATATTCGTCGTACTTCTCAAAGACTGGAACTTCCTTTTCATACACCAGCTCCTGCGCGTCGAAATCCTTTGCCGCTTCCTCGCAGACGATCTCATAAAACTCCGCCTCGTCCACCTGCATGGTAAACTGCATATAGTACGGACGGGAGGCCTGCAATCCCTTCAAGCCCAGCCGCTTTCCGCAGCGCAGCTTCAAAAACCGCTCCATAGCGAGAAAAGCATAGGTTCCGACCCAGGGGAACAGCGCCCACATCCTGCCGCCCAGATGGACGAGGGGCCTGTCTGACAGGAAGGATTTGCGGAAGGTCTCCCGTGCCTCCGCCAGGCGGCAGACGGCATGGGGCATCAGATAGGGGTACTGCTGGTCCTCACAGAGCACCCGGTACATCCGCTCCAAAATATGGGTGTGGATATCGCCTGCCACGTCGCCGAAATAGGCGGGGATATTCCCCTTGACCAGGGTGCAAAACAATTCTCGCCGTTTGTGGTCCACTTCCTCCACCACCCAGACGCGGCCCGCGATGGCGATTTTATCCCCAACGGGAGGAGGCTTTACGATGGTGCCCAGCTGCTCGGAGCCGGAACGGACGGTGTATTCCACGTTCTCCTGAAACACCGCGTAGAACTTGTAGTTATTGACCACCCGTTCTCCGGTCAGGCCGACGATCAGCCCGCCGTTTTCCGTGGAGCTGATGTGGTCGATCGCAAGGAGATGGCGCAGGAGCAGCCGATAATCGTCCTGGGTGATTCGATGGAAGCAGTTGAGCGTCAGCACGCGGGAGGCAAGTTCCCCCGGCGTCATCTCTCCATGGGAGGCCAGGGTGCTCATGGTCTGGTGATACAGCAGACTGTAGGGCAGGCGGTCCAGCCGCGGCGGCTCCACGAAGCGCTCCTCAATATAGAGCTGCACCAGGGCGATTCCCTGGATCAGATACCAGGGGATGCTGTCGGGCAGCATGGCCCGGGCCTCCTGGTGATCCTCCCGCATGACGAACCACATCTCCGAGGGATCGCCCCGGCGTCCCGTGCGGCCCATGCGCTGGAGGAAGCCGGAAACGGTAAAGGGGGCGTCGATCTGAAAGGCCCGCTCCAAGCGGCCCACGTCGATGCCCAGCTCCAGGGTGGCCGTGGCACAGACGCTCATCAGTGAGTCGTCGTCCTTCATCTCCTCCTCGGCGCTTTCCCGGTAGGAAGCGGAGAGATTGCCGTGGTGGATGAGAAAGCGGTCGGGCTCATGATTGGCCTCGCAGTACTGCCGCAGCTGCTGGCAGACACTTTCGCATTCCTCCCGGGAATTGGTGAACACCAGGCACTTTTTGCCTCGGGTATGCGCAAAGATATAGCCGATCCCCGGGTCGGCGGCTTTCGGCGCCGTGTCGGTGGGCTCCTCCACAGGCGGGGTCTCTGCCGGGACCAGTTTGCTCTCGTCGGCCTGGGGCGCGGTGTTGTAAAAGTGCTCCATGGAGAGCCGCCAGACCTCCTTGCCGCCGTCAAATTTCGGGATGACCGTACCCCTGCCGCTGCCCGCTGCCAGAAACTCTCCTGCCAGCTCCGGGTTTCCGATGGTGGCGGACAGGCCGATTCGCCGGGGATGACAACCCACCAGCCTACAGAGCCTCTCAATGAGGCAAAAGGTCTGCAAACCACGGTCTGCCCGCAGCAGAGAGTGGATCTCATCGATGACGATAAAGCGCAGATCTCCGAACAGGGACGGAATTTCCATGTGCTTATTGATCAGCAGCGATTCCAGGGATTCCGGGGTGATCTGCAAAATACCGGAGGGCTTTTTGAGCAGCTTCCGCTTCCTGGACCGGGCCGCGTCCCCGTGCCACCGTGTCACAGGGATGCCTTCCTCCTCGCACAGCTCGTTTAAGCGCCCGAACTGGTCGTTGATCAGCGCCTTGAGAGGCGCGATGTAGAGGATACCCACGGATCGAGGCGGGTCCTCCTCAAGCAGCGTCAGGATCGGGAAGAAGGCAGCCTCGGTCTTTCCCGAGGCCGTAGAGGCAGTTAACAGCACGTTCTCATCCGTGTTGAAGATGGCGTCTCCCGCGGCGTTCTGTACTGCCCGCAGGCTCTGCCAGCCGGAGCGGTAGATATAATCCTGAATAAAGGCAGCGTAACGGGCAAATACGTTCATATCGTAAACTCCACAAAGCCCGCCTCTGTCTCATTTGAGACGGCTTCTGATTTGGCATAGCTGAATTCCTCGGAGGAAAGCAGCTCAACGATATCCATGTTCGGATTTTGATACAGCAGGTCCAGCAACTCGATGAAGTCCCGGATCACCTCCCGGGGGGTGATGTTCTGATCCGCGCCGATGCGCCCGTACTCAATCTTGATAAAGCTGACCAGCTCCTCCGTGGAGATATGCTGTGAGTAACCGTAAAGTCCTGCGTGCATCTCCGCAAGCTTTTCGCAAAGCACCAGCATTTCTTCGGCGCTCAGCGGCTCCAGTCGGATCACCGGCGCCAGCAGGTCTCTTGCGCCGGGCTTGGAAAAGCGTCCTTCCGCCAGGCGTGAGCGAAGCGCCTCATAGCTGTAGATGCCCCGCCGCTTGTCCTCCAATGCCTGGGGTGTAGCGCCCATGAGGATACCAAGGTATTTTGCCTTGCCCTGCAGGGTGTCGTTGTACATGGTCAGTATCTTCTCGTAGTTATACTGCCGGGTGATGGAGTTGGGGATCTTATAAATGTTCACCAACTCGTCGACCATAAGGAACATACCCGTATAGCCCGCCAGACGGAAGAAGGTGGCAAAGAGTTTGAGATAATCATACCAGTCGTCGTCCGTGATGATCATGTTGACGCCCAGGGCTTCCTTCGCCTCGGTTTTTGTGGCGTATTCGCCCCGGAACCAGCGCACGACACGGGCCTTGGTTTCGTCGTCCCCATCTACATAGGCGCGGTAATAGGCCGAGAGAAGCTTGGCAAACTCAAAGCCGTGTACCAGCTCGCTGATCGAGGCGGTCACAGCGAAAATCTTCCTGTCTGTGGCAGAAGCCAGCGAGGGATCGTCGGGCGAAAGCCCGGTCTCCTCCATGGCCTCGTTCTGCACCGCGCTGATCCAGCGATCCAGGATCAGCGTCAGCGCACCGCCCTCCGGCTTCGTTTTTGTCGATAGATTGGAGATCAGTTCACGGTAGGTGGCAAGCCCCTGTCCCTTCGTTCCCTGTAAACGCCGTTCGGGGGAGAGGTCGGCGTCCGCCACGATAAAGCCTCGGTCCATCACGTAGTTGCGGATGGTCTGCAAGAGGAAGCTCTTGCCGCTGCCATATCGCCCAACGATAAAGCGGAAGGACGCGCCGCCCTCCGAGATGATGTCCACATCGTGCAGCAGGGCTTCGATCTCGTTTTTTCGTCCCACCGTGATATACGGCAGGCCGATGCGCGGCACCACGCCGCCTTTCAGGGAATTAAGCACCGTCTGTGCGATACGCTTCGGCACCTTCTTGTGTTCATCCATTGCTTGTTCCTCCAAGGATTTGCTTTATTTCTTCTATATAGTCGTCCACCAGCATTAGTTTATCATCCTCCCAGAGCAGGACGGTATCGCCGATCTCGTCAAAGAGCGCCTCATTGATGGCGTCCGCCGTCATACTCGGCATTCGGTGTTCGTCCTTGATGATTTTCGTTGCGTCCCGGCGCTCCAGCAGAGCCCGGAGGATCTGAATCTGTACGTGATCCAGCGGAAGGTCGCTCGTTTCGCTTTCTGCCGCCGGTGAGACCGCTTCTGCAATCTCCTCGATCTCGTCCTCCGTCAGCAGACTCTCCCGAGTCGTGGCAGCGTCACGACGGATCTGCTCCAGACCGGAGAGGTCGATGGCGATCTTGGGTCTGGACGCTTCGATCACGGCTTTTTTGTCATCATGGATCACTGCGTCGATATAGGGGACGGCCCATTCATCCGCCGTTTTTTCTCGCAGATACCGCCCTGTTTTCAGGTAACGGCGCAGCCGGGCGTCTGTCTCATGCAGAAAGCCCTGGAGCCGGGCCTTGTCGCAGGATAGAGACTCAAAAGCGCGCACCGTCCAAATCCCGCCTTTGCACCGAAAGCTGCGGCACTCGTTCAAAGCATAGGCTCTGTCCTCCGGCCGTTTCTGCTCGTAGTAGACGGCGTTGGAGAGGGGATACCAACGGCGGGTCTTCCTTTCTCCGAAGCAGAGGGAAAACAGCTTCTTCTCCTGCCAGCGGTAGGCAGCGGCAGAGCGCCACGCCTGGCTGAACAGACGCCGCCCCCGTTCGGGATCAAGCCTGATGACCGGCGATTCGACAATCTTCTTTCCTCCCAGCACACAGAGGGCCGAAAAAACTTCATCCTCTGAATATGCCTCCGGCTTTCGCAAAACGGCAAGAGACTCGTCCCACGCGATCAGTTCCGGGTCAGCATATTCACGGACAAGCTCCGGTGGCAGGTCATTCATCACAGCATATTCCAGCATCCAGCGGCGCAGATTGCTCCGCATTCGCGGATCGCCAATGCCGGAATTCAAAAAACCGATCTCAAAGGCCCGCAGCTTTTTCAACGTGTCCTCCGGCCCTTCCGCGCCCACGCCGTTCAGCAATTCGTAAAGATAGATATAGGCGGCGGAGGCGGGAATCGGCTGAAAGTCTCCCCTGCGTACTCCGGTACGCCAGGTGAAGTAGCCGCGAAGCTGCTGTGAGGTCAGATCGTGATAGGTAGGGAAATACCGGACAAAGTCGCCCCCTGGCCATGGACAGTCGTCCTCGTAATCCTGCATGAATACAGCCTGTCGGTAGAAGTTTTTAGCTCTGGATTCGATGGACTCTCTGCCATATTCAAACAGGCGGCGCATTTCGCGCAGCTTTTCCGGAAGCTGCTCCTTCGAAGGCTGGTAACGGCTTCCGGAAAACGGCAGGGCCGTCTCCTGATAGTCTGACTTGTCATTTACACGCTGTGCGTCAAGAACGATGGTAAAGCCGTGGGGCGTTTCGGAGGCGATCGCCTGATCCAGCAGATGAAAGACGATCTGCGGCTCCGTTCGCTTGTCGAAGCAAATGCCGACCCATTTGCTCCCGTGCATCCGGATCGGCGGCGAGAGATACGACCGTCGAAAGCGCCCAAGGCTGCCGCCGCATTTCAGGTCACAGCGCTGGATCTCTGTGCCGGTCTCAGTATCCCATTGCCGCATGAGGAGGGCGACCCACTTCCCAGTCTTGGGGTGACAGAGAACGGAGAACCCGGGAAAGTCCGCCCACTTATGCTGTTCTTGTATCTGGTATTTCTCCCTGGCGTATGCCGTCAGCTCTGACAGCTCCATGAACGCACCTCCTCTGCATAAGCGGTATAATTATTATACCATATCTCAATTTGAAATCAAGTACGCAGAATACTTGTACTTGGTATACTTCGCAATACCTTATGATAAACGTCATATTCCGGTCATTGGAGAACAGTATGACCGGAATATGACGTTTTGCGCGCTCATTCTCTAGGCTCTATGATTTCTTCGCCGATTTTTTGACTTCCTCATGGTAGAAGTAATTGACGACGACCGGCGGCTGACCGAAATCAGAGCGATGGTGGTCGTTGTCCCGCAGATACGGCATTCCTTCCTGCGCCGTGTATGCCCCCATCTCTTCATCCAATGCCGTCCAGTAGGCCCGGGACTTATTGGAGTAGATAGCATGATACAGCTCGTCCAGCTCCGGATGCTTTTTGTGAATCCACTCCAGGATGCGCACGCGGTAGTCACCGCGAAGATTCAGGTTTTCAAGCCATATCAGATTGCACTGTTTCTTGGCCCGCTCAATAATGGCCTTCACGTCTGTGATGCCGGGGAAGATGGGCGAAATGAAGCAGGTCGTCTGCACACCCGCGTCATAGAACGCCTTCATCGCGGCCAGACGCTTTTCAATACTTGCGCCGCAGTCCATCTCTCTGCGGAAATCCTCATCGAGGGTATTGATGGAGAAGGATACCCTCGCGTCGGGAAAGGTCTGGATCAGATCCAGGTCGCGCAGGACCAGGTCCGATTTGGTGGCGATACTGATACGGATGCCGCTTCCCTGAAGCTGCGTAAGCAATGCGCGGGTACGCTGATACTTCGCCTCGCAGGGTTGGTAGCAATCGGTGACGGAACCGAGAAAAGCTTCCTTTCCGGCATACTTTTCCGGATGTTGGATCTCTGGCCAGTACTTCACATCAATAAACGCTCCCCATGGCTCGGGGTGGTTGGTAAACCGCTTCATAAATGAAGCGTAGCAGTATTTGCAGGCATGGGCGCAGCCCACATAGGGGTTCACGGAATAGTCCGATACCGGCAGATTGGATTTGCTCATCACACTCTTGACCTGGATTTCCTGTATTTTCATCGTCCTAACCCTTTCATAGCTTCATGTAGTCTATCATATCAGAAAAGCCGATCTCATAGTAGAGCCGTTTTGCCATGCTGGAGCTCTCCAGATAGATCTTCTCTGTACCGCGTCTTTTCGCATCGTCGATAAGGAACTCTACGATCTTTCTGCCGATCCCTCCCCCGCGCGTTTCCGGAAGGGCGTAAATGTTCATGAGATACCCGTTTGTGCCGCTGGGGTTGTCGGGCGACGGCATTTCGTTCTGATAGCAAATCCCGCCACAGCCGACGATCCTTCCGGTTTTGTCATCGACGGCAAAGCAGGCCGTATGTGTCCTGTCCGCCAGATGACGGCGGTAATACATTTCGTTATTCGTCCGGATGAGGGTGCGATTTTCCTGTTCCCCCGCGGGGAATACCTCCGCCAGCACACGCATCCGCCATTCCATTAGGGCATCCAGATCCGACAAGGTCGCTTTCTTAACCGATACGCTCATAGGCATGGCCTTCCTTCATTACCACCGGCATCCTCGTCATATCCGGTTTGCCGTTGACGTTCAGCGGGATCTGAGGCATTTTTACTATAAATTCCGGAATCATGAAGCTCGTCAGGTTTTCGGAGAGCTCCTTGCGTACCTGTGAGACCTTCAAATCCTTTTTGCTTGGCACGACGTAGGCGATCATGTAGGAAAGTCCTTCTTCATCAGTAAAAGGCCGGACAATCGCCTGCTCCACGCCGCTGCACTGGTAGAGCTTTGACTCTACCTCCATGACCTCCACACGCTTGCCATAGATCATGATCTGCGTGTCCATACGATGCAGAAAGGCGATGTTGCCGTCCGGCAGGATATAACCGAGGTCGCCGCTGTGATACATCCTGCTGCCGTCGGGCAGGGTCACAAACACTTTGTTTTCTTCGCTGTGGTTGCCGGTGTACCCGTTCGATACACCGTCTCCATAAATGCAGATCTCACCGGTTTCTCCTCTGGGCAGCTCGTTTCCGTCCTGATCCAGAATCCGGATCGCAGCTCCCAATACAGGGTGTCCGATCGGATAGGTGCCGTCCTCCAGGACCTGGCCATTCTGGCAGCGGTAATAGGAGGCGCAGACCGTGGTTTCGGAGGGACCGTAGGTATTGTAAACCTCGGCCTTGTCCAGCAGATGATCCACATGATGCCCCCGCAGCACATCGCCTCCGCTGATGAGGAGCCGGAGCGAGGAGGGGATCGAATCCAGATGGTTCATCTCCGCCAGCAGATACGGGAAGCCGGAGAGCATGGTCACACTGTGACGCTCCACAAACGCCATCAGACTGCGAATATCCTTTTTGTCATCCTCGGAAGGGATCGCCAATGCCGCTCCGTTCAACAGGCTTGTGAAGACTTCCTCAACAAAAATATCAAAGGAGCAAACCGAATACTGGAGCATGATATCGCCCTGTTTTGGGTGGAACTCGTTCTCAAAAGCGCGAACATAATGGCAGACGTTCCGGTTGGTGACCGATACGCCCTTTGGCCTGCCGGTTGTACCGGAGGTATAGAGAATATAGGCCAGGTCCTCTGGGTTCTGTGTGTAGACCCGGCGTTTGCTGCCCGGCGCCGCAGTGCAAATGGAGCAATCGGAATAGATTTTCTGGTAATGCTCCAGCTTGGAAGCATACTGCATTTCTGTCAGAACAAAGTCGACCTTTGCTTCTTCCATCATGTAATGGATCCTGCCCGTCGGGAAACTCGGTTCGGCGGGGATATACATGGCCCCGGTTTTCAATACCGCCAGAATGGAGGCGATCATCTCCGCCCGGTGGCGCATCACGATGCCGACCGCATGGGTGTTGTCCGGAAAGCTGTCGGCGATCATGTCCACCATTGCGGCAAGTTCTTTGAATGTTATAGCACGCTCATTCTCGACGATAGCCGGCGCATCCGGCTGACGCTCCGCCACTGCGCTGAAAAGTCCATAAATCGTATTTTCCATATCCGTTTTCTCCTCCTTCATTCCAGTATTGCCTTGATGCCCTTTGCGCTTCTGAGCGCGGCATCCTTGAAGTGATTGCCAGGATTCAACTCCCAGGTCAGATCGAGACCGAGATGATCATAATGAGAGACGATCTGTTCCGTATTGTCCTGAACCGTTTTCAGATAAAGATTTCTTGTTTTTGCCTCTCTGTCCCCAAGAGAAAGATACAGCTTTTCCGGGCGCTTCCGCAGTTCATGAGACAGGATGTATTCCCGGAATTCCGGAAACCACAATGACCCTGACATACTGGCAACCCGGTCAAACGCATCACATTGATACATCGTATACAGGGCAAACAAACCAGCCAGTGAATACCCTGCGATCCCTGTGAAACGCGGTTTGCCATGAAGCATGGTCCGGGCGTGGGGGATGATCTGCGTCAGCAGCAGTTCCAGGTAGTCTTTCGCTCCTCCCGTGCAGGGTGTATCGTTTTTCGAAAGCGGAGGACAGTACCACGGGGTCATATCATGATCCCATTTCAGATTTCCGATGACCAAAAAATCACAGTCAGGCGTTTCGATTTCTTCCATCGCCTGGATGACGGAGGTTCCGTCACCGGAATAATTGTTCAGTATAATCAGCGGAGCACCGGCCTGCTCGCTGCAAAACAGAGTCGCGTTTTTTCCGCCGCATTCAAAGGTTTTTTTCTCCATAGTTTCCTCCCAAACCATTCATTGTACAGTAATTATACTGAGTCCAAAGATTAAATCAAGTACGCAGATTTTTCGTACATAGTACGACTTTTGATACCTCAGAACGTATGGGCATACACAAAGAGCGCGGCCAAGATCTTGACTGCGCTCACATTTCCTTATTAATTCTAACTGACTATTGCCCTATATCACGATTATTGTTACCAAGATAATTTAAGGAGCGTTATTTTCTGCTACAAAAATCCAACATTATGGTGGCGCGACTTGTGATAAAAGATATTTTGGAATCACCTACTACAAATGATACCTGAAGAAGTATGCTTGGAGACAAAAATCATCTTAACAAATCTCTTTCCAAAACGCATCCTGATGAACTACGCTAAGTCCCGAGGGTACCTCCACCCGATGTACTTCGTAGATGACGGGATCAGCGGGACCTCCTTCCAACGCCCGGCGTTCCAGCCCATGGAAGCCATGATCGAAAACGGCGAGATCGGCACTGTGATCGTAAAAGAC